>CXWL01003783.1_pt1 | contig 49642 bp, 41 predicted proteins | sample 590931 | NCBI WGS metagenome assembly CXWL01 (sample SAMEA3498368, study PRJEB10139) | groundwater metagenome | biome: water well; material: biofilm material | place: Germany | collected 2015-04-27 | reverse complement strand
ACGGAGCAGGGTGGCGAGATCGGGGATGACCGATGCCAGCTCACGCGCTTCGCCCGTGCTCGGCTCGACGTGGAGACACAGTCCGCGGAGGATCTCGCGCCAGGCGCGGTAGGGCGTGCGCAGCTGGGCCTCGGCTTGCCCCTGGAGCACCGGGAAGCCGTAGACCAAGGCCTGTACCCGGATCTCCTCGAGCAGGCGCGACTTGCCAACCCCGCTGGCGGCGCGCACGACGATGGCTCGGCCTTGACCGCCGCGGGTCTCGCTGAGCGCGCGCCCGAGCTGCTCGAGCTCGTCCTCGCGGCCGACGAAGGCGGCGGACTCGATCAGGCTGCGGCGGACGGGCAGCGGATCGGGGTCGAGCCGAACCCCACTCGCCTCGGCGAGATCTGCCATCGCTTGTTCGGCGTCTGCGTAGCCACTGCCGAGGGGCCCCGTCAGGCGGCGGAGCACGGTGGCGAGCGCGGGCTCGGTACCGAAGGCGAGGGCGCTCGCCTGCGGGCGCACCCCGTGCAGAACTTCACACGCCGTGATGCCGAAGGCGTAGAGGTCGGAGGCCACGCTGGCGGCGGCGCCGGCGAAGACCTCTGGCGCCATGTACGGCGGCGTGCCGGCCAGGTCGTCGCGCCGCCCGGCGGCGGCGGCGAGGCCGAAGTCGAGGACCTTGGTGTGGCCCTCGTCGTTGCGCATCACGTTCTGCGGCTTGATGTCGCGGTGGATCACCCCGTGGCGGTGCAGGTAGCGCAGCGCCTGCAGCACGTCGAGCAGCGCGGCGATGCGCTCGGGGCGCGGCATCCAGGCGCGATCGAGAGTGGCCCAGCCGTCCAGCAGCTCCATGGTGAAGAACGGCGTGCCGCCGACGTCGAACCCATAGTCGAGGACGCTGATCACATGCGGATGACGCAGCGCCGCCAGGATGCGGAACTCGCGGGCGATCTCGAGCCCGTCCGACGGCGGTGGCAGGTCGGGGGCAGGGCTGCCTCGAGCCAGTGGGCGAGTCAGGTCGCCGAGAGCCTGCGGGCTCACCGCAGTGGCCCGGATGCGTTGGCTGGCGCCGAGGCTGCCCCAACGGACGACCGACTTGATCGCCACCGGCGAACCCGTGAGCCGGTCGAGCCCCCGGTACACCACGCCCATGCCACCGGCGCCGAGGCGGGCAGCCGTCTCGTAGCGCGCGTGGAAGGTGGGTAGGACCTCGGGGAGACCTTCCGTTGCGGTCACGTGCTAGTCACTCTACGGCAAGGCGGCACCGCCGGGCTCGCGGGTTGATATCCTCGCTGCGCCTGCGGCCAGCGTCGTACCGCCGAGCCGTAGGGCGCGCATCGAGACGTGCTTCCCTCTTCCCCCGACTTCGAAGGACGGAGAACGACGATGATCCATCCCGAGCTGGTGCTGTACAGCGGCGGACACAAGGGAACTGAGGCCGAGTTTGGCCGCGACGCCGAGCGCTGGGGCATTCCCGAGGTCACCTTCTCGTTTGCCGGTCACGACATGGAGCGCGGGGCTGGAGTCCGCGTGCTGACTGCCGAGGAACTGGCCAAAGGCGACGTCAGCATGGACTTCGTGGCGCGCAAGATGGGTCGCACGTACCACAGCGGCGAGCTCATTCGCCGGGTGCTGCAGTCGATCTTCCACATGGTCGTCAACGCCAATCAGGTCTTCGCGGTGGGCTGGATCCAGGCCGACGGCACCGTCCGTGGCGGCACCGGCTGGGGCGTCGAGCTGGCTAAGTTCTTCAATCGGCCGATTTGTGTGTTCGACCAGGCCGAGGAGCGCTGGTTCCGTTGGGACGGCCTGCGCTGGGTGGCGGCGGTGCCCGAGATCGAGGAGCGACCGTTCGCCGCCACCGGCACCCGTCAGCTGACGGCCGCCGGGCGCCGGGCGATCCGCGAGCTCTTCGAGCGCTCGTTCGGCCCGGCCGCCGCGCCTCGCAAGTCGGCCAAGGGCTGACGGTCGCTGGGGGCGGCTCGCCATCCCTGCCTGCCCGCCCGTTGGCGCTCCAGACAACCGCTCCCGTCGGGCGTGGGCGAGCTCGAGGCCGGGCGCTAGGCTGGCGCCGCGCCGCCAGGGAGCGGCCAGGGAGTCATGCAATGCGAGCGGTTCTGTTGGCCTTGATCACCGCGGCCGCCTGGGGAGTCGGCGGCTATTTCGAGAAGAAGGGCCTGCACGCTGGGGGCCTGTCGCCGCAGGTCGGCGCGGCCCTGCGAACCACCGTCGCCCTGCTGGTCCTGGGTGTCGTCGCCGCGCCGGCGGCGCGTCAGCTGCTGACGGCGCCACCTCGTGCGCTGCTCGGGATCGTCCTCGGCGGTGGGGTGCTGGCCGGCGCCCTCGGCATCCTCTGCTTCTATGCCGCGCTGCGCAGCGCGCCCATCCACGTCGTCATGCCCATCGCCTTCACCTCGCCGCTGTTTGGCGCCCTGGCGGCCTACGTACTGGGTGGCGAGGCGCTGTCCTGGCGCACACTGGCAGGGATGGCTCTGACGGTCGTCGGTATCGTCCTCATCGGCTCGCGCTGACAGCGGCCCCCGAATGTCCGACGCGATCCGCCGCGGGCACTTGCTCGACCCCTCGCTGTCGGCCGCTGGCGAGGCGTTCGACCTCCTCGTCGAGCAGCCCGAAGCTGGCGTCCGCGTCGAGCGGATCGTGTCGCCGCCGGGGTTCAGCGGGGCCGACGGCGCGTGGTACGACCAGGACGAGGACGAGTGGGTGGCGGTGCTCGCCGGCGCAGGGTGCCTCGAGCTCGCGGGTCGCAGCGAGCCGATTCGCCTGCTGCCAGGCGACTGGCTGCGGTTGCCCGCGCACTGCCGCCACCGCGTGGCGGCGACCCACCCAACCGTGGCGACGGTCTGGCTGGCGGTCTTCTACCCGGCGGCCGCCGCCGGCAAGAAGCCGTGACGCGTCATCCAGGCGTCGTCGTAGATGGTCGACAGGTAGCGGCTGCCCGAGTCCGGGAAGAGGGTGACGATGCGCGCGGGGGCCGGAAGGCGGGCGGCCAGTTGACGCACTCCCCACAACGCGGCGCCTGACGAGCCACCGGCAAAGATCGCCTCGCTTCGTGCCAGGTCGCGCGCCGCGAGGAAGGCGTCGCGGTCGGTCGCCTGCAGCATGTCGTCGATGCGCTCGAACTCCGGGCAACCGATGATCTCTTCGTCGCCCAGCCCCTCGGTGAGATAGCGGAACGGGCGGCCGTGGTGCCCGGTCTTGAAGTGGTCGGTAAACACCGAGCCGGTGATGTCGACCGCCAGCACCTTGACCCGCGGGTCCTGCTCCTTGAGGTAGCGCGCCACCCCGGAGACGGTGCCGCCGGTGCCGATGCCGGCGACGAACCAGTCGATCCGGCCGTCCATCTGGGTCCAGATCTCCGGGCCGGTGGTGCGGTAGTGCGCCGCGTTGTTGTCGCGGTTGTTGTGCTGGTCCGGGAAGTAGGCGCCGGGGATCTCGGCCGCCAGCTGGTGCGCCTTGCGGTTGTAGGACTCCGGGTGCTCCGGCGGCAGGTCGCCGTCGACCAGCACCAGCTCGGCGCCGAGGGCGCGCAGCGCCGACTGTTTCTCGCGGCTGGTCTGCTTGCGCACCACCATCAGGCAGCGCAGGTCGTGCTCGACGGCCATCATCGCCAGGCCCATGGCGGTGTTGCCCGAGGACGCCTCGATGACCGTGCCGCCCGGCTCGAGACGGCCGTCGGCGAGGGCCTGCTCGACCATCGCGCGGGCGATGCGGTCCTTGCTGCTGCCAGTGGGGTTGAGGAGCTCGAGCTTGGCAAAGACCTCGCCGGCGAAGCCGGGCACGGCGCGGCGAAGGCGGACCAGCGGCGTGTTGCCGACGGCGTCCGAGAGGCGGTCGTAGGTACGTGGTGCGCTCATCGCGGTGGAGGATAGCAAGCTGCGGTCGGCGTCTCCTGCTCGCGCGTGGCGCCGGCGTGGCGAGATCGAGGCCGACCGATGTCGTTGCGGCCGCGGTCGCGATCGCCGCCGCCCAGGCCGCTCCCGTGGAACAGCTGACGGTGGATCAGGGGCCGACGATACCGGCCTCGCGGCGGGCGTTGGCGGCCAGGTCGCGGGCCAGGCGGTTGTCCCCGGCGCTCTGGTCGAGCGCCGCCAGCTCGGCGCGGAGCTCCGGCGTGTCGCCGAGACGTTCGCCGGCGGGGCGGTGGAAGAGGCGGTAGGGGTCGAGCAAGATGAACGGGCTGCACTCCGGGCAGGGTCGCGTCCCGCCGCGTACGCGGCTCCAGAGCGCGCCGTTTTCGTCGAACTGAAGCAGGGCAAAGTCGCCACGCTGGCGCAGCGTGGCCGCCATCTCGACGTTGACGGGCGCGTAGAGTCCCGAGACCAAGACGACGTGGTCGATCCCTCGGCCGTCGATCTCCTGGTTCAACACTCGTGGGTCAGCGATCTGCAGGTAGGTATCGAGGAAGGCGACCGGGAAAACCTGGGGTACCCGACCGTCGATGTAGATGGTGACCGATGGCCAAAGCCGGAAGGCTAGGTAGCCGTGAGCTTCCTTCGAGCTACACAACACGCGGCCACCGAGGGCGTGCGCGCTCATGAAGTCGGCCTGGGCGATCGGGTTCGTGCGCGGCTCGACGCCGACACCAAAGGTGCCGAGGATGGACTGCACGAACTGGGCAAGAACGAAGGCGATCACCAGCAGAAAGGTCGAAGCCAGCTTCTCGACCCGTGGCATCAGGGACCGTACCGCCTCCTCCCAGCCCAGGCGGTCGAGTCGGATGTAGGGAACGGCGGCGATCACGAACACCGGCGTCAGCATGACGTGGCGAATGGCAAGGATCAGCAGCATCGACAAGACGATCTGCTGCACGGGCTCGGCGGCGGGGGGCTCGCCGCGCCGTGCGCTGCGTACCAGGGTCGTCGCCCAGGCGAGGCTGACCAGTACGAAGATCATCAGTGGGATCTGGGTGAGGGCGAGGAACCGCCAGGTGGGTTCCCACTCGTGCGAGACCTGCTGGCGGAAAATGGCGGCGAGGGCGCCCAGGAAGTGATCGGCGTTCGGTGTGAGCAGGGCGGACGCCGCCACGGCCACACCGAGAACCAGGTGCCTGCGGTGGCTAGCCAAGGCGGTGCGCACCCCGTCGCGCCGCGCGGCGGCCCAGGCGCCGTCGGCCAGCGCCGCGCCGCTGCGAGGACGCACAGCGCGCCGAGGACAGGGCCATGCCCAACATCCACGACGGATGGAAATTGACCCAAAGGACGAACAGGCCGACCAGGCTCGCTGCGGCGGGTACCGACCAGCGTTTGCGCAGGCTGGTGGTCAGAGCGTGAGCGGCGGCAAGCAGCAGGAAGGCATAGCTGTGGGGCCGGTCGGCGATGCGCATCTGCACGGCGAGGAGCAGGGCCGCACCGATCGCGGCGACGGCCAGCTCGCGGCCACGGGTGAGCAGACACCCGCTCAGCCGGAGCCAGTGACGAAGCCCGATCAGCACGGTGCCGTACAGGGCCAGTGCCCTCAGCAGCACCAGGCCGAGCGGGCCGGCTGCCGTCCACGCCAGGTGCATGACCACCCCGGCCAGCCACTCCCAGTTGGTCCACGGGGCACCCAGGAAGGTGAAGCTGAAGGGGTCGTAGCTCGGGACCCGGCCGGTGGCGAGCACCAACCGTCCGGTAAGCAGGTGCCACCAGTGATCGTCGCAGTGGACCCAGAAGCAGACCGCGTAGAGGGCGATGCCGGCGAGCAGGATCTGGGTCCGCCAGAGGCCCGGTGTGGGGGCGGCCTCAGGTCGTACGATCACGGCGTGGCCTCTGCCAACGTCGTCGCAATGAACCGGTCGACCTGCTGCTCGAGCACTGGCAGGGGGACGGCGCCCTGGGCGAGCACGGCGTCGTGGAAGCGGCGGACGTCGAAGCGGGGACCGAGCGCCTTCTCGGCGCGGGCGCGCAGCTCGCGGAGCTTCAGGTAGCCGATGCGATACGACAGCGCCTGCCCCGGCCACGAGATGTAGCGATCGGTCTCGGTCTCGACCTCGTGGAGCGACAGGGCGGTGTTGGCGGCGAGGTAGTCCATCACCTGCTGACGGCTCCAGCCCATGGTGTGGATGCCGGTGTCGACCACCAGGCGGCAGGCTCGCCACATGGCATAGGTGAGGCGCCCGAAGTTGCTGTAAGGGTCGGTGTAGAAGCCGGCCTCGAGACCCAGCCACTCGGCGTAGAGGCCCCACCCTTCGCCGAAGGTGGAGATGTAGGTGTAGCGGCGGAACGGCGGGACGTCGCCGGCCTCCTCGGCCAGCGCGCCCTGCAGGTGGTGGCCTGGCACGGCCTCGTGGAAGGTCAACGCCTCGAGGTTGTAGAGCGGGCGCGTCTCGAGGGCGTAGGTGTTCACCCAGTAGTACCCCGGCTCCGCCGACTCCCTGGGCGACGGGCTGTAGCGACCGCCGGTGTACTTGGGTGCCAGGTAGTCGGGCACCGGTGCCACCGTGTAGGGCTGCCGGGGCAGGGTGGCGAACAGCGACGGCAGCTTGCCGTCCATCCGCTTGGCGATGAAGCTCGCCCGCATCAGGAGCTCGTCGGGGGTCTTGGCGTAGAAGCGCGGGTCGGTGCGCAGGAAGTGCAGGAAACCGGCGAAGTCGCCGGTCCATCCGACCTGGTGGATGACCTGGTCCATCTCGGCGCGAATCGCCGCCACCTCGGCGAGCCCGAGGCGGTGGATCTCGTCGGCGGTCATCGGCAGGGTGGTGTAGCGGCCGATCAGGAACCGGTAGTAGGCCTCGCCGTTGGGCAGGTCCTGGGCGGCCAGGGTCTGACGGCAGCCCGGGATGTAGGTCCCGGTCAAGAACCCTCCGACCTTGGCGAACGCCGGGATCACCACGTCGCGGATCACCTGCCGCCCGGTGGCTGCCAGGCGCTCGCGGTCGGCGGCGGGGAGTTGCGAGGGAATCTTGCTGAACGGCGTCCACAGCGGGCTCGTCTCCGGGTCCTCGACGACCAGGGCGGCGACCGACCCCTCGCTGCCGGCCATCGTCACGCGCGGCGGTGTGATGCCGCGGGTGAGGCCGTCGCGCAGGAGGTCGAGGTTCTCCTCGACGTAGCGCGGAAAGGCGCGCAGCCGCGCCAGGTAGTTCTCGTAGTCGGCCACCGTCTGAAACGGCATCGCCTGCCAGATCAGGGCGAAGTCGGTGTGGAATCCCGAGTCGGCATTCAGGCGGAGGTCCTGCTCGCCGAATGCGTAGGCACGGATGCGGTCGGCGAGCTGGGCGGCGAACATGTCGTAGCTCACCTGGTCGGCGGTGCCGAGCGCGCGCCGGTCGATGGCTGCGAGCTCGGCCTGAAATCCCCGGCTGTCGCGGTCCTGCTCGGCGAGCGACGCCGCCGAGACGTCGGCCAGGCGGTCGTCGTAGTCGTGGACGCCGACGCTGGTGGCGAGCTCTGGGTTGTGGGCGAGCCGCCAGGCCCACTCACGGTCGAAGAGGCTGTGCAGGCGACTGGCGGCGTCGACGGTGTCGGGGGCGTCGGCGGCAGACGCGCCGCTGGCGATGGCGAGCGTTGCGACGAGCATCGAGGTGGCGGCGAACGAGGTGCGCATGCGGGCTCCTGTCGTGAGCGTCTCGAGTCTAGGATAGGGCCGTGCAACTTTTGGCGCCTCGCGGGGCATCCAGGCACTCGGCTCACACGTAGACCAGACATGCCGACCCCGAGCCCCCCTCTGCCACGCAGCCCGTTGTTCCCGCGCGCCGCCTGGGGCTTCCTGGTGCTCCTCGGTGTGGCCTTGTTCGGCTTCTGGCCAAGCTACTTCGCGCTCCTGGGCGGCGGCGGTCTCGACGCGGCGAGCCACTTTCATGGCGCTGCGATGCTCACCTGGATGGGGCTGCTGATCGCCCAGTCCACCCTCGTTCGCACCGGGCGCCGGGCGCTGCACCGTCGCGTCGGCAAGCTCGCCTGGGTGGTCGGGCCGATCGCGCTGCTGTCGATGCTGCTGCTGGCGGCGCGGCATCTCGTCGCCGAGCTGCCCCAGATCACGGAGATGCGCTCCTACCTGTTGTTCGTCCAGCTCGCAGCCTTCAGTGGCTTTCTCTACACCTGGGCGGCCGGGATGATCGAGCGCCAGCGGCCGGCGCTGCACGCCCGCTACATGATCGGTACGTCACTGACCCTGATCGACCCCGCGTTGGCGCGTGGCCTGATGCGCCTGTGGCCGCAGTACGGGGCGCTCTCCGACTACGCTGGCGCCATCGTCGCCGATGGCATCCTGCTCGCCCTGATCTGGCGCGAGCGCGATCAGCCGAGCGGCCGCAGCGCCTTCCCGCGGGTGCTCGCCGTCTTTCTGGTGGTGCAGCTGGGCCAGTTCACCATCGGGCGCGGCGACTGGTGGCATGCGTTGGCCCAGCGGTTGGCCGAATGGCTGTGACCCCAGCCCGCGGAAGCCGCCGCGCGACTCGGTCGACCGACTCGTCAGGAGAGCTCTCCCCTGAAGGCGCTGTGAGGTAGGCGGTCTTCCTCGGTCGCTGTCACCTCGACGGCCGGCTCGACGTACCTCGGGGGTGAAAGGAGGCACTCCATGTGCCGACATCACCGCGAGCTTCCCCGCCTCGTCCTCTCTGGCGCCATCGTCCTGTCCTGCGGATTCACGGCGTCGCGACCCGCCCTCGCCGGGCCGACGCACGGCGGCCTGACCAGCCTCCACAACTTCGCGCTGCACCCGGCGGCGGGCCAGGTTGGACGGTTCGGCTACGCCCTGGCGAGCGGCGACTTCGACAACGACGGGCGCGGCGACCTCGCCGTGGGTCGGCCCAACGACGTGACCAACGGGGCGTACGCCGGCGCCGTCGACCTCTTCCTCTCCACCGGCACGGGCCTCTACCGCGCCGGCACCTACCACGGGCCGGCGGGCTCGAACACCGGCTGGACTCTGGCCGCCAGCGACTTCGACGGCAACGGCAGCGACGAGCTGGCGGTCGCCCGGATCGGCGAGACGATCTCGGGAGCCACCGGGGCCGGCAAGGTGGTGATCCTCGGCTGGGACCCGCTGGGGCTGCAGCTGGTCGAGCTCCAGAGCTTCCACCAGGGTCTGGCCTTGCTCGGCGAAACGCCGGAGACCGACGACCGTTTCGGCTGGAAGCTCGCCGCCGCGGACTTCAACGCCGACGGGTTCGGGGACCTGGCGGTCGGCGTACCTTACGAGAACCTCGGGACCGTCGAGATCGACCAGGGGATCGTGCACGTGCTCTATGGCTTCGGCGGCGGCCTGACCACGCTCGGGAGCCAGACCTGGAGTCAGGACTCGCCGAGCATCATCGGGCAGGCCCAGAACACCGACTACTTTGGCCTGGCGCTCGCCGCCGGCGACTTCGACGGCGACGGTCCCGACGACCTGGCGATCGGCGTCCCCTACGAGCCGTCCGGGGCCATCCGGGCGGGTGCGGTGGCGGTGCTCTACGGGGTCACCAACAGCGGCCTCTCGGCCGCTGGTAACCAGCTCTGGGCCCAGGGCCTCGGGCTGCCAGGTGTTGCCGAGCAGAACGACGGTTTCGGCCTCGCGCTCGCCGCCGGGGACTTCAACAACGACACCCGCGACGACCTGGCGATCGGGGTTCCCGGCGACACGATTCAAGGAGTGGTGCGCGCCGGTTCGGTGCTCGAGCTGCGCGGCGCCGCTACCGGCCTGGTGGCCGCCGGCAACAACCAGTGGACGTCCGACGACTTCGGGCTACCCGTCACCATCGACGACTTCGGCAACTTCCTGACGACCGGTGACTTCGACGGGGACCACCGAGCCGATCTGGCGATCGGCTCGCCCTACGCCTGGGTCGGCGCCACCGCCAACGCCGGTCACCTCGATGTCATTCCGGGCTCTGCGGCGGGGCTGTCGGCCGTCAGACACACGCGGTGGAGCGCCCAGGGCCTGGCCACCAGCCCGGCCCAGAACCAGGACAACTTCGCCTTCGCCCTCGCCAGCGGCGACTTCGACAACGACGGCGAGGACGACTTGTTCATCGGCATCCCCGGACGCCCACCCGGCGCGCTGCCGCTCTTCACCGGCGCGGTGCAGGTTCTGCGCGGCGGCGACGCGCTGTTCTCCGACGACCTGGAGGACGGCAACGTGGCGGGCTGGAGCGCCCACCAGCCGTAGGGCATCAGCCGCCGAGCAGACCTCCGCCCAGCCTGCCCTAAGGCCGGCGGAGCGCGAGGCGCCGCCGCCCCAGGCGGGCGACGGCGAGCAGCGCCAGGAGAGCAGCCAACGAGGCGAGCCCCACGGTATCGAGGACCGGCACTTCGATCACCGGCACGCCGAGCGGGGTGAGCGTCGGGTCGTTCGCCGCCGGCGAGTCTGGGTCATCGGTGACGGTCGCCGAGATGGCCGTCGCGGTCACCGTTCCCTGGTGGCTCAGTTGCTGAACACCGGCTGGCAGCGGGGCGTGCACCTGAACCTGGAACTGGATGGTGACGCTGGCGGCCCCGCCGACGAGGGTACCGACGCTGACCGCGACGCTGGTGTCACCGCCGCCGTTGCCGAGGGTCACGGTGCCCTGGCTGGTCGTCACCGAACCGACGACCAGGCCGGCGTTGGGGTCGATCGGGACGGCCAAGGTGACGCCGGCGGCGTCCTGGTTGCCGGTGTTGGCGAGGGTGGCGGTGAGCTGGATGGTGTCGCCGGCATCCGCCGTCAGGTCGCCGTCGACGTCGACGAAGAGGGCATCGCTCAGCGACGCGACGATCGTGGTCGTGCCGACCACCGGGGTGACCGTTGGGTCGCCCGAGGCGGGTGTGCCAGGGTCATCGGTGAGCATCGCGCCGACGTTCAGTGCCGTCGCGGTCCCCTGGTGGCTGAGCTGTTGAATGCCGGCCGGCAACGGGTCGGCGATCAGGACCTGGAACTGGATGGTGACGCTGCCGCCACCGCCGACCAGGGTGCCAACATTGACCGCTACACTGGTGTCACCGCCGCCGTTGCCGGTGGTGACGGCGCCCTGGGTGGTCGTCACCGCGCCGACCACCAGGGCGGCATTTGGGTCGATGCCGGTCGCAAACGTCAGGCCGGCGACGTTCTGGTTGCCGTTGTTGGTGATCACCGCCGTCAGCCGGACGGTGTCACCGGGGTCGGCCTGCAGGTCACCGTCGACGTCGACGAAGAGCGCGTCGCTCATTGTCGCCGCGAGCGTTGGCGTGCCGTTGACCGCGATCAACGTCGGGTCCTCGGTGCCACCGACGGCGGGGTCGTCGCTGCGCACGCCGCTCAGAGTCGACGTGTCGACGGTGGCCTGGGCACTGATCTGAGCAACGAAGGCGGGCAGTGGGTTGGCGACGAGGACGTCGAAGGTGATCGTGGCGTTGCCGCCATCGATGACGGTTCCGATATTGACGCCGACGCTGGTGTCGCCGCCGGTGTTGCCGGCAGTCACCGTACCCGCGCTGGTGGTCACCGAGCCGACGACGAGGGCGGTGGCTCCCGGCGCTGGGCTGCTCAGGACGACGCCGCTCGCGCCGGCGTCGAAGCCGTCGTCGGGGTTGGCGACGACCGCTGTGTAGCGCAGGGTGTCACCCGGGTCGACGAGGGTGTTGCCGTTGACGTCGTTCTGCAGGGCGACGGTCTCGCTGACACCCACCAGGGCGGCCGTCTCCACCTTGTCGAGCACGACGTCGGGGGCGGTGACGGCCGAGCCGATGGTCATCGACACCGCGCCGACGCTGGCAACGTCAGCCGGGGTCATGCCGATGGGCGCGAAGCTCGAGAACGGGACGATGAAGTCGGTGGGGGCGAAGATCAGCCCGGGCAGGTTGAGCACGGCCTGCGAGCCGTCGCCGCCCGGGCTGTGGTAGCGCAGGTTGACGGTCACCGGTAGGTCGTCGAAGGCGACGGTGACGCGAATCGCGTCCTGGACGCCGCCATTGGTGAGGTCGACGCCGCCCATCCCCGAAGTGTCGAGCGTCGGGTCGGCGTCGAACCCATCCCACTGAAGCTCGGTGGCGCCGGCAATCGTGGCGTCCTGGCTGTAGGAGAAGAAGCCGCTCGAGACCGTGGCGCTCATCGTGTTGCCGGCGATGACGCCGGCGGTCAGGTTGATTTGCACGTCGCGCTCGCCGACGATGATGCCGGTTCCACTGGCGCTCGAGCTGGCGTTGGTGCCGGCGGGCGGGAAGGTCAGGGTCAGCGCCGCCTGGTTGGTGCTGAAGTCGTCGATCAGCAGGGGCTGGGCGGAAGCGACGGACGAAGCCGCTCCCAGAGTCACCAGCGCGAGCGCGCCGAGGCGCCGAAAGCTCGTCGTTACGATGGCAGCGCGGAAATGCATGGGTGGCTCCAGTCGACGGCGACGAGCCGAGGTTGGGCGGGCTCGTCCGTGGTTCTCGATTGTAGCCCGTTCGCTGGTGCTGAACGGCGTCGGGCGGGTTGCGGCCGCACCAGCCCCGCTACGGTACGACGACGCGCTTCCCGAGGTCGTAGCGCTCGCCGGGAACCAGGATGTGCACCCGCAGGTCGTGCGCCCCGAGGTTGGTGACCGGCCCGGTGGGCGGCAAAGGCGGCGTGTCGGCACTGTCGGTTCCCGGCGGCACCGGCGGTGGTGGCTCCATCGTCGCCGCCGGCCCGCCGCGGCGAATCGTCGCCGCGCCGGCGTCGACCACCACCACCGAGCGGTCGCCGAGCACCTCGAGGACGCCTTCGGCGCCGATGAGGACGGCGGTGTCCTCGTCGATGCCGACGCCCACCTCCTCGGGATGCTCGAGGACGACCGAAAGCAGGCGGTTGAGCCGTTGGCGGGCGACGAAGTGCTGGTCGACGATCGCGCCGGCGGGGAACAGGCCCAGCCCTTCCTTGACCTCGACCGCCCCGTCGGCGATGACCTCGAAATTGCCGTTGCCGGTGATCATCCGCCGGCTCATGCAGGCGGTGCCGGCCGAGGTGCCGCCGATCACCGCCCCGCCGTCGAAGGCGGCGCGGATGGCGGCGAAGGCTGGCGTGCCGAGCAGGGCGTCGGTGACCCGGTTCTGGTCGCCGCCGGCAAACCAGATGCCGCGTGCCGCGCGCAGGGTGGCGACGATCTTCGGGTCGCTCGCGTCGTCGCGCTTCCAGAGGTCGAGCGGGGTGACGTTCCTGGCGCCGACCTCCTTGGCCAGGAGCTCGACATAGTAGCTGCCGGTGTCAGCCTCTCCAGACGCCACCGGGACGATGGCGATCGGAGCGTCGGGTCCGCCGGCGAGCTCGAGGAAGCGTGCCAGCACCGCGTGCGGCTTCTCGCCGCCGCCGACCAGCAGCAGGTGGCCGCGGGGTGCGCTCGGCGCGGCGTCGGCGGCGCGCAGGGCGTCGACGCTGCCGGCCGCCAGGGCGAGGCAAGTCGACAACAGCGGGGCGACCCAGGGTTGTGCGGAGGCAGAGATGGCGTTTCGGCTCAAGGCAGGGTCCTCGGGGCGGGCAGACAGCCGGCGCAGTGATCGTAGAGGTGGAGCAGGGCGTCGCGGAGGTTGCCACCATACAGCGCCCACAGCTCCTCGGCGGCGGGCAGGGGCGGCAGCGCAACCGGGGCGGATCGGTGGTCGAGCAGCTCGCTGACCAGGCCGGCGAGCAGGGCGGGGCTGGTCGTGCAGTCGACGAGTGTCGGCAGCAGGCCGGCGCGGTGGCTGGTGACCACCAGGCCGCCGGCGCGGCGACTGCGTAGGCGCAAGGCGAGCCACGCCGGCATTGCCAGTTGCTCGGCGCCGTCGACCAGGAGGAGGTCGCCGCGGGTGACGCCGGCGAGCAGGCTCGCGACGGCCGGCGGCGGCAGGCGACGCTCGCCGCGGCGCAGCTGAACGTGCCGGACGCGCCAGCCGGCGGCGGTCAGTCGCGCCGCCAGCGTCGCCAGCAGCGTGTTCTTACCGTGCCCCTCGGGGCCGACGATCGCTGCCCGGTGGTCGAGCGCGACGAGACGGGTGAGCAACGCGTCCAACGCGGCGTTGGGCGGCGCCCCACCGGGCGCGACGTAGGCCAGGCGGCGCAGGCGCTGGACGGCGAACGGGTTGTCGGCCGGTCGCAGGCCGCGCGGTGTCATGGCCCTTGGCTGGACGACCGCTGCGCGGCGAAGCGGGCAACCACCGATGGCAACGCCGAGAGGTCGGGCGCGATCGCCGTCAGACGCACCTCGCGCCGACCCGGGCCGACGACCAGGTTCCAGCGTTCAGTCACCGCCCCCGGCTCGACCACCACCTCGATCGCCCAGATCAGCGAGATCAAGGCGCCCGAGCAGCTCGGCGGGCCGGCCGGCAGGGTGAAGGCGAAGCTGCGGCGGTCGTTCGTTTCCGGGCGGTCGACGGCGACGCTGTCGATGATGCCGACGTCCTGGTCGCCGCGGCCCTCGGTGTACCAGAAGAGGCGGATCTCGACGCTCTCGGGCGGCGCGTCGAGCTGCCAGGCGGCGGTGCCGCTCAGGGTCTCGCCAGGCAGGAAGTCGGTGCGGCGGGCGTCGAGGAGGAGCTCGAAGCTGGGCATGGGATGGCAGGTGCTCAGGAGATCGCGGCGCCCGGCAGGGCAGGCGCGATCGCCAGCTCGAAGTCCTCGTCGACGTCGGGCCAATTGGCGATCTCGCCGTCGAGCTCGAGCGTCCAGATGACTTTGTTGTGGTTGGCGGCGAAGGAGCACATGGTGTCGGCGGGCAGGGTGAACGACAGCTGCCCGCCGGCGATGGCGCCGGCGTCGACGGTGTCGAGCAGCGTTTCGCGGTGAAACACGGACTTCGCCGTGACCGAGCTCGTACCCTGGCGATAGCTGGCCTCTTCGCGGCCCTCGAGCTTGACCATCAGGCGCTTCAACCGGTGGCTGGCGCCGGCGAACCGCCAGCCCAGAACGGTCGGCTGACCGAGAGTGAGCGGCGCCGGTGCCAGGTCGAGCTGCGGGCGCGGGTTGAACAGCGCGAGAAATTGGTAGGGAATGTTGGCCAGTAGTCCGAGGCCGATCAGGGCGAAGACGGCGAGGAAGGCCACCAGGCAGCCCTCGACGGACTGGCCCTGGCGCCACGGCTGGATGACTGCGAACCAGAGCCCAGTGCCCGTGATGCCGTCCCAGATGGCGGCGACGATGATGGCGCCGACGAGCTTGCCGACCGGTGAGGTCTTGGGCCGCAGGGACAGCGTGCCGGGAGTGCTGCCATCCGCTCCCGGCGAGCCGAAGCGCTCGTTGCCCGCCTCGGCGACGGCGGGCAACCAGGCGGCGGCCCCGGCCGGCGGTCGGCGAGCGGCGCTGATCAACACGCCGACGATGCCGCCGAGACCGATGAGGACGAAGATACCCGGAATCAGGGAGAACCAGAGCATAGGCTGCGGCCCGCGATCGAGCACCGAGCTCTGGGGATCGTGGGGGTCGGCCCAGCAGGTGGCGCTCGATCCCGGCGGCAGGCCGGCGACTACCTCCTCTTTGCCCGTCCGCCCGCTGGTCGAGCCGCTGAAGAAACTGTAGCGGTTGCCGTGGTACTCGGTGCCAGCCACCTCGTAGCGGTAGACGACGTCCACACTGTAAGTGTCGCCATGGTCTTCGACGTCGCTGTCGAGGATGGTGCACGGGACGGCGTCCCAGGAGCGCGCCTGCAGAATGTGCCACAGCGGCAGGCCGAAGAACGGGATCAGGAAGGCGAGCCCGAACAGGGCGAAGATGGCGAAGAAGGCGACCCCACAGCCGGTACTCGACTGCCGCGCCTGCTGCGAGATCGAGCTCCGCTGCGTCGGGCCGCTGCCGCTCGTCGGGCGCCAGATCGCCACAATGCCGCCGATGCCAACACCGACGAAGAGGAGCGGGAAGAGGAGCAGCGCCAGCACCCAGAGCGTTGGCCGACGCAGGACGGCATGGTCCGGCGCTGCGGGGTCGACCCAGCAGCGCGCCTTGGCTCCCGGCCGGTAGGTGCGCGCCAGGCGTTCGACGGCCACCAGGTCGTCGCTGCCGTCGTAGCCGAGCTCGAAGACGTCGCTCCTGTGCGTCCCGCCGTCGCGCTCGTAGCTGTAGGTGACGTCGAAGCGGTAGGGCTTGCCGGCTGCGGCGTGGTCAGGGTCGGCGTCCGCGCCCTCCGCCGGCCGATGCCAGGCCTGCGAGGTGGTGATCAGGCACGGCGTCTCGGCCCACAGCCAGGCCCGGTAGGGGGGCAGCAGGGAACTGCCGAGGAACCAGGTGACGACCCCGCCCATGCCGGCGAACGCCAGCATGAACAGCGTGCCGAACACCCGGCCGACGACGCCGGTGGGCGCGGAGGTGCGGAAGCGGAGCGCCGCCATCAGGGCAGGTGGAGCGACCAGGCTGCCAGGCCGCCGGACTCGAAGCCGTTGGCGAACGTGATGTCGGTGGCGGCGACCCCGGTGCGGCGAGGGCTCCCGCGTCCGGTGCCCCACAGGATGCGCGCCCCTGCCGTCCCCGGCAGGTCGTAGGCCACGAGACCGCTGGCCGCCGTGCCGACGACCACTTCGAGGTCGGCGTCGGCGTCGAGGTTGGCGAGCGTCGGCGCGCCGAGGCCGCCATTCCAGTCGCCGGCCGGGAACGAGGCCGGCAGGGTCACCGCCTGCAGGAGACTGCCCTGGAAATCGAGGATGTGGAGCTGACCGAGCAGCCCGGCGGGCGCCTTCTGGGGCCAGGACGTGAACAACACCTCGGCCTTGCCGTCGTGGTCGAGGTCGGCGACGACGGGCTCGCCGGCGAAGCGGATGCCGCTGCCGGGCACCTGGTACGGCCAGTTGCCGTGCTCGGTCTTGTCCAGCCACCAGGCGTGGAGACGGCCGTCGTAGGACGCGAGCAGGATCTCCTGCCGGCCGTCGCCGTCGAGATCGGCGAGCACCGCGTTCGACACGCTGTTCTCGATCACGTCGTAGTCCTGCGACAGCGGTCCGCTGCCCGGCTCCGGCGCCGGCAGGGCCGTCCAGTCGAAGGCTCCCGCGACCCAGCGGGTGCGGTCGCGTCGCAGGATCCACGGCAGGTAGTAGAGGTCGCCGGCGGGATCGCCGAGGGCGCAGTTGTAGACGTCTCCCGGCACGACCAGCTCGAGCGAGCCGTCGCCGTCGAGGTCGCCGATCGCCGGCGCGGCGTTGGCGAAATTGGGCCGGTGCTGGACCCCGCAGTTGGCGAAGCCGGCGAGGTCCGCTGCCTGGTCGACGTGGACGCCGACCTCGCTCCATTTCTTGCCGGCGCCGTAGATCGCATTGGCCGCCAGCTGGTTGCCAGCAGGGTCGAGAGCGGTGACGTAGTGGGTGTCGGTGGGGGCGAAGATCTCGGCCTGGTGATCGCCGTCGAGGTCGGCAATGGCGAGGTTCTCGTTGTACATGCCCCAGCCGTTGCCAGGATCTCCGACGTGTCGCGCCGGCCAGCCGGGACGCACCGTGCCAGCCTGGCTGTAGACGTTCACCTGCTCGGTCTGTCCCCCCGACCCCCGGCCGGCGACGATCTCGATCGTTCCGTTGCCGTCGAGATCGGCCAGCGCCAGGCTGCGCACCTCGCCGCTGCCGAACGGGTTGCGCGTCCAGGTGACGTTGCCGAAGCGGTCGTAGAGCGTCAGCTCGTCGCTGTTGCGGCCGACGACGATCTCGAGCGTCCCGTTGCCGTCGAGGTCGGCGACGCCGATGCCCGGCCAGACCCGCTCGGCGCCCGGTGCCCGCCACTCGAGGGCGCCATCCGTTCCGCGCACGGCGACCAGGTCGTAAGAGCCCCAGACGACGTCCTGGATGCCGTCGCCGGTGAGGTCGACGACCGCCGGCGAGGCGTACCAGCCGGTCTGACACCACGAGGCGAAGCAGCCGCCGTGCTGCCACTTGAGGACCGGTGCGGCGACGGCGCGAGCGAGTAGCGGCGTGGCCGCGACGACCGACAATCCGGCGGCGATGGCAGCCGCACCCCACCGTCGCCGCCAGACTGCGACGGGACGATTGGCTGGGCGCGCGGTGGCGAATTGGCGCATGACGACTCGCGACGGCGACGAGCATACCGTCCGGGCACGTCCGGGCATAATGGACGCCATGACCGGCAACTCGCGGCCCACCGCAGCGGACGACGGCAGGCCGGGCCGGCGCCGGCGGCGGCTCGTCGCTGTGGCGTTGCTGGTGCTGGCGGGTGTCGCCGCCTTGGTGCTCGGCCGGCGACCCGAGCGGGCCGCGGGCCCGGCTGCGGCGCCGACGGCAGTCCGCAACGTCATCGTGGTGGTCGTCGACACCCTGCGCGCCGATCACCTGAGCGCCTACGGCTATGCGCGGCAAACCAGCCCGTACCTCGACGCCTGGGCGGCGCGCAACGTGCTCTTCACGCAGGCCCGGAGTCAGGCGAGCTGCACCTTTCCGTCCGTCAACACCATCCTCACCGCGCGCTACCCGGTGGCCTTCTTGAACCAGGCCGATGGCCGCATCGGCATTCCGGCCGGGATTGCGACCCTGGCCGAGATCCTGGCCGCCCGCGGCTTCGCAACCTATGCCGTGTCGGCGAGCCCGGTGGTGCGCAAGACGCCGTCGCGGTTCAATCCCACCGGTGAGTTCGACCGTGGTTTCGACGTCTTCGACGAGGGTTGCATGTGGATCGGCGCCGAGTGCGTGCGGCGCAAGGGCCTCGACTTGCTCACCGCGCACGATCCAGCGCGGCCGTTCTTCGCCTACCTGCACTTCATTGACCCGCACGACCCCTACGGCCCGCCGCGCGGCCACAAGCGGCGGTGGTCGGCACAGCCGACCGGCACCGCCTGGGTGGACATCGGCGACGTCGAGGTGCTGTCCAAGCACCTCTACGCCAAGAGCGCCATCGGCCCGTGGGACGAGCGGCACGTGCGGCACCTGGTCGACCTCTACGACGACGAGATCGCCTATCTCGACGACGAGCTCCAGCGCTTGCTCAACCGTCTCGAGCGCCGCGGCCTGCTCGCCGACACCCTGGTGGTGCTCACCGCCGACCACGGCGAGGAGCTCCTCGAGCACGGGCACGTCAAGCACTGCCGGACGGTCTTCGACACCGAGTCCCATATTCCGATGATCTGGGCCGTCCCCGGCGTGGCCGGCGGCCGCCGGCTCGACGCCCCGGTGGGCAATGTCGACGTCGTGCCGACGATCCTCGACTTCCTGGGCGTTGCGAGCTCCGACCTCGGTTTCGAAGGTCGGAGTCTCTACCCGCTCCTCGCACGTGGCGGCGCCGGTCCCAATGACTTCACGGTTTCGGCCCAAGGCAGCCAACGCGCCATTACCGACGGCCGGCACAAGCTGATTCTCGGTCGCGCCGAGGACCAGCCGAAGTTGTTCGACCTGGCCAACGACCCGCTCGAGACGAGCGACGTGGCGGCAGAACAGGTCAACCTCGCCCGTCGGCTCCGCGCCGATCTCCGCCGTTTCTACTCCACGTCTGCGGGCGGCGACGAGACGCGGAGCGTCGCCGCTGCCGAGGAGGCGCAGAAGCGCCTGCAGGCGCTCGGCTACATCCAGTAGGGGAGCTGCGGGCGCCCGCATCCACGCAGTGCGCCAGCAACTGTTGCCGCGAGGACGATCTTCTGCGAGATTTCGCCGGTACCGCCGCAGTGCTCTCCGTCGCACGTTCGAACAACCCAACCAACGAGGAGGAGCCCCATGGGCGACAAGGGTGGCAAGAAGGACAAGGAGAAGGCGCAGAAGCAGCAGGCGCAGGCCGGCAAGCAGCAGGCCAAGGCCAAGGGGGAGAAGGCCCCCAAGCGCAAGCCCTGAGGCGACGGGCTCGAGACGCCGGGTCGTCTGCCGAGCCCCGGCGGTTTTGGCCGGTCTCGAACGGTGAGCCAGGGGCTGAAGGTGACCCCGACCCGCGCCAGTCGACCGTCGAGGTCGGCTGGCGCTGAGTTTTTCGGGGCATGGAGCTCCCAGCCAGGCGTCACGCATGCTTGCGCGAATTAGCCTTCATGCCTACACTGGCGTGCATGCAACACACCGTCCGCAGCGTGCCCAGTGAAGTCGACGACGAGCTTCGCCGCCGCGCCCAGGCCGAAGGCAAGAGCCTCAACCAGGTAGCGGTCGAGGCCCTCGCGGCGGGACTTGGCGTGTCGGCGGACCGGCAGAGGCGTCGCGATCTGAGCTTCCTTGCCGGTTCGCGGCCACTTGACGCCGAGACGGAGCAGGCGCTGGCGGAGATGCGCGTCATCGATCCCGAGATCTGGGCCTCGGTCGCCGACCGATGAGAATTGCGCTCGACACCAACCGCTACAGCGATCTCGTCCGTGGCGATCAGGGGCTGGCGGAATCACTCGAGGTGGCCGCGGAGGTCCTGTTGCCCTTCGTCGTGGTCGCCGAGCTGCGAGCGGGCTTCGCGGCCGGCACCCGCGCGGTCGAAAACGAGCGCTTGCTGCGGCGCTTTCTGGCGGCGCCCGGAGTGAGGCCACTTTTTCCAACCGACGCCACGATCACCTTGTTTGCCAGCGTGAGCCAGCAGTTGCGGGCGCAGGGCACGCCGATTCCTACCCACGACATCTGGATTGCGGCGCTGGTCCAGGAGCACGACTTGATCCTGGCCACGCGCGATGGGCACTTCCGCCACTTGGCCCAGCTGCGACTGCTGTGACCGCGTCCGGGAAGGCCGGGCGCAGTGGAGTGATTGCGCGCGGGCCGCTGCATCGTGGGATCGAGGGTGGTCGAGAAAGACAGAAGCCCCCGCGGGCTCGCGCCGGCGGGGGCTCTTTCTTGCTCACTCGCTCGCCCGCAGGGGCGAGCCGAGCGACTTACGGGGTGGTCGCGCCGTGGCCTTCGTTCAGGCCCTGCTGTGCATTGGCGATCCAGGGGAAGTGGTCGCGGTAGACGGTGTCCTGGTACTGCACGCCGTCGGAGAGGGCGATGGCGCCGCCGGAGGCGATGACGGTGATCAGGATGTCGGAGACGTCGGCCTCCTCGGCTTGGCCCTGACCGCCGCCCACCAGGTCGTGGATGGCGCCGCCGACCAGCGAGCGGCCGTTCGGGTAGGAGGAGTCGGTGGCGGCGTCGAGGCGGAGCACGTCACCGGTCTTGCCCGGGGCGATGGCGACGTGGTGGCAGCCGGCGGCCGGGATGTTGTCGAGATTGATCGCCTGCAGGATGTCGACACGGCCGGACTTCAGGGCGTCGATGGTGGCCTGCGGCACGCCGAGGGCGGCGTAGGTGCCGATCGCCTCGAGGTCGCGGACGAGGATCGGCGACAGGAAGTAGCTGGCGAAGTTGGCGACGTCATAGAAGGGCGCCGAGCGTAGGAACTTGGTCTGGTCCTGGGTGCCGATCAGGCCGGCGTTGACCAGCGGGTTGCCCTCGCGACCGACCTGCATCCATGGGCCCTCGTTGACGTCGTTGCCGTCGGCCTGGATGGTGCGGTTCTGGCGGCGGCTCTCGGTGACCCAGACACCGAGCAGGGTGTCGTCGCCGCAGGTGCCGTTGTGCGCGATCGCGTCGGTGCCGAGGGCGACGGTGGTCGGGATGCGGATGCCGAAAACCAGCAGGTTGAAGCCGTCGAACACGTCCTCGGAGACGCCCTGGGCATGCAGGTTGATGATGTCGAAGATGCCCTTCTCGTCGAGGTAGAAGGGGTCATCGGCCTCACCCGCCCAGGCCTGGCCCTCGCTGCCGTTGGGGCCGAGGTCGGTGACGAAGCTGTCGACGAAGGCGTCGTCGTAGAGACCTACCTCGCTGCTCGCGGGGTCGGCCGGGTTGAACGGTCCGAGGCCGTAGGCGATGCGGTCGGTGCGCGGCCCGACGTTGGGCGGCGAGACCGGTGCGCCACTGACCAGGACCGTACGGGTGCCGCCCTCGACCTTGGTGACGGTGTAGGTCTGCACGTTGCCGGTGAGCTGGGTGAGGAGCTCCTTGCCACCGCCGACTGGCAGGGAGAGGTCACCCTCGTCGACCGGCGTCGGGCCAGCCGACTTGAAACGGATTTGGTAGCTCAGCTCGGGGCGGAGGTCGGTGAGGCCGCGGGTGATGTGGATTTGGTAGAGGACGTCGTCGCAGAAGCGGGTCTGCTGGTTGCCCTGGCCGGGCTCGTGCAGCGGTACCACACCAGCGAGGATGTTGAGGTACGCGTGGTCACCCGGGTCGACCCAGGCATAGACGTCGGTGTTGTCGATGCACGGGTCGTTCATCGTGGTGAGGGCTTCGCGGTGGCTCGAGGCCTGGGCCGACGGCACCAGGGCGGTGAGCGCGAGCGCGGCGACGGCTGGCGCGAGGAACTTCGTGGTCTTGGTCATGGGTGCTCCCTCCTTGGAGCGGGGTGTCATCGCTCTCTACGGGACCACCCATGACGGCGGATGACTCGGTCGTGCGACCGACGAAAACCGCCGCGCCGTCTACTGCAACGGCACCTTCCAGAGCTCGAAGCCGTGCCGGCCGTCGTCGGCGACGAAGAGCACGTTGTTGCCGAGCTTGGTGAACTGAGTAGGCGATGACGGCAGCCGGCCCGGGTTGACGTCGCCCACTCGGGTCACTTGGCTACCGGTGGCCACCCAGGGCTCGACGGAGTAGGTGGCATCGTTGGCGCCGAAATAGAGCCGATCGCCGATGCCGACCAGTGCGCGTGGGTTGGCGGAGGTCGAGCCCGGCCAGACGTCGATGGCGACCGTGCCGGTGACGGTGCCGTCTGATTGCCAGAGCTCGGCGCCGATGGTGTCGGTGAAGGCGCGGAAGTACAGCCGCGAGCCGGCGACGGTCAGGAAAGCGGGAGGCGAGGCGTAGCTCAACCGCGGGAAGGCGCGGAGGAGCAGTGTGCCGGCGTCGGTGCCGTCCGAGCGGTAGAGGCTGACCGCCGATGCGTCGGAGCTCAGGAAGAACAGATTCGTGCTGGCAGCCCGCAGCTGACGCGGGGTGCTGCCGCCGGTGCCGGGCACGATGTCGCTGACCAGGCCGGTACCGGCCACCGTGCCGTCGGACGAGCAGAGCTCTTCGCCGCTGGTGCCGACGTAGCAGGAGAAGTACACCCGCGAGCCCAACGCAGTCAGTCCGTTGATGGAGGGGCTGGCCACGCCGGGGGCGAGGTCGACGACCATCTTGGTGCCCTGTGGCGTGCCGTTGCTCGACCACAGCTCGTTGCCGGCTGCGGTGGTCGCCACGAAGAAGAGCCGCGAGCTGCCGGCGGTGAGCTGATAGGGGTAGGAGCTGTTGGCGCCAGCCACGATGTCCTTGACCATGGTCGTGCCAGCGGCGGTCCCGTCGGACCGCCAGAGCTCGGTGCCCTTGGCGTCGGTGCGGGCGGCGAAGTAGAGCTTGCCGCCGAAGACCGCGAAGTTGCTCGGGTTCGACGAGGCTGGACCCGGCGCGATGTCCTTGACGAGGACGGTGCCGGCGACCGTGCCGTCGCTCTTCCAGAGCTCGGTACCGGCGGCGGCGGTGGAGATGCGGAAGAACAGCGTGCTGCCAGCGGCGGTGAGGCCCGTGGGCGTCGAGCTGTCGGGGCCGGGAGCGAGGTCGGCGACGAGCGCCGTGCCGGCGGCGGTGCCGTCGGACTTCCACAGCTCGTATCCGGTCGCGACGTTGTAGGCCCGGAAAAAGCTCAGGTTGCCGGCCGTCACCAGCTCGGCGATGCCGCCACTCGCGGTGGCGTTGGACAGGTTGCGTACCTGGGCGGTGCCGCCGCTGGTGCCGTCGGTCGCCCACGGCTCCTCGCCGTCCTCCTCGTCGCCTGCCCAGAACAGCAGGCGGCCGCCGACGGGTGCCCCTCCGGAATGGAGGACGGCGCCGTCAGCCAGCCGACTGGTGCCCGCGGCCGACCCCTCGGAACGCCAGAGGGCGTTGCCGGTCCCGTCGCTTGCCCCGAAGGCCAGGGCGCTGCCCAGGATCCCGGCCAACACGGGGTTGGCGCTGGCGGTGCCGGCCGCCAGGTCGTCAACGAGCGCCGTCCCGGCTGCGGTGCCGTCGGAGTGCCACAGCTCGCTGCCGAGCCCGGGCGTCGTCGCCACGAAGAAGGCCCCACCGGGTGCCGCGGTGAAGGCCCGGGGCTGCGAGGAGTCGTTGCCGGCGGCGAGATCGCCGAGCTCGACGGTGCCGGCGGTGGTGCCATCGGACGTCCACGGCTCGGAGCCGCCGGCTCCGTCGTTCGCCTCGAAGAAGACGCGGGACCCCGACGCCACCAGATTGGCCAGGTCATCGAGGCTGGGAGAGGCGCATTCCCCGGGGCAGATGTCACGCACCAGGCGGGTGCCGGCCGCGGTGCCGTTGCTGCTCCACAGCTCGTGGCCATGTACGCCGTCGTCGGCCATGAAGAAAACCCGGCTGCCGGCGGCGACGATGAAGTAGGGGTAAGCGCTACCCGTTGGGTTGATGTCCTTGACCCTGACGGTGCCGGCCGCCGTCCCGTTCGACTTCCAGAGCTCCCACTCGGCGCCGTTCTGATCGCGCGCGTCGAAGTACATGGTGTCGCCGACGACGGCATGGAAGTAGCTGTCGCTCGACGGCGGGCCGGGGTTGATGTCCTTGAGCAGGACGGTGCCGGCGGCGGTGCCGTTCGACACCCAGAGCTCCCAGCTGGTGGCGGCCGTATAGGCCATGAACAGGAGCTTGGAGCCAACTGCGGAGAGCTCGTAGGGGTAGCCGCTGGCGGTGCCGGCCACGATGTCCTTGACACGCACGGTGCCTGCCGCCGAACCGTTCGACTTCCACAGCTCGTTGCCCTTGGTGGGGTCAGAAGCGCCGAAGAAGAGGGTGCTGCCGACCACCGTCAGCTCGCTCGGCAGGGAGCTGCCAGCTCCCGGCCAGATGTCCTTCACCAGGGTGGTGCCGGCCGCCGTGCCGTCGCTGCGCCACAGCTCGCAGCCGTGGGTGTCGTCCTTGGCCGCGTAGTAGACCTTGCCGAGGAAGGCCACGGGTGGGCCGCAGTAGGACGTGCCGGGCGCCAGGTTGACGTCCTTGACCAGGCTCGGGGTCGTCGCGGCGGTGCCCGACGTCTGGCCGACGAGCGAGCCGGTCGCCAGGGTGGAGGCGAGCCCGAGAGCGAACGTGAGGTGGAGGGCCGGGTGGGTCATGGTGCTCCCGCCTGGGCCGGCGCTACGCGAGGGCAGAATGCTCCCGCGTCGTCCGCCAGCCGAATTCTCTGCTTGGTGTCACTCTACTCACCATGCCGCGTCGCGGTCCAGGCGCCTGGGACACGGCGTTCCCACCGCCCTTTGGGCGGCGTTCTATACTGCCCGGTCATGGTTCGCCAGCGCAGGCCTCGCCGGCCGTCGTCCTTTGCCCGGGGTCTCCTTGCCGGCCTCGTTGCCGTCGGCTTGGCCGGGCTCACCGGGGCGTTGGCCGACGACGCACCGGCGATGGTGCCCGCGCCGCCAGCCGCCAGCGGCGAGGTTCTCCGCCTGCGGCTCGACTCGATCATCCAACCGGTGGCCGCCGAGATCGTGCTCGACGCGCTGCGCGACGCCGACGACAGTGGCGCTCGTGCCTTTGTCCTCGAGCTCAGCACGCCTGGCGGCTTGCTGACCTCGACCCGCGAGATCTTCACCGGCATGCTGGGTGCCAAGACCCCGGTCATCGTCTTCGTGGCGCCGAGCGGCGCCCAGGCCGCCTCTGCCGGTTTCTTTCTCTTGATGGCGGGCGATGTTGCGGCGATGGCGCCGGGCACCAACACCGGTGCCGCCCACCCCGTCGGCGGCAACGGCGAGACCATCGAAGGCACGATGGGCGAGAAGGTCGAGCAGGACGCCGCGGCGACCATCCGCTCGCTGGCCGGACGCAACGGTCGCGATCAGACGCTGGCCGAGACGGCGGTGCGCGAGAGCCGCTCGTTCACCGCCGACGAGGCGCTGGCCGCCGGTCTGGTCGACGCCGTGGCGCCCGACCTCGGTCGGCTGTTGCTGGCGATCGACGGCAAGCGGCTGAAGAAGCTGCCGGTCGAGCCGGGAGCGCCCGCCGATGCGATCGGCGGCGCCCTGCGCACCGCCGACGCGACGGTGCGCAACGTCGAGGTGAGCGGCTCGCAGAAGATCCGCGGCGCGCTCGCCCATCCGAACATTGCGTACCTGCTGCTCACCCTCGGCGGTCTCGGTCTCTACTTCGAGCTGTCCACCCCCGGCGCGGTGCTGCCGGGCGTCATCGGTGGCATCTGCCTGATCCTCGCCTTCTACTCGCTGTCGGTGCTGCCGGTGAACGCGGCCGGCATCGCCCTCATCGTGCTCGCCGTGATCTTCTTCATCGCCGAGATCAAGGTGACGAGCTACGGCCTGCTGACCCTCGGCGGCATCGCCTCGCTGGTGATGGGCTCCCTGATGCTCTTCAAGAGCACCGACCCGGCACTCCAGGTGAGCCGCTCCCTGGTGGCCGCGATCGCCGTCGTCGCCCTGGCGGTGGTCGGCCTGCTGACGACGCTCGCCCTGCGCGCCCAGCGCTCCCCGGTGGTCACCGGCCTCCAGGGCCTGGTCGGGCGCCTGGCCGTGGCGCGCACGGCGCTCGCGCCCACCGGCAAGGTGTTCGTCCACGGCGAGCTCTGGGACGCCACGGCGAGCGGGCCGGTCGCCGTCGGCCAGACGGTCGAGATCGTCCGCGCCGAAGGTCTCCATCTGTGGGTGCGGGCGAGCCACAGCCCGTCGGCCGCCGGCAACGCCTGACCGCAACGTGCTCGAGTCTTCCGGAGGTATACCGATGGAACCTGGGTTTCTGATCTTCGTCGTCGTGCTGGTGCTGTTTCTCGTCTCGCGCTGGATTCAGTTCCCGCGTGAGTACGAACGACTGGTGGTGTTCCGTCTCGGCCGCCTGCTCGACCGGCCCAAGGGCCCCGGCCTGACCTTCGTCTTCTGGCCCCTCGATCGCACCGAGAAGGTTTCGTTACGCACCGTGGTGTTCGACGTCCCGCCGCAGGACGTGATCACCCGCGACAACGTGTCGGTCAAGGTCAACGCGGTGGTCTACTTCCGCGTCGTCGACCCGGTCCGAGCGATCGTCGAGGTCGAGAACTATCTCTATGCCACCAGTCAGATCGCGCAGACGACGCTGCGTTCGGTGCTCGGGCAGGCCGACCTCGACGAGCTTCTGTCCGAACGCGAGCGCCTGAACGCGGCACTCCAGGAGATCATCGACCGGCACACCGATCCGTGGGGTGTGAAGGTGTCGACGGTCGAGGTCAAGCACATCGACCTGCCGACCGAGATGCAGCGGGCGATGGCGCGCCAGGCCGAGGCCGAGCGCGAGAAGCGGGCCAAGATCATCCACGCCGAAGGCGAACAGCAGGCGGCGCGGGCGCTGTCGGCGGCGGCGGTCGAGATGAGCGCCAACCCGGTGACGCTGCAGCTTCGTTACCTGCAGACCCTGACCGAGATCGCCGCCGAGAAGAACTCGACGATCGTCTTCCCGCTGCCGATCGAGCTCCTCAAGGGCTTCGGTCTGATTCCGGCCAACCCCGCCGCCGACGAGAAGAAGGTCTCCTGAGGCCATGGCTGCGAGCTATCTCGATCCAGATCCCGAGGCGACCGGCGAGACCGGAGCGCCGGGTCCGGGGCGCGATCTCGCCGCCGAGCCCAGTTACTACGAGATAGCGCTGACCAGCCGGCAGGTCCTGATCGGCTTCGTCATCCTGCTGACCAGCGTCGTCGTCGCCTTCTTCGCCGGCGTCTGGGTGGGCAAGAGCGGCAGCCCGGCGACCCCGCCGCGGCAGGTGGCCCGCGCCGAGACGCGACCCGGGGCCGCGCGCCCCGCCCGGCCAGGGGCGGCGAGGGAGGCGACGGGCGGCGAAGCCGCCGCCCGCAAGGAGCCCGAGGAGTTCCAGTTCTTTGCCGAGGAGGCCAAGGGCGGCGCCAAGCCGGCGGCCCCGACCCCGGCAGATCCGCCCGCGGCCGTTGCACCGTCGCCTGCCGGCACGACCCTGATCGAGGACCTCGGCGGCAAATCGGCGACCCCGTCGGCTGCCACACCGACGTCGCCCACGGCCGCGCCCGCACCGACGGTGAAGCCTGCTGCACCCCTGCCGGCCGCGCCGCCGCCGGCCGCGCCTGGGCCGGCCGCGCCTAAGCCGGCCGCCGTCAAGCCAGCGACGCCGCTGCCGGCGACGGTGTCGGCACCCGCCAAGCCGGCGACAGCCGCGGCGACGCCGGTGCCCGCCGGCTCGCCGATCATCCAGGTCTTCTCGTCGAGCGACGAGGCGCAGGCGCGCCGCGTGCTGGCCCAGCTCACCCAGGCCGGCTTCAAGGCTTTCATCTCGCCGATCGTCAAGGACGGCGCCACCATGCACCGCGTGCGGGTGGGGCCGTTCCGCTCGGACGCCGACGCCAAGAAGGTGGCGGAGGCGATCAAGAAGAAGCTCAAGCTCGACACTTGGATCACCCGCTGAACGGCGCGGGCACGCCGGCGTCACCCGGCCCCCAGCCGGCGCCGAAAGCAGGCGCGCGATCACGGCGGCTCTGGCTCGCCGCGCTGGCCCTGGCGAGCGGTGGCCTATGGGCGCTCGCCTTCGTCGAGGCGCCCAACCCGCTGGTGGCCGTCTTGGGCCTGGTGCCGCTGTTCCTGCTCTGCGACCACACCCGGCCGCGCGATCCCGGTGGGCTGCGACCGACCGCCTTGGGCTTCCTCCACGGCTGGGGCTTCTGGTTTGCCAGCATGCCGTGGATCGTCCACACCCTGACGGCGCATGGCGAGATCGCCTGGCCCGTCGCCTGCCTGCTGCTGGCCCTGCTCGCCGCCTATCTCGGTGCCTACACGGCGCTCTTCGTCGGCCTCGGGGCGCGGCTGTGGCAGACGGCTCGCCCGGACGCTCTCGGCCGTGCCGGTCGCCCTTGGCTGGCGATGGTCGGCCTGCCCGCGCTGTGGGTGACGGTGGAATGGATGCGCGGCACGCTGCTCGCCGCCTTTCCGTGGAACCTCGCCGCCCACGCCTGGATCGGTGTCCCGGGCACCCTGCCGCTGTCGGCCTGGATCGGTGCCTGGGGCGTGTCGTTCGTGGTCGTGCTGGTCGCTGTCGCGCTGACCCTGGCGGTCCGTGAGCGTCGGCCGCTGCTCGCCGTCGGCAGCGTGCTGGCGGTGGCGCTCGCGCTCGGCGTCGCTGCGCGCTTCGCCTCGGGCCAGCCGGCCGGTAGCGACGCGGTCCCGAGTGGCTCGCAGGCCCACCCGGTGCGGGTGATCCAGCCCAACATCCCGAATCAGGTCGGGTTCGACCCCGAGCTGGCGATCGCCAGCCTCGAGCGTCTGTTCGCCCAGTCGCGGGCGGCTTGCGACGTTCCCGGAGCCCTCATCGTGTGGCCGGAGAGCGCCGCCTGGCCCTACATCTACGGCGACGATCCCTACCTCGACGTTGCGGTGCGTGACCTCGCCACCCGCGGCTGCACGGTGATTCTCAACGCGCCGCGCCAGGAGGGCCCGCGCTTCTTGAACGCTGCCCTGCTGGTCGACGCCCAAGGTCTGCGCGCCGTCGCCGGCAAGCGCCACCTGGTGCCGTTCGGCGAGTACGTGCCCTTCGCCAAGGCCTTCCCGTGGATCGGCCGCCTCGCGCGCTCGGCCGGCGACTTCAGCCCGGCGACCGAGATCACGCTCCTGCCGTGGGGAGATCAGCGACTGGGCGCCGCCATCTGCTACGAGGTGGTGTTCCCGGGCGAGACGGCGGACCTCGTCGCCGCCGGCGCGACGATGCTGGTGACGGTGGTCAACGACGCCTGGTACGGCGACACCGCGGCACCGTGGCAGCATCTCGCGGCGGCGCGGTTTCGGGCGGCGGAGAACCGACGGCCGCTGCTGCGCGCGGCGATCACTGGCGTCTCTGCTGTGGTGGCGCCCGACGGCCGCCTGTGGGGCAAGGTGGGCGTTGGCCAGCAGGGCACCATCCGCGCCAACGTCGCCGGCCGCACCGACCGCAGCCCGTTCAGCCGTGCGCCGTGGGCGGTGCCTGCGCTCTCCGGAGCCTTGGCGGTCCTTGCGCTATTCTCAGCGCGCCGCCCGGCCGCCGGCCAGCGCGCAACCTGAGCACTGGCCAACGCGCTGCCACGCGCGACGAGATAGGACCCACCATGATCCCCTACGAGCTCGAGCAGAGGCTGACCCGCATCAGCGAACAGATCCAACACCTTCGGGGGTATCTTTGAGGACCCTGAGCTAGCGTTCAAGCTCGAAGAGATCGACGGCGAGCTGCAGCGTCCCGGCTTTTGGGACGATCCCAGCAAGAGCGCGCCGCTGCTCCAGAAGCGTCGCGCCCTCGAGAAGAAGCAGGAGACCCTCCAGCAGCTGCGCAACGACGTCGACGAGCTCGCCACCTGGCGCGAGCTGGTCGGCCTGGACGAGTCGAGCGCCGCCGACCCCGACCTTGGCCGGTTCCTCTCCCGCGTCGAAAGCCAGGTCGCCGAGCGCGAGCTCGAGCTGAAGCTTGCCGGCCCCGACGACGACAAGTACGCGTTGCTCGCCATCCATCCTGGCGCCGGCGGCACCGAGTCGCAGGACTGGGCGGCCGCCCTCCTGCGCATGTACCTGCGTTGGGCGGAGCAGAACGGCTACGAGGTCGAGCTGATGGATCAGCAGGACGCCGAAGAGGCGGGGATCAAGAGCGCCAGCTTCGCCATCCGCGGTCCCCACGCCTACGGCTTCTTGAAGGGCGAGAGCGGGGTCCACCGCCTGGTCCGGATCAGCCCGTTCGACGCCGCCGCGCGCCGTCACACGTCGTTTGCCTCGGTGTACGTCTACCCGGAAGTCGACGACACGGTGAACATCGAGATCAACGACAAGGATCTCCGCGTCGACACCTTCCGCTCGTCAGGCGCCGGCGGCCAGCACGTCAACAAGACCGACTCGGCGATCCGTATCACCCACCTGCCGACCAACATCGTCGTCCAGTGCCAGAACGAGCGCAGCCAGATCAAGAACCGCGCGACGGCGATGAAGATGCTGCGCGCCCGCCTCTACGACCTCGAGATGAAGAAGCGGCAGGAAGAGCTCGACCGCCTCGAGGGTCTGAAGATGGACAACGCCTGGGGCAGCCAGATCCGGAGCTACGTCCTTCACCCCTACAAGATGGTCAAGGACCACCGCACCGGCGAGACCACCGGCGACGCCGTCGGCGTCCTCGACGGCAAGCTCGGGCCGTTCATCGAGGCCTTCTTGAAGGGCAACATGGCGGAGCCGGGGGCGGCGGAGGCCGAGCTCGAGTAGCCGGCGCGCAGTCTCCAACCAGGCGTCATTCCCGCGAAAGCGGGAATCCAGTTCCTCCCGCCTTCACGCTTTCTCGAGCGTCATCCGGCCAGCCGTCAGCAGGGCGATGGCGTAGAAGATCATGTCCTTCAAGTCGATCATCGACGCCCAGAAGTCGTTGAAGGTGCCCTTCGGCTGGTCGATCTCGGTGGCGGCGCGCCGCAGCTTCTCGGTGGCCGCGCGACGGGCGCTGGCGATTTCGTCGGTGGACATGGACGCCAGGGAGCTCGGGGACATCTTGAGGTAGGTCGCGAGCTCGGCGTCGGACAAGCGGCCGTCGTCGAGGAACTTGAGACTGGCGGCCCAGGTTGCCGTCGCTTCCGCTTCGATCCTGCCGTAGTTGTGCTGGGCGATCAGGTAGTCGCCGAGGCCGAGGGTGCTGGCGGTCGTCAACAGGGCCACCAGCGTGACGATCTGGCCGCCGCCGCCGGCTCCCCAGGCGGCGGCAATGCCCACCAGGGTGCCGATCAGAATCGCCAGCCAGCCGGACTTGTAGCCACTCGCCACGGCGATGCCGTACCAGACAGCGCCGCCGAGGACGCCGGCCGCCGGCGCGTAGAGGAACAGCTGCGGGGAGGTCGTGTCGGCGACGGTGACGGGCGGCAGCGGCACTTCTGGCTCGAGGGGAGCGAGCGTGGGTTCCTCGGGCGGCGGCAGCTCATCGGGCAGCTGGTCGGGGAGGGGCCCGGTGTAGACATCACGGATGGCCGGGCCCTCGTAGAGGTCGCCGGCGACGGCCGCCGGCCGGGGGGCGTCTGGCGCGACCGTTGGGGTCGCGGGCGGCACCACGGCCACCTCGCCGGTCGGCGGTGGCGCGCTGCGGGCGACCAGCGGCCGCGGCGCCGCCTGAGCGCGGCGGTCGAGGTGTTCGGCGCAGCTCGGACAGAACGCCTTGCCGTTGCGCTCCTGCTTGCACTCCGGGCAGACGGGTCGGTCGCAGCGACTGCAGACGGCGGTGGCGGCGACAGCCGGGTGTTGTGCGCACTGCATGGCGGTACCTCCTGATAACGAGCCCTGATAACGAGCCAGCTGACAAACGATACGGCGGCAGGTCGCGCTGGGGGTCAGACGAGCTCGGCCGAGGTTATCAGCGGTCGGCGCCCCGCCTGCTGCACCCACACTGCGGTAAGTTCCCGGGAATGAGCCCGCCGTCCGTTGCCACCGACCACCTCGCCAGCCTCAACCCCGAGCAGCGGGCGGCGGCGACCTTCGACGCCGGGGCCACGGGTACCCGACCGTTGCTGGTGATCGCCGGTGCCGGCACCGGCAAGACGACGACCCTGGCGCACCGGGTGGCACACCTGATTCTCGCCGGCGCCGACCCCAGCCGCATCCTGCTGCTCACCTTCACCCGCCGCGCCGCCGCCGAGATGACGCGTCGCGCCGAGGGCCTGGTGGCCCGGGTGCGCGGCGGCGGCAGCGGTCGCCTGCCGTGGGCCGGCACCTTCCACTCGGTGGCCAACCGCCTGCTCCGCCTGCACGGCAGCGCCCTCGGCCTCGAGCCGGCCTTCACCGTCCTCGACCGCGGCGACGCCGAGGACCTCGTCGACCTCGAGCGTACGACGCTCGACCTCGACCAGAGCGCCAAGCGCTTCCCGCGCAAGGGCACCTGCCTCGCCATCTACTCGCGACGGGTCAACAGCGGCGCCGCCCTCGACCAGGTGTTGGCCAAGGCCTTTCCCTGGTGCGCCAACTGGGAGGAGGAGCTACGGACGCTGTTTCGCGGCTACGTCGCCGCCAAGCAGCGCCAGCAGGTGCTCGACTACGACGACCTCTTGCTCTACTGGTCGCTGCTGGTCAGCGAGCCCGAGGTCGCCCGCGAGGTGGGCGCCCGTTTCGACCACATCCTGGTCGACGAGTACCAGGACACCAACGCGCTCCAGGCCGAGATCCTGCGCGCCATGCGGCCCGACGGCGCCGGCCTCACCGTGGTCGGTGACGACGCGCAGTCGATCTACGCCTTCCGCGCCGCCGAGGTGAAGAACATCACCAGCTTCCCCGAGCTCTTCCCGCGCCCGGCCGAGGTCATCTCGCTGGCCAGCAACTACCGTTCGTCGCAGGCCATCCTCGACGCCGCCAACGCGGTGATCAACGAGAGCAAGGGGCGTTTCCGCAAGGCCCTGGTCGCCGCCCGCGGGGCGGGCGCCAAACCGCGCATCGTCGTCGTCGAGGACGAGTCGCGGCAGGCGGAGGAGGTGGCGGCGATGATCCTCGAACGGCGCGAAGAGGGCCTGCTCCTGCGCGACCAGGCGGTGTTGGTGCGCGCCGCCCACCACAGCGACGCGCTCGAGCTCGAGCTGGCGCGCCGTGACATCCCGTTCGTCAAGTACGGCGGCCTGAAGTTCCTCGAGGCTGCCCACGTCAAGGACGTGCTGGCAGTGCTGCGCTGGGCCGAGAACCCGCGCGACGGGGTCGCCGCCTTCCGCGTTCTCCAGCTCCTAGCCGGCGTTGGCCCGGCGACCGCGCGGCGCGCCGTCGAGGCCTTGGCGGACGACGATCGACCCGTCTGGCAGCCGCCCGCTGACGCGGTGGAGGAGTGGCAGGCCCTGCGCACCTTGCTCGACGCCCTGCGCACCGCCGACAGCTGGACCGGGCAGCTCCAACAGGTGCGCATCTGGTACGGCCCGGTCCTCGAGCGCACCCACGAGAACGCACCGCTCCGCGAGTCGGACCTCGAGCAGCTCGAGCTGGTGGCGGCGAGCTTCCCGTCGCGCGAGCGCTTCCTCGCCGAGCTCGCCCTCGACCCGCCGGCGACCCTGGGCGACGAGGCCGGCCCGCCGCATCTCGACGAGGATTGGCTCACGGTGTCGACGATTCACTCGGCCAAGGGCCAGGAGTGGCGCGCCGTCTACGTGCTGAACGTTGTCGACGGCTGCATTCCGTCGGACATGTCGACCGGCAACAAGGAGGAGGTGGAGGAGGAGCGGCGCCTGCTCTACGTCGCGATGACCCGCGCCAAGGACCACCTGGCGCTCGTTCAACCGCAGCGCTACTTCGTGCGCAGCCAGTCGCGCACCGGCGACCGCGCGATCCAGGCTCCCAACACCCGCTTCCTGCCACCGCACGTCCTCACCCACTTCGAGCGCGAAGCCCGCCTGCTCACTCGCCCCGCCGACGGCGGCCGGAGCGGCGGCCCCGTCCGCATCGACGCCGGCAAGAAGCTGCGCGACATGTGGGACTGAAGTGATGGCGGGTGCCAGGCGCGTTAATAGAAACTGGATTCCCGCGTTCGCGGGAATGACGAATCTTGGGCTGCGGCCTGCTCGCGGGCAAAGCCACGGCTCCAAGGGTGGGCGTCGGGGTGACGGCGCCGACTCACCTGTCCGTCATTCCCGCGCAAGCGGGAATCCCGTTTCGATTCCGTGCGCAGGGGGTGTTCCTTCTCGCGGACCGCTGCTCCCTCCGAGTCGTTTTCTGACAAGCTGCCGCGTCCTCGCCCGATGTCCGCGATGACCCCATACCGATGACTCGCCTCCGCCTCGACCTCCTGTCGCCACTGCCCCCCGTCAAGTCGGGCATCAGCGACTACACCGTCGACCTCCTGCCGGAGCTCGCGGCGCGGGCCGACGTGCGGGTCGTCGCCCTGCCGGACCAGGAGGTTGCGCCCGACGTCACTGCCCGCTGGCGACCGGTGACCTTCGCCGAAGCTGGCTATGCCGACGGCGGTCCGGGTCCCGGCGACCGCCTGCCGCTCTACCAGATGGGCAACAACCGCTACCACGTCGCCGTCGAGCAGGCGGCGATGGCCCACCCCGGCGTCCTCGTGCTCCACGACCTGGTGCTCCACCACCAGCTGCTGGCGATGACCGTCGGTCGCGACGACCACCCGCCCTACCTCGCGCGCATGGCCGCCGACCACGGCTGGTTGGGCACCGCGGTGGCGGAGTCGCGCTACTGGGGCGGCTGGGCCGAAGCCTCGCAGTTCGCGCTGCCCGCGCACCGCACGCTGCTGCGCCGCCAGCGCGGCGTCCTCGTGCACAGCCAGTGGGCGGCCGACGAAATCGCCGACGCCGACCCGACGATCGCCGTTCGCGCGGTGCCGATGGGCATTCCCCTGCCACCGCCGCCCGACCCCGCCGCCGGCGCCGCCTTCCGCGCGCGCCACGGCATCCCGGCCGACGTCCTCCTGCTCGGCTCCTTCGGCTTTCAGACGCCGATCAAGCGGCCCGAGGTGGCGATCGCCGCCCTCGCGTCGCCGGCGCTTGCCGGCGTGCACCTGCTGATCGCCGGCGACGTCGCTGCCGTTCTCGACCTCGATGACCTGGCGCGACGCGCCGGCGTCCGGGCGCGCGTGCACATCACCGGCTACCTGCCCTTTGCCGAGCTCGAGGCGGCGATCGCCGCCGCCGACCTGGCGCTCAACCTGCGCTATCCAACCGCCGGCGAGACCTCGGCGTCGCTGCTGCGCGTGCTCGCACTGGGGCGCCCGGCGGTGGTCTCGGACTACGCCCAGTTCGCCGAGCTGCCGTCGGCGATCGCCTGCCGGGTTCCCGTCGGCGACGACGAGGTCGCCGCACTCACCGCCGCGTTGGTCACCCTCGCCGCCGACCCGGTCCGGCGTCGGGCGATGGGGGAGGCGGCCCGTGCGCACGTCGCGCGCGAGCACGCTCCGGCGCGGGCGGCCGCCGCGGTGGTCGCCGCCTGCGAGGACTGGCACGACCGCCAGCCGCCCGGCGACGCGCCGGCCGAGGTGCCGGCGGCGAGCAGCCTGGTGTGGAGCGAGCTGCCCCTGTCGCTCGCCGTCCGCGGCGCCGAGTCGCCGTGGCCGGCCGGCACCGCCCGTGAGCTCGCGATCGAAGTGGTCAACACCGGCATCGCCCGCTGGCTCGCCGGTCGCCGCGGCGCCGGTGGCGTCGCGGTCGAGGTCGCCCTGCTGACCGCCGACAGCGACCTCCTCGCCGACCGTCCGTGGCTCGACCTGCCGCGCGACCTGGCTCCCGGTGAGCGCCACGTGTTCACCACCCACGTCCGCCGCCCGCCCGGCCCGGCGCGGCTGCGGGTGACGCCCCACGTCCTCGGCCGGGCGAGCTTCGACGCCCTGTCGCCCATCGTGACGGCCACTTCCGCGAGGCCCGTGTGGGAGAGCGCGCTCTAGCCGCCGTCCCCGCGGCGCCGGCCGGCCCTTGGCGTCCGCTTGGTGGCGCCCCGTGGGCTTGGGGAGTCCTGCTCGCCCTGCTCCTGGCGCTGCTCGGCGGCGTTGCGACCTACGACTGGTCCGGCCGCGCCTGGTTCATCGGCGACGAGTCGACCTACGCAATGCAGGCGGCGAGCGTCGCCTTCGACCTCGATCTCGCCTACGAGAAGGTGGACCATGAGCGTTTCATCGCCCACTGGGGCAAGCCCCCCGAGGGGTTGATCCTTCAGAAGGTGGCGGGCGGCTCGACCCTGACCTTCGGCAAGCCGCCGCTCTACGCCGTGGCGGTGGCTCCCTTCGTCCGCCTGTGGCCCCGGCATGGCGCGCCGCTCGCGAATGTCCTGTTCCTGGCCGTCGCCCTGGTGCTGGTGGCGCGGACGTTCTCGTCCTGGGTGGGTCCGGCGGCGCCGCTGTGGGCGGCGGCGATGGGATTCTCCTCGGTGGCCTTCGGCTACGTCTTCTGGGTCCACGCCGACCTCTTCTTGATGTGCCTGACGGCGGCCGGCCTGGCGCTCGTCTACCGCTCGGCCGACGGGACGCGGACGACGGCGCGAATGCCCGAGGTCTACGACGGCAGCGCCGGTGAGCTCGCGGGCGGCCGGCTCGACGACACCTCTCCCGAGGCGGTCGCCGCCGAGCGTCGCCGGCGCCGGGCGACGGTGGCCCGCTGGCTCGTCGCCGGTCTGCTCCTCGGCGCGGTCGGGGCGTCGCGTCCGCCCTACCTGCTGCTGCTCGCCCCGGCGCTGCTCGCGGCACGCCAGGAGGCGCGGGCCCGGCGCGCGCTCGTGTCCTTCCTCGCCGGCGTGCTCGCCATCGTGCTGGCGACCGTCGTCGTGCAGACCCTCGCCGGCGGCGATTGGACGGCCTACGGCGGCGAGCGCCGCGGCTTCTACCCGCACACCGGCTTTCCCGGCATCGACTTTCCCGTCTCCGAGTTCGACGCCAAGGTGGCGGCGCTCGGCGGCAACACCACCTGGCTCCAGCGCGGGTTCCTGTCGACCGAGCAAGGCTGGGCGCTCTGGCGCTGGAACAGCCTCTACTTCCTGGTCGGCCAGGACATCGGCATCCTGCCGTACTTGACCCCCATCCTCCTTGGCTTCGCGGCCCTGTCGTGGCGGCGTGGGCGCTGGGCGCTGCTCGCCGCCGTCCTCGTCGGCACGGCGGTGGTGATGGCACTGATGCCCTTCAACTACTTCGGCGGCACCGGCGCGCTCGCCAATCGCTACTTCCTGCCGCTCTATCCGGCGCTGGTGTTCCTCGCCGGGCGTCCCGTCGGACCGCGGGCGGCGGTGGTCTGGCCGCTGTTGGTGACGGCGCTTGCCGCACCGTTCCTCTACCCGCTGTGGCTGGCGCCGCGGCAGTTTCCGGTCGACGCCGCCGGCCGCTACGCCTACGTTTCGCCGCTCGCCCGTCGCTACCTGCCCTACGAGACGACGCAGAGCCACATTCCAGGGGGCAAGGACGTCGCCCACCGCGGCGTCTGGCTCAAGTTCCTGAACGACGGCGTCTGGCCGGAGGAGGGTGGTGGCAGCCTGCGCCTGCTGGGCGGGGCCTCCGGACACCTGCTGGTCGGCAGCCCGCAGCCGCTGGCCAGTCTGGTCCTCGCCTTCGACGGCAAGGCGACGTCCGAGCTCACCGTCGTTGGCGGCACCGTCGGCGGCACGATGTTCCGCCCGGACGGCGGCGTCTCCTTCGCCCTGACCCTGGCGCCGCCGCGGGCCGTGCATCCGATGTGGTGGACCTGGGACAACTACTACCTGTACGACCTCACCCTGCGGATGCCGGGCAACCCGGTGCCGGTCGGCTTCACCGTCGAGCCGGTAGTGAGTCCGGTAGTGAGCCCGGTGCTGAGCCCGGGAGGAGGCTGACCACCGTGGCCGAACCAACCAGCGGGGCGAGTGGGGTGACCGGAACGAGCCTGGGCTGGCTTGCCCAGGTGACGCTCCAGCTCGAGCAACCCCCGCCCCAGCGCCTACCGCCCTCGGAGGCGCGCGCGGCGTCGGTGCTGGTGCCGCTGTGGGTGGAGGCCGGCGAGCTGTGGACGTTGCTCGTCAAGCGTGCCGAGACGCTCCGCCATCACCGCAACCAGTACGCCTTCCCCGGCGGTGGCCGCGAGGCCGGCGAGGACGCCTGGGCGGCGGCGCTGCGCGAGGCCGAGGAGGAACTGGGCCTCCCGCCCGCCAAGGTGTTGAAGCTCGGGCAGCTCGACGAGCAGGCGACGCCCTCGGGGTTTCGCATCGTCCCCTGCGTCGGCGCCTTGCCGGCGCCCAAGCCGGGCCAGGTGATCGTCCCGCGGCCCGACCCGGGCGAGATCGCCGAGGTCTTCGCCCTGCCGGTGCGGTCCTTCGCCGAGCCCCAGCTGGTCGAGGATCGTGAGGTCAAGATCGACGGCGCCAAGCGGGTGATCCGCATCTACGTCGTCAACGGGCGCCAGATCTGGGGCATGACCGCGCGCGTCTTGCAGAACCTGCTCGACCGGCTGTCCGGCCCCCACGACTGGGTCTGATCCCCCGCGGTTCACCCGGCGAACCCACCTCCCCCGCAACCCCGGCCTCACGATCGGCCCAAGGGCCCTGGTCGTTTCTCGTGCGCACGCGGCCAGGCGACGGTGACGTGCATGGATGCTGGTGCCGCCCGGCGTAGCGCCTCGGCACGTAGGGCCGGCAGCGCTTCGGGGCTCGCCTCGCCCCGCAGGCGGACGCGGACGACGCTGCGCGGGTCGAGGCGGGCGAGCGCCTCGGCCAGGCGCAGGGAGACGAGGGTGGCGTCGCCCCGCGGGTCGAGCTCGACCTCGGCCATCGGGCGCGCGGCGAGCGGACGGAACTGCCAGCTGAGCTGCCCGCGGGCTGCCCCGTCGGCCTCGACCGCCAGCCACAGCGCGCCCTTGGCCTCGTCGCGCTCGGCAAACGACGTGCGCTCGGTGGATCCGGGATAGAGAACGGGAGCCGCCAGCGGCCGCCCCGCGAGGTCGTTGCGGAGCGTTTGCGGGCGGTGGATGTGGCCTGAGAGCACCGCCGCGAACCCGGCCGGCAGATCGGCCCCGCGGACGACGTCGGCGCCATCGCGGAAGGTGAAGTTGGCCGGGCCGACGGTTGCACCCTCGACCGCCTGGTGCAGGCAGAGCAGGCGGACGTCGGCCGCGACGGCACGATGTCCCGTGGCGGCGAGCAGTTGAGCGAAGTCGGTGCGTGCCCGCGGCGCGAACGGAAACCCCACGAACGCGATGTCGAGGCCTTGCCGCCGCAGCACGAAGGTGCGCGGGCGGTCGAAGACGTGGATCCGCGGGTGGTCGAGCAGCAGGCCACGCGGTGCTCCCGAGCGCTCGTGATTGCCTGCCACCCAGAGGATGTCGACGCCATGGTCGGCGAGCGCGGCCAGTCGCGCATAGACGCGCGCGGCCAGCCAGGCGGGGATCTGGCTGCGGTAGAAGAGGTCGCCGCCGTGGACCACGAGGTCGGTCTCGCCGCGCCAGGCCGGAGCGAGGGCGGACTCGAAGGCGGCGAAGAAATCCTCACCGCGCCGGTTGCGCTCGCCGCGCGGCCGCGTCGGCAGGTCTAAACCGAGGTGGGTGTCGGCTAGAAAGAGGATCGGGACCGCCATGGTGACGGCGAAACACCTTAGCAGTCAGGGCGCAAGGCGCGACCAGGCGGCGAGGTCGCCGGTCTCGAAGCCGTCGACCGCCGGCGCTGCCGGCAGCAGCGGCGAGTACGCCACGAGCAGTCGTGGGCGCAGCGCCGTCGTCGCCGCCTCGGCGCTGTGCAGGAAGACGAACTGAAAATTGGTATCGGGTCGAGGGTGAGCCCAAAGCCGTCGCTGCCGACCCCCAAGAGCCAATCCTGAACGATCGTGGAGACGTCGGTGCTGGCGAAGCCGCCGTCCACCGTCTGCCAGGCGGTCACTCGGCGCGGGTATCCCAGGTGGCGCCGTCGAAGGTGCTGGTGCAGTACGCCCCTTCCGTCCACCCGCCGACGACGCGGTGGACGCGCACGCCGCCGCTGCTGCTCGTCGCTGCGGTGGCCAGCTCGAGGCGGGCCGCGTCGACCCGGGCGCCGAGTGGCACCATGCCGAGGTCGAATCGCACCGGAGCATTGAGCTGGCGCGGAGCGCCTTCGGGAAGCTCTGCCAGAAGTCTCGCAGCGCGACGGCGACACCGCCGCGGCTGCCGGTCAGGTCGAGGAACCCGCTCATGCGCTCGCCGCCGGCGAGTTGCGTGCCGCCGCGACGTACCTCGAAGCCGCGGAAGCTGACGTGTTGACCCGGTTGCTGGGTCATGCGGGAGACGCCGGGCGCAGGGGGCCTGGTTACAGGCGGCTCGAAGCAGGCTTAGACTGCGGGATTGTGACCACCCGTCGCGCTACCGTCTCGCGATGCATCGCCGTCCGCACTGGTGGCCGGCCTTGGGACTGATCGGCGAGCGCATCGGCCACGTCCGCGTCGAGGCGCTGATCGGGGCCGGCGGCATGGGCGAGGTCTACCGTGGCTTCGACGAGGTCCTCGAGCGGCCGGTGGCGCTCAAGGCAATCCGCGAGGAGGCACGCCTCGGCCGCTCGGCCCGCGCCCGTTTCCTGCGCGAGGCGCGGCTGCTGTCGAAGCTCGACCATCCCAACATCTGCCGCGTCTACGACCTGGTCACCACGCCCGAGCACGACTACCTGGTGCTCGAGCTGATCGCCGGCCGCTCCGTCGAGCAGGTGGTCGTCGGTCTGGCGCTGCCGGCCAAGCTCGAGCTGGCGCGCCAGATCGCTGGCGTGCTGGCGGCGGCGCACGGTGCCGGCGTCATCCACCGCGACTTGAAGCCCGACAACGTGCTGGTCACTGCCGCCGGCGAGGTCAAGGTGCTCGACTTCGGTCTCGCCCGCTCCCTCGGCGCCTCCGGTGTCGCCTCCTACGCCGGCGACCTCGGCAGCGGCGAGGCGAACCCTCGCAGCGGCGCCGCCGACTCCGACGTCGAGACGGTGACGCCGAGCTCAGCCGCCGACTCCGCGCAGGTCACCCGCGCCTGGGGCGAAGGTGAGACGCCGCCCACCGTCGATGGCGCCGCCAGTGCGGTGACCCTGCAAGGGACCGCCGTCGGCACCGTGCGCTACATGAGCCCGGAGCAGGCCGCGGGCGAGCCGCTGACGGCGGCCACCGATCTCTTTTCGTTTGGGGTCCTGTTGCAGGAGCTGATCACCGAGCGGCCGGCGTATGGCGAGGTGCGCGGGGTCGCCGGGTTGTTCGAGCGTGTGCGCGCGGCGGCGACCGAGCCCCTGCCACCGCTCGATCCGGCGCTCGCCGCCCTGCTTCGGGCGCTGCTCGCTCGCGATCCGCGGGCCCGGCCGTCGGCGCGAGAGCTCGTGGCTCGGTTGACCGACCTCATCGCCGCGCCCGCCCGCGAGCGGCAGCGCCGGCGGCGACTGGTGTCGGCGGCAGTCGTCGCCTCGTTCGTCATCGCCGCCGGCTTCCTCGCCTTCCGCATCGGTCGCGGTGGCCCCGCCGCGGTGGGGGAGACGACGGCGGTCGATCGCACGCGCATTGCCGTCCTGCCCTTCACCCACCCGCCGAATCAGGCCGACGACGACTACCTGAGCGAGGGCATGACCGAGCAGGTGACGGCCGCCCTGGCGCGTGCCCAGGGCCTGCGCGTGATCGCCGGCAGCTCGGTGGCCCGCTACGCCGCCGCCGATCGCGACCTGGCGGTGGTCGGTCGCAAGCTCGCCGTCGGCACGCTGGTCACCGGCGCCGTGCGGCGGCTGGCAGACCGCATCCACGTCACCGTCGACGTCGTCGACGCCGCCTCTTCCGAGCACCTTTGGGCGCAGTCCTACGAACGGCAGGAGAGCGACGTCTTTGCGATCCAGCAGGACATCGCCGAGCAAGTGGCGCGAGTGCTCTCCGCCCGTCTGAGCCCGGCAGCCGGCGGCACGCGGACGACGGGGGTTGGCGCGACTCCGGGACGTGCGACCGCCGGGCCGACCACCGACCTCGCCGCCTACAAGGACTACCTGAAGGCGGTCCACCACTGGAACCAGCGCAGCGCCGAGGGCTTCCGTCTGGCGATGGGCTACTTCCAGCAGGCGTTGGCGCGCGACCCCAACTTTGCCCTCGCCTGGTCGGGCATCGCCGACACCTACGTCATCCTCGGCAACTACGGTTTCCTGCCGCCCCGCGAGGCCTTCCCCCAGGCCAAGCAGGCGGCCACCCGCGCGCTGGCGATCGACGAAAGCGTGGCGGCGGCTCACACCGCCCTCGGCCTGGTGAGCCTGTTCTACGACTGGGACTGGGGGACCGCCGATCGCGAGCTGCGGCGGGCCCTCGAGCTCGAGCCGAGCTACGCCACCGGCCACGAGATGTACGCCCACCTGCTGCTGGTCCGTGGCCAGTTCGACGGTGCCCTGACCGAGATGCGCTTCGCTCAGGACCTCGACCCGCTGTCGCCGATCATCGCCACCGACGTCGGCATGGTGCTCTATTTCGCCAAGCGCTACCCCGAGGCCGAGGCGCAGTGCCAGGCGGCGCTCGAGCTCCAGCCGGGCTTCCCGCTGGCCGAGATCTGGCGCGGTGAGCTCGCCTTGGTCGCCGGGCGGCCGGCCGACGCCCTGGCCGCCTTCGGGGCGGCGCGCGCCGCCCTCGGCGACAACCCGTTCGTCCTCTCGCGGGTGGGTGTCGCCGAGGCAGCCGCCGGCAATCCCGCCGCCGCCCTGGCGGTCGCCAAGGACCTGGTCGAGAAGCCCCGCGGCTACGTCTCGCCCTACCACCTGGCCAAGATCTTCGTCGCCCTCGGCGACCAAGACGAGGCCCTGACCTGGCTCGAGCGCTCGGCCGACGACCGTTCGCCCTTCCTCGTCTTCCTCGACATGACCCCGTCGCTCGACGTCCTGCGCTCGAACCCGCGCTTCAGCGCCCTCCTGCGCCGCGTCGGCCTGCCTCCGACCTGACGGCGCGCGTGCATCCGCCGGGGTACCGATGGCCCATGGCTATACTCCGTGCATGCGGTCCGCCCTGGCTGAGCAACTTCGGGTCGAACAGCGGCAGCGCCTGTCCAGCCTGACGCCCGCCGAGCGCTTGGCGCTTGCCCTGGCGCTCGGCGACGAGGGTGTGCGCACCTTCGCCGCCGCCCGGCGGGTGAGCGCCGACCAGGCGCGCCGACTCATCCAACAACGCCGTCAGGCCGACCGGCGACCGTCGGCCTGCATGCGCGAGCGCGCCGAGTGAGGCTCCTGAACGCCGTCGCCGAGCGGCTGGAGGAGCGCGCCATCTCCTACTGCGTGATCGGCGCGGCGGCCCTCGCCGTCCATGGTGTCAGCCGCGCGACGTCGGATGTCGACCTGTTCACGGTACGCAGTGAAGTCCTGCTGAAGGCGATCTGGGAACCACCCCTCAGGCACCCCCGGCCCGTGACCATTGACCTGCGCCGCGGCGACCCCGACGACCCACTGGCTGGCGTCGTGCGATTCGGCGCGGTGGGCGAAGCGGACATCGACCTCGTCGTCGGTCGATCCGCTTGGCAGGGCAGGGTGATCTCCCGCGCCCGGCCGAGCCCTTTCCCTGAGCGCTCTCTGCCGGTTGCCACCGCGGCTGATCTCGTGCTCCTCAAGCTCTACGCGGGTGGTTCCCAGGATGCGTGGGACATCGCTCAGCTTCTGATCGGAGCAGATCCCGTGCTGCTGCTGACGATCGAGGAGCGGCTGTCGGAGCTGCCGGCCGACGGTCAGCGCCTGTGGCGGCGCATTCGCTCGGGCGACTGAGGCCACCCACCGGCGCGGCGGCGGCCACCCCGGCGGGCGTGGCTCGCACGCTCGTGACTCCCGAGACTGAGCTCGGGACATCACGCTCGGGATCAAGAGGAGCGAAGCCATGTGGATGACACTTTCGTGGACCCTCGCGGCCGTCGCCGCGGTCGCCTTCGGGTACTTCCTCTACGCTTGGTCGCGCCGTCGAGGCGAGCGGCGGGTCATTTGCCCGGAGACTCTGCAGCCGGTCGGCGTCGAGCTCGCGGCCGGCCATGTCGCCCTCACCGGCGAGCTCCGTCTCGGTCGTTGCGACCGCTGGCCCGAGCGCGCCAACTGCGGCCAGGAGTGCCTGGCGCAAATCGCCGACTCGCCGGATGGCTGCCTGGTGCGCACGCGCGTCGCCGCCTGGTACCACGGCGCCTCCTGCGTCTTCTGCGGCAAGGAGATCCCGGACTTCGGCGCCACCGAGCACGCCCCCGCCGTGCTCAGCCCGGACAACGTCACCCGCAGCTGGCAGGAGGTGCACGCCGCCGAGCTCGACCAGGTGCTGACCACCCACCGGCCGGTGTGCTGGGACTGCCACGTGGTGCAGACGCTCTACCGCAAGCACCCGGAGCTGGTGACCGAACGCCCCGCAAAGTGGCAGGACGCCGTCCACCTGCCGACCGGCGAGGCGCCGCGACCGTCGCCCGTGCACGACCAGCCGGTGGCGTAGGAAAGACGAATGGATCCCCGCTTCCGCGGGGATGACGACGTAACCGTCAGGCCCTGGCCCTTCGTCATTCCCGCGAAAGCGGGATCCAGTTCCGGTTCCTGCCGCGCAACCTCATAGGCCTGATTTTGACCGTGCGCTCCGCGCACTGGCCTTCTGCCGTCGATACGGCAGGGCAATTTCCTGGCGCGCGGCCTCCTAGGCCTTCACCAGTTGCGCGAGCTCGAGGGCGAGCGTGACGCTCAGCGCGTCGACGCCGGCCAGGCGTTCGCGCTCGCGCGTCCGCGCCCCGCGGTAGCTCGCCGCCAGGAGGTCGGCCAGGCCGTCGGCGTCGAGCCGCCGCTGGTCGCGCAGCACCGCTCGCCGTTCGCAACGGAAGCGTTCGCCGCAAGTCTGGAGCGCCCGCTCCATGCGCGGCTTGGCGTCGGCCTCGCCGAGGAGCAGGGCGCGCAGCTCGGCGAGGTCGTCGGCCGCCGGCACCGCCAGCAGCAGACGCCCACCCGGCGCCAGGACGCGCGCCATCTCCGCCGGCTGCAGCCGCGCGTTGACCGACAGCACCACGTCGAGGCTGCCGTCCGCCCAGGGCAGCGCACGGTCGGCGTTGGCGACCACCCAGGTGAGCGCCGGGAAGCTCCGCGCCGCGAGCTCGACGGCGGGGGCCGAGAGGTCGACGCCGCTCGCCGCGAGCGGTCGCCGCGCGGCGAGAGCGGCGACGAGCGAGCCTTCGCCGCAGCCGACGTCGAGCACGGTCGGTACCCTGGGCGGCGGCGCGATGTCGTCGATCCAGAGGCCCAAGGTGTCGATCCACGTCGCGGCCAGGCCGCGGGCATACAGCCGGCGGCGCGCGAGCGCCGCCTCGCGCCGGTCGCCGGGCGCTGCCGAGCGCGAGTCCTGCGGCTGGAGCAGGTTCCAGTAGCCGCTGCGCGCGCGGTCGAAGCGATGGCCGCGCGGGCAGACCAGGCCGCGCGGCGGCTCGCCGTCGGTCGCCAGCGCCTCGCCGCAGCCCCGCACGGTGCAGAGGAGGGAGCTCGCCGTCATTCGGCGCGCAGGGCCTCGATCGGGTCGAGGGCGGCCGCGCGCCGGGCCGGGCCGACCCCGGACGCGAGGCCGGCGACCAGGCTCACGCCGAGCGCGGCGGCGACATACGTGAGGGGCGTGTGGACCGGCAGGCCGGTGACCAGCAGGCGGAGCAGCCCGCACAGGGCGAGACCGCCGGTGGCGCCGGTCGCCCCGCCGACGACGCCGAGGAGCCCGGCCTCGACCAGGAACAGGGCTTGCACCTGGCCGCGCGTAGCGCCGATCGCCCGCAGCAGGCCGATCTCGCCGGTGCGCTCGCCGACGGCGATCCACATCATGGTCAGAATGCCGATGGCGCCCACCAGCAGCGAGATGCCGGCGATGGCCCCGACCGCCATGGTGATCACCCCCATGACGTTGCCGAAGACGTCGAGCATCGCCTGCTGGCTGGTGACGGTGAAGTCCTCGCGACCGCCGTGGCGGGCGGTCAGCACCTGCCGGACGTCGCGTTCGATGCGCGGCGCGAGCGTCGAGCTCGCGTAGGTGACGTGCAGCTCGGAGAGCTCGTCGAGGTGGAGGATGGCCATGCCGGTGGCGACCGGCACGTAGACCGCGTCGCCGATGTCGATCCCCAACATCTGGCCCTTGGGCTCCATGATGCCGACCACCCGAAAGCGCGAGCCGGCGATCCGCACCCAGGCGCCGAGGGCGTCGGCGTCGCCGAACAGCTCGCGCTTGACGGTCGGCCCGAGGACGGCCATCTGGGCGCCGCGGTCGGGATCGTCGGGCGGCCAGAAGCCCCCTTGGCGGACGCGGAAGTGCCAGGCGTCCGCGATGTCGGGCGTCACCCCGTAGACGAAAACGCTCCGGCCTCGGCCGTTGGCCTCCACCCGGCCGGTGCCGTAGGTCAGCGGCACCACGTGCTCGACGCCGGCGATGCGCGCGAGGGCAGCGGCGTCGGCGAATGACAGCTTGTACGTGGTGCCGCCGAGGACGCCGGGAACGCCGAAGGTCTGCGCCTTGCCGGGGTTGATCGAGATGATGTTGGTGCCGAACTGACTGAACTGGGCGAGGATGAACTGCCGCGTCCCTTCACCAATCGAGGTCAGCAGGATCACCGCCGCGACGCCGATGGCGATGCCCAGCATCGACAGCAGCGAGCGCAGTCGATGGCCGACGATGGCGTTGTAGCCGAGGCGGACCAGGTCGCCCGTCATCGCCTCACCCCTGCCGCGCCAAGGCGACGACCGGGTCGAGGTTGGCGGCGCGGCGGGCGGGGAGGACGCCGAAGATCACGCCCACCAGCAGTGAGACCGCCAGCGCCGCGACCACCGCCCACCACGGGGGAGCCGCCGGTAGGGCGGGGTAGATGCCGACCAGGACCCGGACCGCCAGCCAACCGATGGCGAGGCCGAGGACGCCGCCGGCGCTCGACAGGAGGGCGGCCTCGGCCAGGAAGACGCCCACCACCTGGCCGCGATGGACCCCCACCGCGCGCAGCAAGCCGACCTCGCGCGAGCGCTCCGAGACGGCGACCAGCATCACGTTCATGATGCCGATGCCGGCCACCGACAGCGAGATGGCGGCGATGGCGACCAGCGCCAGGGTCAGCACGTCGAGGATCGACGACAGGGTGGCGACCACGCTCTCCTGGGTCAGGACGGTGATGTCGCGCTCGCCATGGCGGGCGGCCAGCAGGTCGGCGACGGCGTCTGCGGCCGCTGGCAGGTCGGCATGGGCGTGGACCTCGGCCATGATGCGAAACAGCGAGCTGCGGTCGAACATGCGCATCGCGGTCGCCACCGGCACGATCACCACCTCGTCGATGTTGACGCCGACCTGCATGCCGCGGGACGCCAGCACGCCGATCACCTTCATCCGCCAGCCGCCAATGCGCACCACCTCGCCCAGCGGGTCGGCGCCGGGAAAGAGCTCGCGCGCGACCACCGCGCCGAGGACCACGGTGGCGGAGCCGCGGTGGCTGTCAGTCGCCTGGAGGAAGCTGCCGCGGGCGGTGGTGAGCTGGCGGACGGCGGCGAACTCAGGAGTTGCCCCCACCACGGCCACCTGGCGCCGCCGCTCGCCATGCGCCACGGTCTCGGTGCCCATCGCCATCGGCGCCACCAGGCGCACCCCCGGGACCTCACGGGCGATCGCCGCCGCATCGTCGAGCGTCAGGTCGTTGGGCACGCCGCCCATGCCGGGCATCGCGCCAGTGGTCTCGGTGCGGCCCGGCGCGACGATGAGCAGATTGGTGCCGATGCTGGCGAACTGCGCCGTCACGTAGCGCCGCGCGCCCTCACCGAGCGCGGTCAGCACGATCACCGCCGCGACACCGATCGCCACCCCGACCAGCGACAGCAGCGTGCGCAGACGGTGGCCGCGGAGGGCGCCGAGGGCAAAGGCGAGGAGCCCGAGCGGCGACACGGGCTACCTCGGCGTCGCGCCGGGCTGGGCGGCGGGTGCATCATCGCCGCCCTCGGTGGCGATCAGGCGCAGGGCCGCCTCGACGTCCGCTCCCGGCACCCGCTGGATGATCCGGCCGTCGCGCATCACCAGGATGCGGCCGGCGCGACGGGCGACGCTGGGGTCGTGGGTGACGACGACGAGGGTCAGGCCCTGGCGGTTGAGGCCGCCGAGCAGGTCGAGCACGACCCGCCCCGAGGCGCTGTCGAGGTTGCCGGTGGGCTCGTCGGCGAGCAGGATCTTGGGGCCCATGATGGTGGCCCGGGCAAGGGCGACGCGCTGGCGCTCGCCACCCGACAGCTGGTCGGGACGGTGCCGCGCGCGCTCGGCGAGCCCGACCGCGGCGAGGGCGGCAGCCACGCGTCGCCGGCGCTCGGCGGTCGGCAGGTCGGCGAAGAGCATCGGCAGCTCGACGTTCTCGGCCGCCGTCAGCCGGGGCACCAGGTGGAAGAACTGGAAGACGAAGCCGATCTCCTGCCGCCGCACGTGGGTGAGGGCGTGGTCGTCGAGCGCGGCGACGTCTCGTCCGGCGAGGACGTAGTGGCCGCTCGTCGGCCGGTCGAGGCAGCCGAGGATGTGCAGCAGGGTCGACTTGCCCGAGCCCGACGGACCCATGATCGCCACGTGCTCGCCGGCGCTGATCGTTTCGTTGACCTCGACCAGGGCATGCACGTCCTCGTCGCCCAGGTGGTAGGTGCGGGAGACCCCGGTGAGCTCGATCATGGCCCTGGTCTGTCGGTCGCAGGACCGTTGTTACCGTGCGGTCGAGATCCCTCCACTCCGGGCAGCCTGGCGGCTGCCCTTCGGTCGGGATGACAGGGGACTCCGGGCAGCCTGGCGGCTGCCCTTCGGTCGGGATGACAGGGGACCCCGGGCAGCCTGGCGGCTGCCCTACGTTCGTGATGACAGGGGGCGACTCGCGATGCAGCGTCAGTCCCCCAACCCGTCATTTCGAGCGGAGGGTGGCCGCAGGCCACCCGCAGTCGAGAAATCTCGTCGGCAACCGCCCTTCCAGCGTCTGGCCCGCTCATCGCACCTCGACCTGCGCGCCGGCCTTGACCTCGGGGCGGTCGAGCGAGGTGACGACGCGGTCGCCGGCGGCGAGGCCGGCGCGCACCTCGGTGACGTCCCAGTTGCGCAGGCCGATGGTGATCGTGCGCTCGACCAGGACGCCGTCGGCGCCGACCAGCAGGACCTTGCCGCCCTCGAGGATGGCCGAGGTGGGAATGTGCAACACGCCGGCCCGGCTGTCCAGGATCACTTCGACGTCGGCCGAGGTGCCGGGGAGCAGGGGCGGCGCTGCGCCGGCACCCGAGGGGATTGGGCCCAGGCTGACCTCGACCTCGACGGTGCGGTTCTGCTCCTCGCGGTCGAGCACGTAAGGGGCGAGAGCCAGCACCGCGCCGGCGAAGCGCTCCCCGGGCCGCGAGTCGACGGTCACCCTTGCGGGCTGACCGGGGCGCAGGCGGCCCGAGTCGACCTCGTCCATCGGCGCCACCACGTAGAGCGACGCCGGGTCGATCAGGTCGACCACGGCCGGCAGCGCCATCGCCGGCGGCGACGGCGTGGTCCACTCACCGACCTCGATCGACAGCTCGGCGACCACCGCGTCGAACGGGGCGCGCAGCAC
>CXWL01001129.1_pt1 | contig 49699 bp, 45 predicted proteins | sample 590931 | NCBI WGS metagenome assembly CXWL01 (sample SAMEA3498368, study PRJEB10139) | groundwater metagenome | biome: water well; material: biofilm material | place: Germany | collected 2015-04-27 | reverse complement strand
TGAGGGCCTTTCACAGCCCAGCGAACCCTCTGCCTCCCCTGACACCTTTTGCTTGCACACTTTTATTGACGACTCTCCCGCCTTCGTGGTATTATTCGCCCGCTAAAAAACCAGCCAAAGGCTGGCTTTGTTGTATCGAAAACAAGAGGAGAATACTCATAAGCGCTAACGAATTTCGAGTGAACGAAGGCATCCGCGTTGCGGAAGTTCGCCTTATTGGTCCAGATGGCGGTAATGTCGGGGTTGTGCCGATTCGCCAGGCTTTGCAAATTGCCCGTGATGCTGAGATGGACCTGGTTGAAGTCTCCCCCGGCGCCACTCCTCCCGTTTGCCGCGTAATGGATTTTGGCAAGTTCATCTACGAAAAAACGAAGAAGGAACGCGAGGCCAAGAAGGCCCAGACCAAGATCGAGATCAAAGAGATTCGCTTGCGCCCAAAGACAAACGAAGCGCATCGCGGTTTCAAAGTGGATGATGCCCGCCGCTGGCTGGGGCAGGGTCACAAAGTCCGCGTGACCGTCAAGTTCCGTGGCCGCGAAATGGATTATCCCGAAATCGCGTTGGAAGACCTGAAAGAAATTGCACAGGATCTTGCCGATATCGCCCAGATCGAAGTGCCGCCGCAAATGGAAGGGCGCACCATGCTCGTGGTTCTTGTCCCTGCCAAGGGTGCGGTAAAAAAGAAAGAGAAAACCGATCAGGCCGAGGTTAAGAACGAAGCGGAAGCCTGAGAGTCGGTAAGTCCCAGAAGATGTAGATCGTCCGCGGGTGCAGTGATATGTCCCGCGGTTAATTTTGTGTGAAAGGAGAAAACCAGCAATGCCTCGCAAAGCAAAAAAGTCTGGAAAAATAAAGCTGAAGACCCACAAGGCGACATCCAAAAGATTTCGCATGACGGGCTCCGGCCTACTCGTGCGAACCAAAGGTGGCAAAAGCCATTTGCGCCGCCGCACGTCTGACCGCACGAAGGCGTTATTGAGCGAGATGGTTCCAGTATTGGGACGCAAGTACATCAAACGCATCAAGCGCCTTGCTCCAAATATGAAATAGGTCTTTCGACCCAACGTTGTAGTCAATTTTTATTTGCGGCTTTCGGGTGTTCGCAACTGGCATTAACCTGCCGACGCCCGCGAGTTTGCAGGAGGTAAAGTAACATGCGCGTAAAAGGCGGCCCGCAAGGGCATCTACGTCACAANNTTGTGGTACGCCACCCGTGATCGCCGCGTGCGCAAACGCGATCTGCGCAAGTTGTGGATCGCCCGTATCAACGCCGCGGCTCGCTTGAACGGCACGACATACAGCAAGTTGGTGTCTGCGCTCAAGAAGACGAATATCGAGCTCAATCGCAAGATGCTGGCCGATATCGCAGTCCGCAACCCGCAGGCCTTCGCCGCGGTTGTGGCAAAAACGAAATAAATTTGTAGCGCGAGATTAATCTCGCGCTACTTTTTTAAGGGGGTAAAATAGAAAAATGAATTCAGTTTTAGTTGAAAGAATTTTATCGACGGGCCAAACTCTTCAGATCGTGCAGGGAGATATTACCGTTGATGAAGTGGATGCCATTGTCAACGCGGCGAATGANNGATTCAAAAAGAAAGCGATGAGTGGATTCGCAAACACGGCCCCGTCTCCCATTCGCATCCTGCCTGGACTTTGGGCGGGTTGCTGCCTGCGAAGTACATCATCCACGCTGTGGGCCCCGTTTGGGGAGACGGTGACGAGGATAAAAAATTATCAGACGCCGTAACTGGTTCCCTGCGCGTGGCAGATGAGTTGAAATGCAAATCCATCTCCATGCCAGCCATTTCAACAGGCATCTTCGGCTTTCCAAAAGACCGCGCGGCGGGAATTATATTCTCTGCAATTGAAACGTATTTTGCCGAAATCGAAAATTCAGCTATTCAAACTGTGCGCTTGGTTTTGTTTGACGATGCAACCGTCAAAGTTTTTCTTGACAGTTGGGATTCAACCAATTCATAATTCATCCTTCATCATTCATCCCTGTATATGATCACTTCCAACCATAATCCAAAGATAAAACTCGTCCGCGCATTGCTGGGCCGCGCAAGGGATCGCCGCGAGGCGGGCGCATTTGTCGTGGAAGGGGTAAGGCTGGTGGAAGAAGCGGAAAATAGAGACTGGAGATTTGAGACAGCGCTCTATGATGATTCATTGAATAATCGGGGGAAGTTGCTGGTGGAACGCTTAAAATCAGGCGGCATCGAAGTGGAAGAAATTTCGCCAAGTGTGATGAAATCCCTAAGCGATACAGAATCTCCGCAAGGCATTCTCGCAATCCTCAAATTCACCCAGTCTCCAGTCCCCAGTCTCTTGAATTTCATCCTCATCCCCGACCAAATCCGTGACCCGGGCAATTTAGGTACTTTGCTGCGCTCTGCCGCCGCGACGGGCGTACAAGCCGTCCTGGTCCCGCCTGAGACAACGGATGCCTTCGCGCCAAAGGTTCTCCGTTCTGGGATGGGAGCGCATTTCAAGCTGCCAATCCACTCGATGAGTTGGGATGAGATTGATAAGGTTGTAAACTTAGAAAGTTTGAAAGTTTTGATTGCAGACATGGACGGTCAATCATGCTGGGAGGCCGACTTGCGTCAGCCTGTGGCTTTGGTGATTGGAAGTGAAGCTGAGGGTGCAAGTGAGTCCGCGAGAAAGTTGGCGCATCAGAAGATCAGCATCCCCATGTCAGGAGAAATGGAATCTCTGAATGCAGGGGTCGCAGGGTCCGTGTTGATGTTTGAAGTGGTGAGGCAGAGGGGGGGTGGGCAGTGATCAGTAGGCAGTAATCAGTAGGCAGTAATCAGTGGTCAGTGATCAGAAACGAGTGACGAGAAAAGAGCTATGAAAATCAGATCAATCACCTATTTTTGCAATCCAAAATTCCCGCTCGAGGAAAAGATACTGCAAGATGCAGGAAAATTTTTATCTGAGGCGAAGTCCGCTTATGAGGCGGCGGGTTATGAAGTGCAGACGGTGCGGCTGGCGACGATTCCGTTCCCAAAATTATTAAGTGGCAACGACTTTAATCGTTCTGGCAGTAAAGCGACTGACCCACAGGGCGTAGTCGCTACTACAAAATCCTTGAATGAATTGCCAAAATTTGCAAATCAATTTGCGAAGGCGATTAAAGATGCGGGAATTGCGTACGGGTCCTTGGGGCCAGCGCTGCCTGATTTTCCGCGCAGTTATCAGGTGATTCCTGAGGCGATTGCGGCGAGTGAGGATATTTTCTTTGGCGGCATGATGACGAGTGGAAATAAAATCCATCTGGAGCAAGTCAAAGCCTGTGCGGATGTCATCGTCAAATGCGCGCCGCTCGACCCGAACGGGTTTGCCAACCTAAAATTTGCCGCGCTGGCGAATGTCCATGCAGGGGCGCCGTTTTTCCCTGCCGCGTATCACGATGGCGACGCGCCTGCATTTGCAATTGCGGTAGAGTCTGCGGATGTGGCGGTGAATGCTTTTGATGGACGGCAGACGATTGACGATGGACGACAGGAGCTTATTTCTGTGCTCACAAAACACGGTAAAGCTATTTCACGCATTTCGCAATCACTAATCTCCAATCTCCAATCTCCAAAATTCAACGGCATTGATTTTTCCCTCGCGCCCTTCCCCGATGACGCACATTCGCTTGGCAATGCGGTTGAAAAAATGGGCGTGCAGAAAATTGGTTTGCATGGTTCGCTCGCATCTGCGGCGATCCTGACCGAAGCCATCGAACGCGCGGACTTTCCACACATTGGCTTCAACGGTTTCATGCAGCCCGTGCTCGAAGACACCATCCTTGCAAAACGCGCGGCGGAGGGAACGCTCACGATCAAAGATGCCCTGCTGTATTCTGCGGTTTGCGGCACAGGGCTGGATACGATTCCGCTGGCAGGCGATACCACCGCGGATCAAATCTCCCCGCTTCTGCTTGACCTGTGCGCTCTTGCGCTGCGATTGGACAAACCGCTCACTGCGCGGCTGATGCCTGTTCCCGGTAAACGGGCAGGGGAAGCCACTGAATTTGATTTCGCCTTCTTTGCGAACAGCAGGGTGATGGCATTGGATTCAAGTCCGTTGGGTTTGCCATTGGGCGGGGATGAAAAAATTACACTTAACGCAAAACTTCCCAGATCATAGGTCTGGGAAGTTTTTTTATTCCTCTCGCCAATATTCCCCACCCCCGCCTTCACGTTTCATCAAGCCGTACCCTGCCAGTTCGCGCCGCAGGGATGCGGTGTCTGCGTGATAGCCGCTCAATATCTCGTTGACCTTTTTCTCGCTATATCTTCTATTGACTTCAAACGCTTTCACCACATAACGCAAGATAGCTTCCAGTTTCTTACGTTGGGCAGGGATGGTCTTCAGGCTTCCATCCTTGCGAACAAAATCCTTGACTACTTTGTTGTCATAGGCGTCAGCATCCACATCCACGATAGAGGCGGTGAGATTCTCCTGCGAGAAAATATTGCGGGATTTTGCCTCCAGCGCTTTTTCATCCAATTGATAGACGCTGTAATAACTCTCCATTTTCGCGCTGACCAAACCAACCTGCGAGAGCTTCGCGAGATGATGCGAGACTGTGGGCGCTTTGAGACTCAACAACGCGGCAAGTTCCTCCACGCTGTAGGGCTGTTGGGCAAGCAAGCCGATGATCTTCAGGCGGTTCGCGTCTGAGAGAGCTTTGACAAAATCAAGCATTTCGTTCATGGTTCACTTCCGTAAATCTAATTCGATGATTATCTAATTAGATTTTAGGAGCGAATCCACATTTTGTCAAGACGTTTTTGGGCAATAAGCCAGTAAGAGGTGTGCAAGCAAAGGTTGTCAGGATTACCCTTTTCCCTCACCCCAATTAGGAAGACTTTTCNNTGAGGGCCTTTCACAGCCCAGCGAACCCTCTGCCTCCCCTGACACCTTTTGCTTGCACACAGTAAGAGACTGTTTCTTGATTTCCCTTTCCCTTTGGCACACGGATTCTACGGACAAAAGTCTTTAGTTCAAAACTTCGATATTCGGTTCAAGCGGAATGCGGTTGATCAGGTCAAGAAAATCTACCTGGGTCACTTCAGATTGCGGTTTGTCCATCAAGGCAAGCAGGGTTGCTTCCATTACGTTTGTCCCAAAACTGCGGCCTTCGAGGCGCGGCGTGACGGTGACCAAAATGTGCAGGTTGCGACTTCTTAATTCCTCCACATTTTTGGCTGTGGTTGTATTTGTGACGATGATCTTGCCAGAGAGGTCGTCAGGCATGTATTGACGGATTTGCAAAAAATCTCCTGCAATGACCTGAGACTGTTGATAGTATTTTGTCCATTTTGGCTGCGGGGGTTTATCCTGCTCCGAGCCGAGGGGATATAACCATGAAAACGGCAACTGTGTGATGACAGGGAGTAGCACAGCCGCAAGCAGCCGCGCGGCGCTGAGCCTTTTGAGGGCAATGGGCAGGCCCAACGCAAACATAAAATCGCCAAAGGTGACATCCAGCCCCACAGCTACCATGGCTTTGCCCATGCTGTAGCGGTCGACCACCGTTGTTTGCAACGCTGGCAGACCTTTGAGCGACCTGTTCTCTTTCTCGTTCAGGTATTTTTCAAGATATTCAAAGGCGCGTTTTTCAAGCAGGCCTTTGACTCCACAGCCATCCCCCACCTTGCTGATCTTAATTGCATCACGAATCCGTTTTACATCGCGAAAGTAATATTTTTTATCCTCAACCTGCAAAAAAAATTCAACCCCGCCGATGCCAAAGGCATCCACTTTGCCGTCCAATTCCCTGTAGAGTTGGATGGCTTTTTTGAAATCCCCGTTGGTGCCCCGCCTCGATATTTCACAGTCCTGCCCCAGGAATTCGCGCCTTGTGGTGTGATCACGGGCCGACGACCCTACACTGATGGAAATTATCTTTTTCATCTGCGCCTCCGTAAAGTGAGATGGTGTATTTTATCAACAATCCTCTTCGGGTGTGAAAATGACCGGGCGGCTGAAGCAGGCGCGGGCGGGGAAAGAGGCGAAGCGTTCAAATGGCGGCGGGGTTGTATCAGTTATATAATACCCACGCTCACAAATTGCGCTTTTTCAAAAGCGCAATTTGTGAGCGCGTTGGGTATAATTTCAAAAGATCAATTCAATTTAATTTTGGAGGTGTCCGTGGATCTCACGAAGCACGCTTTCTTTGAGGGAAAAATCGTCCCCCTGGGCGAGGCAAAGATCAACATCGCAACACATGGCTTTTTATATGGAACCGCCGTTTTCGGTGGAATGCGGGCATACTGGAACGAAGAGAAGAAACGTCTCTTCGTTTTTCGTCCCTACGATCATTTTCGCCGTTTGCTGAATTCGGGCAAGATGATGGCGATGAAGATTCAATACGATGAAGAGAGTTTGACCCAACTCACGCTGGATGTGTTGCGGACAGATAACTGGAAACAGGATATCTACCTGCGCCCCACCATTTATAAATCGGACATGGGCATCGGCGTGCGCCTGCATGACTTGAAGGATGAGTTCTGCATGTTTGTGATGGCATTCGAGAAATACGTCAAGAATGACACGAACGCGCATGTGACCTTTTCTTCGTGGCGGCGCATCGACGATAATGTCATTCCCGCGCGCGGCAAGGTGGCGGGCGCATACGCCAATTCGGCGCTGATTAAAACGGATGCAAACCGCGCTGGTTTCGACGAAGCCATTGTGCTGGACCAGAACGGCCATGTCTCCGAGGGTTCGGCGATGAATATTTTCATGGTGCGCGACGGGGCGCTCGTGACTCCGCCGGTAACTGATAACATTCTCGAAGGCATTACCCGCCGCTCGATCATCGAAATCGCGCGCAATGATCTTGGCATTCCAGTGGTGGAACGCTCCATCGATCGCACGGAAGTATTCATCGCCGAGGAGATGTTCATGACCGGCACGGCAGCGCAGGTGGTGGCCGTGACGCAGATCGATCACCGTCCGGTTGGCATCGGGTCGATGGGGCCGATCACAACAAAATTACGCAGCCTGTTCGATGATGTGGTGCGGGCAAAACATCCAAAATATCACGGTTGGAATTTGGAAGTGGGATAGAAAAGGCAGATCGGTAATTTGTAATTTAGGGAACAAAAAAAGTCCGTTGTTTTTTCAGCAACGGANNAGTTCCAGCTTGCTCTTTTCAAGCTCGGTTTCCAGTTTTTTGCGTTCCACATCTGCCAGGGAGGCATCGCGCTTTTCCCTGCGCCAGGTGATGACGGTGGTGGTGGCAAAGCCAACCAGCGAAGTGACCGAAGTAATGATCGTACCGATCAACGCGCCGAAATCTGTCTTTGTGGAAGGGGGAGGAGGAGGATTGCTGGGGGCAGGAGTTGAAGTTGGATTTGGATTTGGAGTGGTTGTACCACCTGGCTCATCAGTTGCCACAGGAACTGGCGTTGCGGTGGCGGGCGGTTGAGGAGATGAAGTAAACTCGGAAAAAATATCCCCGGCGCTTCTCCCGTTGCTCAATAAAACGAAAAGCGCCGTGGACGCAACGAAGATAACGAGAAATATATTTCGCAGAATTTCAGGTTTCATGGTCTTGCCTGCTTCCCAACGGAAATCGAGTTTACGGATTCTTCTTGAACCGCACCAGCGCCAGGTTCTTGCCGCAGTCATTGAAGGTGTCGATGTAAATATTATCGGAAAGCGGCAGGCCAGCCTGGTCGAGGATCTGGATGTACAACAGCCCATCAGACAGGATCGGAACCTTCCCGAGGAAAAATTCGTATCCCGATTTTCCATAGGCAGGCGCGATACTGCTGACCGTCAACTCGTTCTTCGATTTGTTGTTATAAAATCCGACGAGCCGCACCGTAATGCGGAGCATGTCTGTATTGCTGGCATCCACGATGGTGCCGCCCACGCCCTGCCAGTTACAGCCCAGTTCGGGGTGAATGATGGTGCTGTCGATGTAGGTGACAGTGGCTGAAAAAGGAGCTTTGGGAGTCTTCGTTGGCAGCGGAGTGACGGAAGGAGTAACCAGCGACAAAAGCGTTGGCGAAGGTTCCAAAGTAAACGTCGGCAAAAGGGTTGGTATCTCCGTCACATTAATCGGCGTATGCGTCCATGTGGGCAGGAGTTGGATCTGCGTGATGGTTGCGGTGGGAGGCAGGTTGGCGCTTAAGCGCGCCGGGCTGAGGGGGTTGATGGCCGAATTCGGCATGAGATAAACCGCCACAAAATACGCCGCAACGCAAACCGTGAGGATCAGAGTAAATATACTAAGCACATCCCAAAACGCAAGGCGTGAACCCCTTTTGGGCGCGGGGGAGTCGTCATAGTTGTATTTGCTCATTATTCTCTCCGAAAAATAATCTTATCCAACCCAATTACGGGGCCAGAACAATATCACTGCTTGCGCGTTTTTCAGCGATCCAGTTTTTTAATGCCAGTTCCTGCATAGTCAATAAAGCATCCGGGGTGAGTGGATGATCGCTGCGTTCCAATGCTTTAAAAATATGAAAGCCTGCGTCCGTTGCGATGACCTCGCTATACTGGCCTGCCTGCAACGCAAAGACTGCCTCATCCGCATTTGCATCCAGTAAATAGCCGCGTGGCGCCCAGCCTAATTCGCCGAGTGTGATCGGGTCGTACAAGGCGGCGAGTTCGTCAAAATCAGCGCCGCTATTCAACTGCTGCAACGCAGCCTGCGCATCGCCCTGATTATAGGTCAAAATCTGGCGCAAGTGGATTTGCTCCGCAACGGCTGGCACATCCGCAATGATTTTGTCACGCATCCACGCCGCTTCAGCAGAACGCTTCAATGCGATTCGGAAGGATGCATCGTCATACCCATGAGTCGCCTGCCATTGACTTAACGCATCCGCGCTCCCAAGCTGACTCACCAACGCATCGATTCTTAACTGGAGGTCTGATTCCGTCAAATTGAAATTCGCTTCTCTGGCGGCTTGTGCCAGCAAAAACTGCGCGATCATATCTTCGAGAACAGCCTTGTTCGCATCCTCATCTATGAAGGAGAGTCCCAGCGCGGTTTGCGCAGTTTTGAAACGCTCCAGTTCGGCTTGAAATTCCGCAGTAGTAATGTACTCGCCATTGACGGTTGCCGCCGAAGGCGGCGGAGTGGCAGTAGGAGGTATGGGCGTAAAAGTCGGCAATTCGGGAGTGGGCGTGCCCGGGGTTACGAAAGAAGCGCAGGCGCTTAATCCCAAAACAAAAGCCAGAGTCAATTGAGCTAAAAATCGGGGAGGTGAAGACATACTGGAATTATAAATTAAAAACGTAGGGACGCAGCGGCGCTGCATCCCTGCAAATTTGTTTACAAAACCCCTCTCCCGTTTTTGGGAGAGGGGCAGGGGTGAGGGCAGATTTAGTAATCCATGCCGCCCATGCCGCCAGGAGGCATGGCAGGAGCGCTTTCCTTCGCGGGCATGTCGGTGATGAGCACGTCGGTGGTGAGGATCATCGCGGCGATGGAGGCGGCGTTTTCGAGCGCGCCACGAACCACTTTCACGGGATCGATCACACCAGCCTTGATCATATCGGTATATTCGCCGGTGAGCACGTTGAAGCCGATGTTCGGGTTCTTCTTCTCGGAGGCAGTGCGGCGGACGGTATCGATGATAACGGAGCCATCTTCGCCAGCGTTGGAAGCCAGTTTACGGATCGGGGCTTCGAGCGCCTTTTTGACGATGTTGATGCCGACTTTGATCTCTTCGTTCTCGTCTTCGGCATGAGCCTTGGCGAGTTTATCAAGTTTGGCAGCGGCGTTGATGAGGGAGATTTCGCCACCGGGCACGATACCTTCTTCAACTGCGGCGCGAGCGGCAGAAAGAGCGTCTTCCACGCGGTGCTTCTTTTCCTTCATTTCAGTTTCGGTCGCGGCGCCTACGCGGATGATGGCAACACCACCGCTGAGCTTGGCGAGACGTTCCTGAAGTTTTTCCTTGTCGTAATCGCTGGTGCTCTTGTCCATCTCGATGCGGATTTCCTTGATGCGGCCTTCGATTTCGCTCTTCTTGCCTTTGCCGCCGATGATGGTTGTATTCTCTTTGTCAGAGACAACCTTCTCAGCGCGGCCAAGATCGGCAACCGTGGCGGATTCAAGTTTGCGGCCAGTCTCTTCGGAGACAACCTGCCCACCGGTGAGGGAGGCGATATCCTGCAACATGGCCTTGCGGCGATCACCAAAGCCAGGGGCCTTGATGGCGAGCACGTTCAACATGCCGCGGATTTTGTTCAAGATCAAAGTGGCGAGAGCTTCGCCGTCCACATCTTCAGCGATGATGACAAGTTCGCGCTTGCCAAGCTGGACGAGTTTTTCGAGCAAAGGAACGATATCCTGTGCGGCGGAGATTTTCTTGTCATAGATCAAGACATAGGCGTCGCTGATCTGGGCTTCCATCTGGTCGCCGTTGGTGATGAAATAGGGCGAGAGATAACCGCGGTCGAACTGCATTCCTTCGACGAATTCAGTTTCGAACTGCATGGTCTTGGATTCTTCAACGGTGATCACGCCGTCTTTGCCGACCTTGTCCATCACGTCTGCGATCAATTCGCCGATCTCAACATCTGCGGCAGAGTTGGTAGCCACGGAAGCGATTTCTTCGCGGGTGTCGATCTTGACGGAATTCTTCTTGAGTTCGGTTACGATGGTCTCGGTGGCGAGTTCAATGCCCTTCTTGAGCAGCATCGGGTTGTAACCAGCTTCGAGAGCCTTGAGGCCTTCGGTCACGATGGCGTAAGCCAAAACGGTGGAGGTGGTTGTACCGTCACCAGCGATGTCATTGGTCTTCTGGGCGGCTTCCTTGAGGAGCTGGGCGCCCATGTTTTCGAAAGGATCATCGAGTTCGATTTCTTTGGCAACGGATACGCCGTCATGCGTGATGGTGGGGGAACCGAATTTGCGGTCGATTGCCACATTGCGGCCTTTGGGGCCGAGGGTTGCGGAAACAGCATTCGCAACAACAGTCATGCCGTTCTTAAGCTTGCGGCGGGCTTCTTCTGAAAATACAATTTGTTTAGCAGCCATGGTATTACTTCCTTTATATTTTTGCTTTAGGCGCCGTCCTCGGCGCCGGGGACGGCGCCAAGAGCGACATTAATTAGCCGACAATACCGAGAATATCGCTCTCGCGCATGATGAGCAATTTCTTGCCTTCGAATTTGTGCTCTGTGCCGGAATATCTGGCAAATAGCACCACGTCTCCGACCTTTACATCCATGACAATACGTTCGCCCTTATCGTTTCGGTCACCAAGGCCAGTAGCCAACACCTTGCCTTGTTGAGGCTTTTCCTTCGCAGTTTCAGGAAGAATGATACCGCCAGCGGTTAATTCTTCTTGTTCAATGGGTTCAACCAATACGCGGTTACCCAAGGGTTTAAATGAGATTTTTGCCATTTCTTTTTTCTCCTGTTAGGATTTTGGATTTTTTTGCAATAAGCGCACAATTAGCACTCATAAGGATCGAGTGCTAATTTCAATATTACCCATTTAAATAAGTCAAGTCAAGGGGATTGTATAAACTCTTACAAAACTCTGACGGAATTCCGCCTCCTTCACCCCTGTGAGTTGATTCAGTTTCTATAAACACCCCCCCCGCTGACGAGACTCTGGAGTCCATCAGCTTGCTGATGGACTCCAGAATTACGGCGTCGCCGTTGGCGTGGCGGTTGCATTCAGGTTAACGCCGGTGAGCAGGCTGTTGCAAATATTCCGCACCACCACGATATCTGCGGCAATGTTGGGGTCGGCGTCATATTCCGAGTCTGCGATGATGTCTGCCACTGCCAGCGCTTCGCCGCAATGGTTATTTTTTTCGGTGCTCAAGGCCGCCAGCTCAGAGGCATACACATCGTAGTAATAGACTGTGCTGGCTGAAATTGGCAGACCCTCCACAACGGACGCGGTGTCTTTGGACCCGCAGCCGCCGCGGCCTTCACAGGATTCATCCTCGTTGCAGCCGCGCACGGCGCATTTCAGCGCAAGGATGCCCGTCTCATAATTGCGGTTCTTGTGATACAACACGCCCAGCTCGCCGTAATAAACCGCATTCGCGGGTTGAAATTCAATTGTCTTTTGCACATTGCGGATGGCAATAAAGAACTCACCCATCTGCGAGTACGTTCTCCCGATGGAAAGATACGGCGCCGGATCCTGCACGCCCAATTGCTCATTGATGCGCGCGGTTTGCGCAAAATATTCAAGCGACGTTTCATAAAGCTGGCGTTGATTTTCCTCGTTGGGGCTTTCAAATGCAAGGCGGCGATAGCCCGCGCCCGCGCGCAGGTACAAAAACGTCAGGTTTGGCGTGATGGCGATGGCGCGGTCATAGGCTTCGATGGCGAGGGCGTATTCGCCCAACGACTCAAGCACATAGGCATGTACGCGATGCACATCCATCAGCGTGGAATCAAGAGTCAGCGCCTGGTCAATGTATTGCTGGGCTTGAGTCCATTTTTGCTGATCCACCAGCGCCTCGGCATAGAACGCGAGCGCGAGCGCGCTGGCGTTATCCAGCGTGATGGCGCGCACCGCTTCATCTTCAGATTGCCTGAGCAGTTCCTGTCTTTTGCGGTCATCGGATGTATACGATGCCTTCCAATTTAACGCAAAGGCGTGTACGGCATGAGCGTAGCTGTCATCGGGGTTGATTTCCACGGCTTTTTCAGCGGAGACAATGGCTTCCTCCAAACGGGCGAGGATTTCTTCCTGATTCACCAGCAAAGCCGTGGAGTAGGTTTGAATGCGCGAAAGGTCTGCCCAGACTTTGGCGTTGTTCGGGTCTACTTTTGTCGCTTCCTGGTAGGCTGTTATGGCGCCCGGGCTGATCGTGCCGTCTGCATTTTCGGAATTTTTCAACTTGCCCGCTTTAAATAATGCATCGCCTTCATTGGCGTAGGATTGGGCGAAGCGCGTGGGCGTAGGCGTGGGCAGGAAGAGCGGTTTCACGTCTCCCACTTGCACAGAGCGGATCAGCCAAACTCCGCCGAGAATCAAAACAATCCACAGGAACATGCGGTACACGCTGGATTCATTGCGCCGGCGAAAGATGTCGCGTTTTTGATAAATGTTCATGGCGTGGGGGTAGGCTCAGCCGTCGCAGCAGAATCAGTTGTCGGCGCGGAAAGAGGCGGGATTGGCGTCTGCGCTAAATTTTCCTGGCAGCGGCTGATAATCGCATTGGAATTCTCCACGGCCAGTTCATCTGCTGGAACGCGGGAAATGATCAACTGCGCGATTTGCAACGCTTCGCCGCACTGGTTGAGGCGCGAGAGGGCCAGGCCGTAGGTGAAATAATATTCCGCAATGCGCTGGGAATTCGGCACAAGTTCGATGACTTCCATAGGAAAGCCGTTCTCTGTAAGCCCGCCTTTGACGACATACTGAAGTTCTTTCACGGCTTCATTCCAGTACGAGTTGCGATAGTACATCACGCCGAGGTTGCCGCGCAGGTTGGCATCGGCGGGGTTATCTGCCACAGCGGACTCTGCATATTGCATGGCTTTGCCGAATTCGCCGCGAGTGGCATAGGTGCGGGACATGAACAAGTCCGGCGTTGAGTCTTCGGGGTTCAGCGCGTTGGCGCGGGTAAAGGCCGTGATCGCATCCTCGTAAATTCCAAGCGTACGATAGTTACGCCCAATGGAAAGATACAAGTCCGCGATATTGGGGTTGATGGCAATCGCGGCTTCATACTCGCGGATGGCTTCTTCGTAATTTCCAGTGGTTTCAAGGACATAACCACGCGCGCGATGAGTCTCGAGGGTGTTTGGGGCGAGCGCAAGGGCGACCTGTGATTCGGAAATGGCTTTTTCAACCACATCGAAGGAATTCACGCCGTCATTATAAGAATCCAGGAGAATCTCGACATAATAGGCATGAGCCAGCGCGTTATTGGGGTCAAGTTCAAGCGCGCGCGCAATATCGCTCTCGGCTTGAATATATTCCTTTTGAAAACCAAGCGCCCAGGCGCGGACGGCAAAGGCCATCGAATTGGTTGGGTTGAGCAGCAAGGCATCCTCGGCGCTGGTTTGGGCATCCTTATATTTCCCTGCAAAGACCTGAGTCTGTGCCAGCTTGATATAAACGGCAGGATCGCTGGGGTTGGATGCAATCGCCTGCTTGTATGTGTCGATGGCGGGGATGAGCTTGCCATCCTTGAATTCTCCCTCGGCTTCGGCGATCAACGATTCAGGCGCAATCGTGGGCGTAGAGGTGGGCACGCCAATCGGTTGGATATCGGCGACGATATAACGGTTCACATACGCGCCCGCCAAGATCAACAGGCACAACAAAATAATGCGGAACCAGTTTGGCCTGCTCCGCCTGCGGTTCATACTCCATTTACTTCCTTTTAGGTACATAAATTTATATTACCATCCGCAGGAAAGCATAGTCAAGCGGGGGTTTAATCTCTAATTTGCTTCTTATTATGCTAAAATCCGATTATGCAATTTGAGGTCTTTACCCTCCTGCCCGAAGTATTCCCCTCCTATCTTGAAACCAGCATAATCAAACGCGCCCGCGAACGGGGATTGATCCACGTAGATGTGTACAACATCCGCGATTACACCCACGATAAACACCACGTCACCGACGACACGCCCTACGGCGGCGGCGGCGGCATGGTGATGAAACCAGAACCAGTCTTTGAAGCGGTTGAAACGGTATTGGGATTGAATACGCCTTTCGATGAAACTCAAGGCGAAGCGCCTCTTTCCCCGCTGACAGTTGAATCAAACATCCCAATCATTTTACTCACTCCGCAGGGACGCGTCTTCAACCAGACCATCGCCCAGGAACTTTCGCAACATCCGCGCATTGCCCTCATTTGCGGACGCTACGAAGGCATTGACGAACGCATCCGCGAACACCTCGTCACCGATGAAATCTCCATCGGCGATTTCGTGCTGACAGGCGGCGAATTGCCCGCGCTCATCCTCATCGACGCCATCGCCCGCCTGCTCCCTGACGTGCTCGGCGACCCCACCGGCGCAGAAGATGACTCGCACGCCATGGGCCTGCTCGAATATCCACACTACACCCGTCCGCCCGAATTTCGCGGCTGGAAAATCCCCGATGTTCTGCTTTCAGGCGCACATGCCAAAATAGACAAATGGCGGCGCGAACAGGCCTTATTACGCACCTTCAATAAAAGACCCGATATGTTGGAAAAGACGGAATTGAGTAAGGAAGATTTAAAGTTTCTGGATAAATTGTAAATCGTATTGCGTGTTCCGTAATTCGTATTGCGTATCAAGACCATCAACTCAATACTCAACACGTAACACGTAACACGCAACATCTAACACACAACATTTTCTCTGGAGGAAAACATGGCAACAAGACTCAACTACGGTAAAACATTCCTGCTCGGCTTCGGCTTTTTTGGCGTGAGCGTGATCTGGGGCGTGTACAACGCATTCGTCCCCATCTTTCTCGCAAACAAATTCCACCTCGCTCCCGCGCTCATCGGCTTCTTCATGACCCTGGATAACATCGCCGCGCTCTTCATCCAGCCCCCCGTCGGCGCCTGGTCTGATAGATTGCGCACGCCAATGGGACGGCGCATTCCGTTTATCCTCGTCGGCGCGCCGATCACGGCAGTGGCATTTGGGTTAATCCCGCTCGCGGCGGCGCTTCCGCTGTTTGTGGCGTGTACCAGCACCCTGCTGCTCAGCGCAGCTTTGTGGCGCACGCCCGTTGTGGCGCTCATGCCCGACATCACCCCCTCCGAATTCCGCTCACAGGCCAATGGCATCATCAACTTCATGGGCGGCATCGGCACCATCGTCGCTTTGCAAACGGGCGGCATGTTGTACAAGATGAATATCAACTTCCCCTTCTGGCTTGGTTCCGGATTGGTGTTGGTGGCGGCCTTGATCGTCTATCTCTTCATCGAAGAACCGAAAGAATATTCAACCACCGAAGCGCAGCCCGGCATGTTCGCCAGCCTGCGCGAAGTCTTCAACGACCCGGACAAAAGCGGGCTTCGCATCCTCTTTGCCATCTTCTTTTGGTTCATCGGCTTCTCGGCTGTGGAAACCTTCTTCACGCTTTACGCAAAAAATCATCTCGGCTTGAACGAAGGCGATGGCGCAACCCTGCTTTCCGTGCTGCCTTTGTTCTTCGTACTATTCGCCATCCCATCAGGATTCATTGCGGGCAAGATCGGACGTAAAACCACCATCTCAATTGGGTTAATCATGATCACCCTCATGCTGATCCTGCTATATATCACACCTGCAACCGCCCTGCTGACAGGCATTGCGCCCCTGCCCTTGGTCGGCATCCCGCTGGTGGAAGGCGGCGCGCGTATGCTCACCCTGGCAGGCGTAATGCTCATTCTGGGCGGCATCGGCTGGGCGCTTATCAACATCAACTCCCTGCCCATGATCGTGGATTTGACCAGCGCGGCGCGCATCGGCACATTCACCGGGCTGTACTATTTATTCTCCACCATGTCCGCCATCATCGGCCCCAACGTGAACGGCTGGGCCATCCAACTCACGAACAACAACTACAACATCATCATGGTCATCGCGCCGGTCTTTATGATGATCGCATTCTGGTTGATGCTGGGCGTAAGGCGCGGGGAAGCAGTGACGGGATAGGTGTTGTGAAGAACGGAGTACGCGTTACGAGTTACAAGTTACGAGTTGCGTGTTACGTGCTTCTGGTAATTGCGAGTCTTACCGCCTGCATATCCTCGCAGGATTGTTCCAGCGAGGATGTCTTTTGTGCGGCGCTAGTGACAGACTCACTGGGCATTGGCGATCACGGCATGAACCAGGATACATGGGCAGGGTTGCAAGAAGCCAAAGCGAACAAACTTGCCGACCGAATTGAATACATCGAATCGGTGGATACCCGCGATTATGAAAAGAACATCGCCTACTTTGCGAATCAGGGCTTTGACTTAATCGTCACCACCAACCCAGCTCTGCGCGATGAAACGCTTCATTCCTCCGACCTGTATCCTGATTCTGTTTTCTTGGGCATGAACCAGCCCCAAACAGAGTCCCGCCCGAACCTCATCCCCATCCCCTTTGCCGAAGACCAAATGGGATTCGCCGCCGGCGCATTGGCCGCCCAGGTTTCACAAACAGGCATGGTCGGCGCAATCTGCGAAACCTCTGGCATCGACTCAATGTGGCGATACTGCGAGGGATTTCGCGCAGGGGCGGCGTTCACCAACCCTGAAATAAAAATTCTTGTTTTCTATCGCGATGGCGAAGACAGCGAAAAATTATTTATAGACGAAGCATGGGGTTTTGCAACAGCCAACACCGCCATCCAACGCGGGGCGGATGTGATCTTTGCGGCGGGCGGGGTCACCGGGCAGGGCGCGTTGCGAGCGGCTTCTGAGGCTAACGTCTCTGCGATTGGGACGGAACGTGACCAGGCGGCGGAATTGGCAGGATCAGGCTCCAGCGTAGTGACATCCATATTGGGGCGAGCCAGTTTCGAGGTCCAGGAAGTGATGCGTTTGCTAAAGAGTGGGAATGTCCGTGAGGCAAGATCAGGCCAGATTGGCGCGGCGCCGTTTAATGAGAAATTTCCTGAAAGCCTGCAAATCGAGTTGAATGTGCTGCTTTTAAAGCTGTGGAACGGCGAGATTAAGATGAATGTGCCGCTTGAAAAACCCTAATCTTGTTGAGGCTTGCACAAAGATTAGAGTAGATTTATACTTGAAAAGTCGTAAGGCTTGCTGATAAGAGCAGGCCATTTATATCTTTACTCTTCTAGAGGAGAAGAAAAAATGAAAAAGTTGTACTTTGTGATGGCCCTTTTGATCGTCGCTTCGATGATCCTCTCGGCTTGTGGTGCCGGCGCCCCGACCGCTGCTGACTGCGCGAAGGAAGAAGTGTTCTGCGTTGGTCTCGTCACCGATGTGGGCAAGATCAATGATAAATCCTTCAACCAGTCTGCATGGGAAGGCGTTCAGAAGTCCAATACAGACGGCGTGGCGGATGTGGTTCAGTTCATTGAAACCGCCGATGCCAAGGATTACGCCAAGAACATTGCCCAGTTCGGCGATGCCGGCTACGATGTGATCGTGACCGTTGGTTTCGGTCTCGGTGAAGCCACCGCTGCCGCCGGTTTAACCTACCCCGATGTCAAGTTCATCGGTGTGGATCAGTTCCAGGCCTGGCAATTTACTGAAGACACAGCGGATGATTCTGCCAACGTAACTGGCTTGGGCTTCCCCGAAGACAACGCTGGCTTCCTCGTTGGCGCACTCGCCGCAATGATGTCTGAGAGCCACAAGATCGGCGCCGTTTGCGGCACGGATGTGGTTCCTCCCGTTTGGCGCTTTGGCGAAGGCTACAAAGCCGGCGCCGCTTATGCGGATGGCATGAATGCCACCACCACCGAAGTCTTTGTTGTGTACCACAGCGATGTGGGCTTCGACAAGACCTTTACCGATCCCGAATGGGGCGCGCAGACCGCCAAGTCCATGATGGATCAGGGCGCGGATGCGATCTTTGGCTGCGGCGGTTTGACCGGTAACGGCGCCATCACTGCCGCGGCTCAGGCTGGCAAGTACGCCATTGGTGTGGATGCCGACCAATACCTGACCCTGCCCGAAGCGGCTCCTCGTATGCTCTCCAGCGCCATGAAGCTCATCACCCCCGGCGTGGCTGAATTGATCGCCGCCGCCAAGGATGGCTCGATTACGGCTGGCAACTTCACTGGTACCGCTGGCTATGCCCCGTACCACGATCTCGACGGCGAAGTTTCTGCTGAGATCAAGACGGCTATGGAAGATATCAACGCTGGTTTGCTTGATGGTTCCATCAAGACCGGTGTTTCTCCCGTCAAACCGTAAATTTTTCACGAAATAAAAAAAGGGAAAGAGGCGCAAGTCTCTTTCCCTTTTTTGTTCGATTTTTGAAATGTGTGCAAGCAAAAGGTGTCAGGGGAGGCAGAGGGTTCGCTGGGCTGTGAAAGGCCCTCANNAAAAGTCTTCCTAATTGGGGTGAGGGAAAAGGGTAATCCTGACAACCTTTGCTTGCACACTGAAATGTATTAAGGGGCTCCCAAACGGCTTGTTTGATATATAATGCTCGCGCTCACAAATTGCGCTTTCCCCTTTATAAAAAAGCGCAATTTGTGAGCGTGACGGGTATAATTGTCTTACAATTCAAAGTCTCACTGGAGCGAAGGATGCAAACAGAAAAGCAGTCAATTTCGCTGACCAAAAAAATATTACAAGCTATTTCAGACGCAAGCCTCATCCCGTTTTTGGCAATTCTGACAGCGGTAGTTCTTGGCGGCATTATCATCTATTTTGTGGGTGGGAATCCGCTTCTGGCCTACCGAGGCCTGCTCGAAGGCGCGTTTGGTTCAACGAAAGCATTAAGTGAAACCGCTGTTTGGGCAACGCCCTATATCTTTGCCGGGCTGGCCGTTGCGCTGGCTTTCAAAGGCGGACTGTTCAATATCGGCGCGGAAGGTCAATTGGCCGTCGGCGCTGTTTTTTCAGCTCTGATCGGGTACGCCCTGCCGGAGTGGCTTGGTTTCGATTTGCCGACTATTATCCACCTGCCATTGGCCATTCTCGTTGGCATGTTAATGGGCGGTCTTTGGGCGGGCATTGTCGGTTGGCTAAAAGCATACACAGGCGGGCATGAAGTCATCAACACCATTATGATGAATTATATTGCATTGAATACAACTTCATTTTTACTGAACGGCATAATGAAAGACAGAAGCCCAACGAACGTGATTGCCCGCACTCCGCTAATCGCAGAAAGCGCGCGTATGCCCGCTATTTTCGATGGACTGCGCGTGCATTGGGGATTTATCCTTGCCCTGCTCGTGGCATTCTTTATTTGGTGGTTATTGAATAAAACCACCCTCGGTTTTGAGATTCGGACGGTGGGCCTGAACCCGGATGCCGCGCAATACGCGGGAATCAACGTGAAGCGCACCATTATTCTCACCATGGCGCTTTCAGGCATGTTGGCTGGTTTGGCAGGCTCCATTGAAGTAACTGGTTTGAATTATCGCCACGAACTTGGCTTTTCCATTGGTTATGGCTATGATGCGATTGCAATTGCCCTGCTCGGTAAATCGCATCCATTGGGTATTGTGCTGGCCGCCTTTCTTTTCGCGGCCATGCGGAACGGCGCCTCGCGTATGCAATTTCTAACTCAATTGCCCGTGGATTTGATCTCCATGATACAGGCCTTGATCCTGCTCTTTGTCGCGGCAGATGCGATCATTCGATATATCTATCGGATCAAAGCCAAAGGCGAACGCGTGGTACTTACCCGCGGCTGGGGAGGCTAGGAGAAACTATGGACTGGAAACGTTTTGGCTTCATCGCTCTGATTATTATCGTTCTCTTCAGTGTGGTGGTTATGATTGGGCAGGCAAAGCAGCCGCCCTTGTTAATCGTCACCAGTATGCTGGCAACCACCATTGCCGTGGCAACACCGCTCACCCTGGGCGCGCTCTCGGGCGTATTCTGTGAACGGGCAGGCGTGGTCAACATTGGCATCGAAGGGATGATGCTGACTGCCGCCTTCTTCGGCTGGTTGGGCGGTATCTACATGTTCCATATTTTCCAACTCCCCCCCAGCGTCAGCATTGTGCTGGGTGTATTTTTTGCGATACTCACTGGCGCCCTAATGGCTTTGCTCCACGCCGTGCTCTCGATCACATTCAAAGTGGATCAGATCATCGGCGGAACGGTTATCAACATCCTTGCAGTTGGCCTGACAGGTTTTTTGAATCGCCAGTTGTTTTTTGGATCAACCAGCGTATTTGAAGGAAGCGTTCCAAGTTCCCCCGGCGTTTTGCCCACCGTTCACATCCCCATCACTGAATTGTTCGCATCCATTTGTAATTCCTCCGCAGCCTGTTTGCAAAATGTGCAGGCCATCAACCGCGTATTCGACCAAAAGCCGATTGCGATGGGCGCCATTCTTTTGGTGTTCCTATCTCACTATATTTTATTTAATACCCGCTGGGGGCTGCGTACCCGTGCGGTTGGCGAACACCCCCAAGCTGCGGATACTGTTGGAATCAATGTAATCTTCATGCGCTACGCCAATGTTCTCATTGGCGGAATGTTCGCCGGTTTGGCGGGCGCGTACTTCACCATCGAGTCTGTCCCATCCTTTGAGCCTTTGCTAACAAACGGGCGCGGCTTCATTTCACTCGCCGCCATGATCTTCGGCAACTGGACGCCCATCGGCGCATGGGCGGCATCATTGGTATTCGGCGCCTCGCAGGCCATGCTGATCAACATGCAAATCTTCCGCGATGTCATTCCTCCAGCATGGTCATTTCTTCAGGAGTCGTACATCGTAGGACTCACGCCATACATTCTTACCATGTTCATCCTGACAGGTATCATTGGCAGGACCACACCGCCCGCCGCAGATGGCATTCCGTACGAGAAATAGGAGATCGCCATGTCTGAACCCAAAATCGTTCTTGAAGCCAAAGGCGTCACCAAACAATTCCCCGGCGTGCTCGCCAATGACAACGTCGATTTCGATTTACGCAAAGGCGAGATCCATGCCCTGCTCGGAGAAAATGGAGCTGGCAAAAGTACCTTGATGAATCTCATCTACGGCCTGCACCACCCGGACAAAGGCGAGATCTTCGTCAACGGAAAACATGTTGCAATTCACTCTCCGAACGATTCTATTGCGGCTGGCATCGGCATGGTGCATCAGCACTTCATGCTCATCCCCGTCTTCACCGTTGCAGAAAATGTCATGCTCGGAGACGAAACAACCAAACGCGGCTCGCTGGACCGTGTTGCTGTTGCCGCAAAAATAAATGAAATCTCCAAACAATACGGCCTCGATGTAGACGCGAACGCACTGGTCGGCCCTCTTCCTGTGGGCATTCAACAACGCGTGGAAATCGTCAAAACCCTGTATCGCAATGCAGAGATTGTCATCCTCGACGAACCCACCGCCGTGCTTACCCCGCAGGAAGCCGAAGACCTCTTCCGCATCATGCGCGACCTGACCGCGCGCGGCGTCTCCATCATCTTCATCACACACAAACTGAAGGAAGTCCTTGCCGTGGCAGACCGCATCACCGTCATGCGCGCGGGACGTGTCATCAATACCGTCAAACCGTCTGAAACCGATTCCGCACAACTCGCCAACATGATGGTCGGCCGCCAGGTCATCCTCACCGTAAACAAGAAAGATCATGAAGCGGCAGAAGAGATTCTCAAAGTGGAAGGGCTTTCCGTCCGCGACCAGCGTGATCTCGAAACGGTCCACAACGTATCCTTCACAGTCCGCGGCGGCGAAGTACTTGGCATCGCAGGCGTGCAAGGCAATGGACAGACCGAGCTTTCAGAAGCGCTGACCGGCCTTCGTTTCCCCACCAGCGGAAAAGTAACCATTGGCGGGAAAGACCTGACCGGCAAACCGCCCCGCATCATCACCGAAGCAGGTCTGGCGCACATCCCCGAAGATCGCCAGCGTCATGGGCTTGTCCTCTCCTATACCGTTGCAGATAACATGGCGCTTTGCGATTACTACCAAATACCGTTCAGTGTACGCGGCGTCATTCAACCAAAAGCGCTCGATGAAAATTCACGCAAACTCATCAGCGCCTACGATGTGCGCACGCCGTCCCCATTTGTCAACGCAGGCAAACTCTCTGGCGGCAACCAGCAAAAAGTGATCGTGGCGCGTGAGTTAAGCCGCGGCAATGTGAAACTTGTCGTTGCAAACCAACCCACCCGCGGCCTGGATGTGGGCTCCATCGAATACATCCACAGCGAAATCATCAAAATGCGCGATCGCGGCGTCGCCGTCCTGCTCATCTCCGCCGAGCTGGATGAGATCATGGCGCTCTCCGACCGCATCGCCGTCATGTACCGCGGCCAGATCGTTGCCATCGTCGACTCAAAGAAAACCACCCGCGAACAACTTGGATTATGGATGGCCGGCGCACACGTCGAACCCGCATAACAAAACCACTTCATTCTTAATCTCGAAATTGATCCGCCCAAACAGGAGTTTCCCACTCCTGTTTTGATTCCAGTAATGTTTTTCATGCCAGCAGGATGAATAAAAATCCCCGCCTTGTTTTGCTTTATATAATGCCCGCAGTTACAAATTGCGCTTTCCCTCTTATAAAAAAACGCGATTTGTGACCGTGACGGGTATAATCTTTGCATGAAACGATTTACAAAAACAAACAAATTCTGGTTGATTCCCATCGCGCTTATCCTTGCCGTTGGAATTTACTTTCTCCCACCCGTACATGACCGCCTCGCCACCCGCGTCGATCTCCTCCGCACAAGAGTCATCTACTTTTTCAACCCGCCCAACGAAGCCGTCTTTCAACCCAGCGGTGAAACAGCCCTCACCATCGAAACCGTGATAGCAACGACCCGCGCCGAATATTTATTAACCCTAACTCCAAAAGCATCTTTGACGACTCCCGCTCCCGGTGCAGCTCCTGCGCTGACGCCGACGATCACATCCGTGCCCCTGCCTGCTTCTGTTATTCTGCCAGGCGTCACCTACGTGGACCAGCACAACCGCTGGAATTATTGCGGCCCCGCCAACCTGACCATGGCCCTCAAATTCTGGGGCTGGAAAGGGGACCGCGACGAGGTGGCAAAGGTTGTCAAACCCGGCTCCGGCGACCCCAAAAAGAATTTCATCGAACAGGGCCTGCCCGATAAAAACGTAATGCCCTACGAACTCGTAGACTTCGTCAACGATAATACCGAATATCGCGCCCTCTCCCGCTACGGCGGCGAAGAGACGCTCATCAAACGATTGATCGCGGCAGGCTTCCCCGTCATCGTCGAAAAAGGCTATTACGAACGCGACTACAACGGCAAGATCGACTGGCTCGGTCATTACCTTTTCACCACCGGCTATGACGATGCCCGCGGCGGCTTCATTGTGCAGGATGCCTACCTCAAGCCCGGCAAAGACCTTTTAAGTAACTACGCTGAATACCTGGACGGCTGGCGCTCCTTCAATTACCTCTTCATGGTTGTGTATCCCGCAGACCGTGAAGCCGAAGTATTGGAATTACTCGGCCCATGGGCAGATGAAAAATGGGCTACGCAGCGCGCGCTCGAACTTGCCCAAAACGATATCGAGTCCCTGCATGGCAATGATCTCTTCTTTGCATGGTTCAACAAAGGCACAAGCCACGTTGCCCAGCAGCAATACGTAGACGCCGCCAATGCATACGACCAGGCATTTACGTTATATGCAGGCTGGAAAATAGATCAGGGAAACCGCCCCTTCCGCATGATGTGGTATCAAACCGGGCCATACTTCGCCTACTTTTACTCCGCCCGTTATCAGGATGTGATCAGCCTGGCGAACACCACCTTGAATGAAACCATCTCCACCCCCACGCTGGAAGAGTCTCTGCTCTGGCGTGGACGCGCCTACTACATGGTCGGCAACACCCAGGCCGCCGTGGACGATTACCGCGCAGCGTTGAGAGTCCATGTCAATTGGGCGCCCGCGGTGCAGGCCTTGCAGGATTTGGGGTTGCAGCCGTAACAGAGAACAGTTCGGTAGTAGATCACGATTCTGGAGTCCATCAGCAAGCTCATGGACAGGCCGCGAATTNNTCGCGTCTTTGCGGCTTGGCGTTAAAATTTTCGGCAAAGAGTTCTTCCGTGCGTAAGGTCAGTAACTAATTTACTCACCTTACGCAGAACGTCCCGAAGGTTCTCGTAATTCAGGCTTGCTTTCCAGTCAAACCTCACCGCACTAGCGCGCGGCGCAAGTGTCGGGACGGTGCGTAACATCAGTAATTTATTGCAGCCTTTACAGCATATAACGTGTTGCGTAAATCGTTCAAAATGGAACACGCCCATGGATTTTTCTCAACTCATGTGCCAGCCCTGTGCCGCAGGCACACGTGAAAATCTTCCATTTCATTAAAGGAGTCTGCCATGTCCCTACACCTCGATCTTATTCGTCAACAATTCCCCTCCTTGAACCGCCCCGCCGTCTTCTTTGACAACCCCGGCGGAACCCAGATTGCAAAGCAAAGCCTCGAGCGCATCAACAAATATTTGCTGGAGAACAATGCCAACCACGAAGGCATGTTCGAGACCAGCCGCAAATCGGATGAGGTCTTGCACGAGGCGCATGTTGTCATGGCTGATTTTCTCAACGCCTCGCGGCCTGAAGAGATCATNNTTGAACGCAGGCGATGAGATCGTGGTGACAAGGCTCGACCATGACGCCAATATATCTCCCTGGTTGTTGGTGGCAGAGGATAAAGGCTGCAAAATCACATGGATCGATTTTGACGTGGAAGACGGCACGCTTAAAGTGGACGAGTTCGCCAAAGCCATGGAACGCAAGCCGAAGATCGCGGCTTTTGGTTATGCTTCGAACGCGCTGGGGACGGTCAACCCCGTCCGTAAGTTGACGAAGATGGCGAAGGATGCGGGTGCGTTGGTTTACATCGACGCCGTGCAATACGCGCCGCACGGCCCCATCGATGTGCAGGATTTGAACTGTGACTTTTTGGTTTGCAGCAGTTATAAATTTTTCGGCCCGCACGCGGGCGCGTTGTATGGAAAGTATGATCTGTTGAATGAGTTGAAGCCGTACAAAGTCCGTCCGGCTTCGAATGAACTGCCGTATAAATTTGAAACAGGCACGCAGAACCACGAAGGCATTGCTGGCTTCTTGGGCGCGCTGGAATACTTCGAGTGGATTGGAAATCAGTTCGGACAGAGCCAGGCCGGGGCGTGGAAAGAGGCGGGCTTTTCCGGGCGCAGACTCATCTTCAAGCAGGCCATGTCAGCTTTGAAGGCGTATGAATTCGAATTGTCCCGCGCATTGATCGAGACAATTCAATCTGTGAAAGGCACGCGCATTTATGGCCTGACGGACGTGAAGCGGTTGGATGAGCGTGTTTCAACTGTATCCTTCACGTTGGAAGGCAAACACCCGAACGATGTGGCAAAGCAGCTTGGCGATGCCGGCTTCTATGTTTGGGACGGTCACTACTACGCGCTGGCTGTTGTTGAAAGATTGGGTTTGCTGGATTCAGGCGGCATGGTGCGCGTGGGCGCGGCTCATTACAATACGCTGGATGAAGTGGCGAGGTTTGGAGAGGCGTTGAGGAAGATCAGTGGGTAATAAATCAGTAATCAGTAATCAGAAAAGAGGAAAGACGAAAAATAGTTTTTCCTCTTTTTATTTAACTGGTGATTACCCACAAGTCCGTATGCGTTATTCAGATTCCAATGCCAGAGCATTTTGCCGCGAATTTATCCTACGGGCACGATGTCGCTAATTCACACGGATTTTTAAAATCAATTCGCGAAAATTCGCGGCTGAGATTTTGCTTTCTTCCATGAAATTGGCAAGCGCAAAAGATGTGGGGAATCACCAGTTATTTACGTTTGCCCAAAACCTTGAAAGAGTCCGCTAATTTTCACAGATAAAAACACCCCAAAATTGCTCATAAACCTCTAGTAAAATTCTACACAAACCTACATTGACCAATCCGCCCTAAAAAGTAAAATTTCAACCTCAGAGGCGAGGGCGTGCAGAACGCCCTTGCTTTGTTTAATCAAAATAATAAAACCTGACAGGTCTACAAATCAAGGTTGAAATGAGGCCTGTCAGGTTTGGAAAAAAAATGCTCATCAAACGCCTTCAACTCGCACTCATTCACACCGCCGTTGCCATCACGCTCGTGCCCATCAACAGCACCCTCAACCGCGTGATGATTTTCGATCTCGGCATTTCAAAAACTCTCTTCACTGTCCTCGCCATCTTCCCCTATTTGCTCGCGCCCATCCAGGTCGCCATCGGCTCATTTTCAGACCGTCACCCAATTGCAGGCTTCCACCGCACACCCTACATCTTCGCAGGATTAATTCTCTGCGTGCTGGGCGTAGCCGTCTCGCCGCAGGTCGCCATCCTCATCAGCCAAAATTTCACCCTCGGGGTCATCGTGGGCATTCTCGCCTTCGGCGCATGGGGCATGGGCTACAACCTCTCCGCCGTTTCCTACCTTTCCCTCGCCTCCGAACTCTCTGGTGAAAAAGAGCGCGGCAAAACCATCGCGACCATGTTCACGATCATGGTCATTGGTTTGATTGCGACGGGCATCAGCTTGAGCCACATGGTACCGACATACGACCCCGCCGTGCTCTCGCGCGCCTTTCTCATCGTCGCCGCCTCCGCCCTGACCTTGGGCCTGCTCGGCCTCTTCAAGCTTGAGCCACGCTTCGGCAGAACTGCGCACTTAAGCCCGCACGCCGAAACATACACCATCAAAGAGATGACCTCTGCCATCACCGCCAACCCCGTCGCCAGGATATTCTTCATCTACCTCCTGCTCCTGCTCGCCGCCATTCTCGGCCAGGATGTACTGCTCGAACCCTTCGGCGCCCAGGCCTTCGGCATGACCCTCGAACAGACTTCGCGCATCGTCTCCATCAGCAGTACGTTTACGCTGGTCGCTTTTATCGTTGCAGGCCTGCTCGAAGGGCGCGTAAAAAAGAAGTATGTTGCCCAGTCTGGCAACCTCGGCGCATTGCTTGGATTTTTAACCATCACCCTCAGCGGACTCATCGCCAGCAAATCCGCTTTTTACATGGGTATTACCCTGCTCGGCTTTGGCACCGGGCTTTCCACCGTTGCCAATCTCTCGCTGATGTTCGACCTGACCGTCCCTGAAAAGGTCGGTTTGTACATCGGCGCATGGGGCTTCTCGAACGGCCTCTCGCGTTTGACAGGCCTGCTCATGGCGGGCGTGGTTGCAGATTTCGCCACAAAAATCACAGGCAGCGCGCTGAACGGATACCTGGTTGTCTTCGGCATCGAAGCGCTGATGTTGTTCATCGCCGCGATCATGCTGTATCGCATCGATGTTGGCGCATTCCAAAAGAAGGCGCATGAACCGTCTTTTGTGGAGAAGGCCGTCCTGGCGGCGGAGTAATCCATGGCAGATGAGTGGCTTTCCCTCAGTGACACGGCCAAAATATTGGGTGTGCATCCCAGCACTGTCCGTCTTTGGTCCGACAAGGGCGTACTGCCCGTACACAAAACCCAGGGCGGGCATCGTCGCTATAAGCGTAGTGAAATCTCCCTTTGGTCCGAATCAAGCCAAAAGTCCAGAGAGATCGAGCCGGAGAAAATGATGCAGGAAGTCATCCGAAATGTCCGTATGCAAATTTCGGAGGGAACCCTGCGGGCTGAGTCCTGGTATCAAAAACTGGACGAGGAAGCGCGCATGCAATATCGTATGAGCGCGCGGTCTTTGTTCCACGGCCTGATGAATTATGTCTCTGCCAACGATGAGGAGGCCGCAACCGAGGCGTATGCCATTGGATACGAGTACGCATCGCGCGCGCGGCGTTACAACCTGAGTTACGTGGATGCCGCCAAGGCCTTTTTATTTTTCCGCGACTCGCTGATCGAATCGATCATCAAGGTATATGGCGACGCAAAAGTACCCGCTTCGCAGGCTTCGCAAATGTATTCAAAGATACACACGTTTACAGATCAAATTTTGATTAGCCTGCTGCAAACCTACGAGTCTCTAGGAAATGCCGCTCGTTGAGATTGGCGTTTTTATTTTTCCACCTGCCTCGCAAGGGCAAAAACAAAAGGAGTTTCTCATGCAAAACATCACGCACTACATTCCCATTCTCACCACCCTTATTTCGTTCTCGTTTACGGCGGCGTTGTACAAACACTGGCAGCGCAAACCGGAAGCAAAATATTTGATGTGGTGGACGATTGGCGTTTTCTGTTTCGGCATCGGCACATTGACCGAATCCATTAATGCGCTGGCTGGCTGGAGCGTCTTCAATATGAAAGCCTGGTACATTTCAGGCGCGCTGCTGGGAGCATTCCCCCTCGCGCAAGGGACAGTGTACCTGTTGCTCAAGAAAAAAACCGCCGATATTCTGGCGTGGTTTTTTATCGTTTATATTGCCGTGGCTTCCATTGCCATCCTTCTCGCGCCGGTGGATATGTCGCTGGTTGACCCAACCCGCTTAACCGGCAAGGTGATGACGTGGACCTGGGCGCGCATGTTTTCCATTTTGCCAAATACCTACGCAATGATATTTCTTGTGGGCGGCGCGGCCTGGTCTGCCATTCAATATGCCCGTAAATTAAACAACGGAAGACGGGCGCTCGGAAACTGGCTGATCGCCATCGGCGCATTGTTCCCCGCCATTGACGGTATATTCACCCGTTTTGGCTATGGAGATGCGTTGTTTTTTACCAAGATCATTGGCATCTCATTAATATGGGCCGGGTATTACGTGATGATCCAAACCCAAACCGCATCCCTTCACGCCACTCAAGCCGCCGCAGATTAATAATTCACCTTACGCACTACCCGTGATTCCCTCCCGAAGGATATCGGGACGATGTGAGCGGAGCGAAGGGTCTCTGAGACATCGTAGAGACCCTTCCCCCTTCGGGGACGATGCGCTATCGCTCAGGGCGACATGACCCTAAAANNTTTGCGGCTTGGCGTTAAAATTTTCGGCAAAGAGTTCTTCCGTGCGTAAGGTCAGTTAATAACTCACCTTACGCACCCCAGAAATTTGCCACAGAGTTCATAGAGAAAATCTTGAGAAAAAACTCAGAAAACTCTGTGGGCTCAGCGGCTACCTGTGTAAGGCGAGCGGATACTCAATCACACCGCAACAAACAGAAGCGTGGGAAATCTAACAATATCATTACCTTTCTTCTTTCCTTGCACCATGACATTAACCTGGTTTATACTTGCGCACATGGTAATCCCTGAAAAAATTGGACGCTACATTGTGAAATCCGAATTGGGCCGCGGCGGCATGGCAACGGTCTATCGCGCATTCGACCCAAGCTTTGACCGCGAAGTCGCCGTCAAGGTTTTACCACGCGAAATGCTGCACGACCCGCAGTTCCGTTCACGCTTTGAACGCGAGATCAAGATGGTCGCCGCGCTGGAACATCCGGCCATTGTGCCGGTGTACGATGTGGGGGAAGAGGATGGACAGCCGTATTTTGTCATGCGTTACATGAATGGCGGCTCCCTTTCCAATGGAATAGAAAAAGGGAAATTCTCGATTCAGGATACCGCGCGCATCATCGAAAAGATCGCACAGGGGCTTGCCTATTCCCACAGGAAAGGCATCATCCACCGCGACCTCAAGCCTGATAACATCCTGTTCGATGATATCGGCGATCCCTTTATTTCAGATTTTGGCGTTGCCAAATTGACAGAATCAAGCAGCGGGTTGACCGGAAGCGGCGTCATCGGCACGCCTGCCTATATGAGTCCCGAACAGGCCCAGGGCGCCGAGATCGACAGCCGAAGCGACGTCTACGGTCTGGGCGTAATCGTCTACCAAATGTTGAGCGGCCAGCAGCCTTACAGCGCAGATACCCCAATGGGTGTGGTTGTAAAACACATCACCGAACCCGTGCCCGAGATTTTGAACGTTCTCCCCACCCTGCCGCATGAAGTGGACAACATCATCAAAACCGCGCTGGCAAAGGACAAGTCTCACAGGTATGCCACCACAATAGACCTGGCGAAGGCCTTGAACCTGCTGGCCTTCGGCAGTGAGGGCAACATCACCTACGGCTCGAATACCGGCCCCGGCAAACGCGGAGCGTTCAACGCCACTTCCGTGCCCGCCTCGCGCGGCAAGACCGGGCTGGCTATCGTTGGCATCGTTCTGTTGGTGGCAATCATCGGATTTTTCCTCCTGCGAAATCAATTACTGGTTCCCGACCAGCCCACTGTTACCGCCACCCTTCCTGCCACCGAACTGCCAACACTCACCGCAGTCCCAACACTGGAAACGGCTGTATCTTCCTTTGCTCCAGCCTGTTCAGCGGATATCGCCTTCCCCACACCGGATGTAAGAATAACCAACTTTTCCTGCATTCGCAGGGCAGCCTACGCATCTCTCACCATTCCAGAAGGCGTTGCGTTTGAAGTTCAAGGCACAGACGCCTCTTGCACAGTGGAAGCCGTAAGCGGCGGCAAACAGATTCTTTCCTGCACGGGGCCGAACTTCTTTCTGATCGAGCTAAAAGTCTGCGCGCCTCCCGTTCTCTCCAACGAAGACCTGGCCCAATGCTCGGCAGACGGAACTTTCAACTCAGCCAACGGATGCTGTATATCCGTACCGCCTCAAGATGCAGGCTGTGCAATAACGCCAATCCAGCTAAAAGGCTGCGAATAAAATTATCGGGCGCAAACCGCGCCCGATTTTCTTTTAACGGGGTGATAAAATAATCCAATGGGCACACTCTACCTCGTCGCAACGCCGATCGGCAACCTGGAGGACATCAGTCCACGCGGCCTGCGGATCTTGCGCGAAGCCCTTCTCATCGCCGCCGAAGATACCCGCCACACCGGCGCCCTGCTCAAACACTTCGACATCCAAACCCCGCTCACCAGTTACTGGGAACACAACAAACTCAACAAGCTGGATTTCATCCTCGATAAACTTTCAATGGGGGATGTGGCTCTCGTCTCCGATGCAGGGACTCCCGCGATTAATGACCCCGGCTACGAACTGGTTCAAGCCGCCCTCGCCTCAGACTTTAACGTTATGCCTGTTCCCGGTCCCTCAGCCCCCATCGCCGCCTTGACAGTCTCCGGCCTGCCCACCGATTCCTTTTTATACCTCGGCTACCTCCCCAGCAAATCCAGCGAACGCCGCAATTTTGTAGGGCAAGTTTCCAACTTGCCTTACACCTTGATCTTTTTGGAATCCCCCCACCGCATCGTGGACTCGCTCGAAGACATCCTCTCCGTCCTCGGCAACCGCCGCATCTGCGTTGCCCGCGAAATGACGAAACTCTACGAAGAATACTGGCGCGGACAGGTCAGCGGCGCAATCGAATACTTCAAATCCAAAGACCCGCGCGGAGAGTTTACGCTGGTGATCGAAGGAAAGATGAAAGAGGAAAGAAGTGTGTGGGCGGAAATTGAATTGCTGTCTGCAATCAAGAAGGAATTGGAAAACGATAAATCCACAAAGGAAATTTCTGCCGAGTTGGCAGAAGCAAGCGGTTGGAACAAACGTGACGTATACAACCTGATCACAAAGCTCCAAAAAGGATAGGGTTTCCCCATGGAAAATGAGACCATCGTTGAAACAAAACCACTGCCCATCCCACAATTCATGGGCTGGCGATTCTTTTATGCAATGGTTGTCACCGTCCTGCCCGTATTTTGTTTTATTGCCATAAACATCATGAAGCCTGAATATCAATCGGGGAAATTTACAGATTACGTTTCCCTGTTCCTCACCATTGAGGCCTCATGGATATTTCTCCCGCTCATTGCGTATTCATCAATCTCCTTGTTGTTGCTTTTCATTTCTCCGGAACGATTTGCAGGATCGTTTTTGATTCGACTTGGAATATACACAGGGACGCTGCTCGCATTTCAATACATGCTTTTAACCTTTCTGGCTTTGTTGGAAACGTTTTACATTATCCTTGTAGTGTGGATCGCATCGCTTGTAATCGTGCCAATCTACAAATTCCTGATAAAACTGCTGGGCGTCAGGCTGGTTCTTCTTGTTTTTGTTGCGCTGCCCGTTCTTGCCTATTATTCTCTGTTTTTGATAGCCCGCATATCCCCTGAGATCAATATTCCTTTTATCGGAACCGAATTCATTTTTCCGTTATTCTTCCTCGCGGCATTTCTTCTGGTCTGCGCTCCGTTTTGGTCTTTCCTGATCATGGCACAGACCAGTTACCGCCTGATAAAAAATTATGAGACGGGTCTCACCCTCCTTCGCAGTACGGGACTGTTCGTCTGGCTCGGCGGGTTCACAGGTGCGTGGAGTTTCGCCGTTCTAAAAACATTGGAGTTGTACGCCGCCCTGCCGCCCCAGCCGCCTGATTGCTACATCGCCACCGCTGCCGCAAAGGGACATCCCCAGGTTGTCCGTTCACAGCCTGTCCGCCTCGCGGATGGGACTATCATGCAGGTGAATCCCCAATTGCAGCGCCTCAAGTGCGTTGAGCTTGCCCTGCTGGCAACATCCCCCGAAGTCCACAAATGGATTCGCAGAATCTACGATGTGCTCGGCAGAAAGCTGGCTGCTCGAATTAAGAACCCTCTTCTGGCAGATGTTGCATTTTTAATCCTCGTTCCTGTAGAATGGATTTCATTCTTTGTACTAAAATTGATCATTCCCAATATTCAAACCATTTCAAAGAAAATGTATCGTTCGTAATACCCAAGGAGTCTCATATGCCCGAAGAAAAGAAAGATGAAAAGAAGGAAGAGAAAGTTATCCCAAAGGATAACCTCGTCGTAACCAAACATTCGGTCAAGATCGGCGGCAAGACCGTCAAGTACACCGTCACCACAGGGACGATGGTACTGAAAGAAGAAGTCAACGACAAGGAAAAGGATGCGGAAGTTGAAAAGCCGCGCGCCCAAATTTTCTTCACCGCCTATACAAAAGACGGCGTGAAAGACAAAGCCAAACGCCCGATCACCTTCTCCTTCAATGGCGGGCCTGGCTCCTCCTCCGTATGGCTGCACATGGGCGTGCTCGGCCCGCGCCGTGTGGTGTTGACCGATGAAGGCGAACTGCCGCCGCCCCCTTTCAAGTTGACCGATAATCAATACTCCATCCTCGACGACACTGACATTGTCTTCATCGACCCGATGAGCACAGGTTTCAGCCGTCCCGTGGAAGGGGAGAAATCCAAAGAATGGCACACCTTCACAAAAGACATTGCCTCGGTTGGCGATTTCATCCGTCTGTATACCACGCGTTACAACCGCTGGCTTTCGCCCAAATTCCTTGCAGGCGAATCTTACGGAACCACTCGCTCCGCAGGTCTCTCCGGCTATTTGCAAGACCGTCACGGCATGTTGCTGAACGGACTCATCCTCATCTCTGCCGTGCTCGATTTCTCCACCATCGACTTCAATCTCAACAATGATCTGCCTTACATTCTCTTCCTGCCTGCGTATGCCGCAACCGCTTGGTATCATGGAAAGTTGAATTTCAAAGCGCCGCTGGAAACCGTGCTAAAAGAAGCGGAAGAATTTGCAATGGGTGAGTACGCATCCGCATTGCTCAAAGGCGCATCGCTCACGCCTGAAGAACGCGCCGTCATCGTGGAAAAACTTTCGCGCTACACCGGCATCTCGCAGGAATTCATCCAGCGCAGTGACTTGCGCATCCTCGACCGCCACTATTTCAAAGAACTCCTGCGCGAGCGTGGAAAAACCGTCGGCCGTTTGGACAGCCGCTACACGGGCATCGACCGCATCGGCGTCACCGAAACATACGAATATGATCCGCTCTTCGCGCAGGTCTCAGGCCCGTACACGGCGGCGTTCAATGATTACATCCGCAGCGAACTCAAATTTGAAACCGACCTGCCGTATGAAATTCTCAGCGACAAAGTGTGGATGAACTGGTCGTATGGCTATTTCCAAAATCAATATGTCAACGTCGCCGAAACTCTGCGCAGCGCCATGACCTTCAACAAATATCTCAAGGTCTTCGTCGCCAACGGTTATTTCGATCTCGGCACGCCTTACTTCGCCACCGAATACACCTTCGACCATCTCGGCCTCGATGCCTCGCTCCGCAAGAACATCAGCATGGGCTATTACGAAGCAGGCCATATGATGTACGTCCACATGCCTTCGCTTAAATCATTGAAGAAAGATTTGACAAAATTTATCAAGGACGCGAGTTAAAAACGACCACAGACCGCGGACCACAGACCATGGTCTAACGTCTGTGGTCTGTGGTCTGTGGTCAAATCTGACAACACCTTTCTACTTAATTCCATGAACCTAGACGACCTCGACCTCTTCAAAAAAATAGACACCCAAAACATGCTTACCCAAATTGACGGCCTGCCTGATCAATTACAAAGCGCATGGGAATTGGGACAGAATCAAACGCTGCCAGCTTTTGCCGACCTCCAAAACATCATCATCGCTGGGATGGGAGACTCCGCGCTCGCCGCCGAACTGACAGTTGCTTCTGTTTCCTCGACCATTCGACTCCCCGTAACAGTCCACCGCGGCTACGGCCTGCCCGCCTTCGCCAGCGGGCAACAGACTCTCGTCGTTTGCATTTCGCATTCTGGTAACTCCGAAGAAGTGTTGGACGCGTTCGAAGCCGCGCAAAAAAATAAATGCAGCTTGCTTGTCATCTCCACAGGCGGTGAGTTGACCAAACGCGCATCCGAAAAAAATATCCCCATCTGGAAGGTTGATTACAAAGGCATGGATACCACAGCCATCGCCTTCCCCTTTGCATTGCTGCTTGCCCTGCTCTCCCGCCTCGGTCTCATCCCTGACCCCGCCAATGATGTTGCCGAAGCCATCGCCATGATGAAACGCTCGCAACAGCACATCGTCGCAGATGTGATCGCCGCAAAGAATCCTGCCAAGCGTTATGCAGGTCAACTGGTGGGACGTTGGGTCACGTTTGTTGGGACAGAAACTCTCGCCCCCGTTGCGCGAAGATGGAAGACGCAGATCAACCAGCTCGCCAAAGCGGGCGCGAACTTTGAGATCATCCCCGAAGCCACACACAACACCCTCATCGCCACCATCAACCCAAACCCAACCCTCAACGCCCACACCATGACCCTCTTCATGCGCGCGCCGAGTGACCATCCACGCAACCGCCTGCGCTCCGACTTGATGCGCCAAGCCTTCATGCTCGAAGCGCTGAACACGGACGTGATCGACGCGCGCGGCGAATCAATCATCGCTCATTTGTGGACGTTAATTATCTTTGGTGATTACATGGCTTATTATCTCGCCATGGCGTATGGCGCTGATCCCTCTGAGGAAAACGCATTCTTGAATTTCAAGGATACTTTGGCAGGAGGCCCGTAGGCCACCCTTGAAGCGTGACAAGAGTTATTCCATACATTGTCACGTTGCAAACGTGACCTACTCCCCCCAGTCTATTACTTCGGGGGAGGTTTGTTTCCAGCGCCTTTTTTGATCACTTCGACCCACAGGGAGCAGGCTAATTCGTAGCCAATGAGGTGGTCGTGCGTTTTCATCTTCAAGCGCAGGGGACCTTTGAACGGCGCGCAACTCAACAAATGAAATGCAACGCCCGGCACCAGACCGAGTTCGCCGATGTAGGTTAGTTTTTCAAGGTCATGGGTGCGGACGCGGCTGATGACACACTCTGAACCGGAGGGGATTTCGATCAGGGGCATGTCATCCACGCGGGGCATGACGCCGTCTTTGGAAGGGATTGGCTCGCCATGCGGACAGCGGGTGGGATACTCTGCGAGTTCATCCATGCGGTCTTCGAGCTTGTCGTTGATGCCGCGCTCAAAGGTATCCGCCAGTTCGTGGGCAGTTGCCCAATCATATTTCATCACCTTGACGAGAAAGACTTCGGTCAGGCGGTGGCGGCGCAGGGAGGGCATGGCGATCTGTTCGCCTGCAGGGGTAAGCGCCACGCCGCGATAGGGTTCATGCGCGAGGTAGCCATGCGTTTGCAGTCGTTTCACCATACTGGCAGTTGCCTGCGCTGACGATTCAATATGCAAACTCAGGGTCGAAAGCGGCACTTGCTCATGATCCTGCTGTAAACGATAGATTTCCGCAGCGTATCGCTGCATTGCGGGGCTGGCGTTCATTCGAGGGGAAACTCCGAAAAATCTTCAATCAGGTTAAAAACTGTTCACAATTCGATTTAGATAAATTTTAATACAAATATCTAGATTATTCAGTTGGCGGTGATTATACTACGCCGCATAAGTAACAGACAAAGGTAATCTCCTTTGTCTGCTCAAATCAATTTCAAGGAGATTTTTCGATGCAAACCAGTAAGAAACTATTTATCCTGCTTATCGCCGCGCTTGTGCTGTCAGCTTGTGGCGCTCCGTCGGTAACTGAACCAGCCTCCCCCGTAGTCACTGAGGCGTCTGTCGTCACGGAAGAAGCGGCTGTCACAGAAGTCCCAGCCGCGGTTGTGGAAGGCGATCTCGTCATCTATTCGGGCCGCTCGGAACAGCTCATCCAGCCTGTGTTGGATGCGTTTCAGGCGAAGTATCCTGACGTGAAAATTTTGCTCAAGTCTGGGCAGAACAGCGCGCTGGCGAATGCGTTGATCGAAGAGCAGTCGAACCCGCAGGCGGATGTGTTCATCACCACGGAAATTTTCACGGTGCAGAGCATGTACCAGCAGGGAATTTTCCAATCGTACCGCCCTGCCGCCGCGGATGAATTGCCCGCGGAATTCATTGGCCCCGAAGATAGCTGGGTTGGAATCACCCGCCGCGCGCGAGTCATCATGTACAATACAGAACTCGTCAGCGCAGAGGAAGCGCCCACTTCCATTTTTGACCTGACCGACTCGAAGTGGAAGGGGCAGATCGCCGCGGCAGGTTCGACCAATGGCGGAATGCAGGCGCAGATCGCCGCGATGAGTCAACTGTTGGGCGAGGAAGCCACACAGGAATGGCTGATGGGCATGATCGCAAATGAAGTGACTTTCTTTGGCGGCCACACGGATGTGCGCAAGGCCGTCGGCGCGGGTGAGTTCAAGATCGGTTTGGTCAATCACTATTATTATTATTTGGAACTGGCGGAAGGCAGCCCCGTTGGCGTGATCTTCCCCGACCAGGGTGATGGCGAAATTGGTTTGATCACGAATGCAACTGCGGCTGGCATTGTGAAAGGCGCGAAGAACGTCCCCGCCGCGCAGGCCTTCATTGACTTTTTGCTCTCGCCCGAAGGCCAGCAATTGTTTGCCGAATTGAATTACGAATATCCGCTGATCCCCGCTGTGGCTTTGCACCCTGAAGCGCTGTCGTTGGATGAGTACCGCCTCGCGGATGTGAACGTGGCTGATGCCGCTCTCAACCTTGACGCGACTCTCAACCTGATGGAAGCGGTCGGCCTCCCGTAACCCTCACCCTAGCCCTTCCCCTTCGGGGGAAGGGTTGGGGAAAGCGCCCGTTAGGGTATGAGGGAGCGTTTCTGGAGCTTTATGCAACGCTGGAAAACTTTCCTGCACATCCCCAAACACATTAACATCAGCCCCCGGCTTTTACTGGCCGCGGGGCTGGTGGCTTTGTTTGTGGCAATTCCGCTGGTTTATATTTTCTTCCGCGCTTTCACAGGCGGCCCGGAAGTGTGGATGCGCCTCATCCAAACCCGCCTGTGGAAACTACTTGCCAACACCTTGCTGCTGACCGTTGCCGTCACAAGCGGAGCTGCATTGGTGGGCGTGAGCATGGCCTTCCTTACCGAACGCACCGACCTGCCGGGCCGCCAACTCTTTCGCTGGATGCTGGCCCTGCCGCTTGCCATCCCCGCTTACATTGGCGGGATCGTTCACCTCACCCTGCTGCGCCCGCGTGGAGGGGTGATTCCACAATTACTTGAATCATGGTTTGGGCAGCCTGTGCCAACGCCAAGTCCGTTGGGGTTTTGGGGCGCGGCATTTATTCTCACGTTGTTTACTTATCCCTATGTTTATTTGTTGAGCGCCGCCGCATTCCGCTCGTTGAATGCCTCACTCGAAGAAGCCTCGCGCACGTTTGGACGGGACAATTGGCACACCCTTTGGGAAGTGACGTTGCCCGCTTTGCGTCCCGGCCTGATGGCAGGCGCATTGCTCGTCGCTTTGGACATTCTGGCAGAGTATGGAACCGTGGCGTTGTTGCGATACGAAACGTTTTCATCCGCCATCTTTGTGCAACTCTCAGGCAGGTATGACCGTTCCGCCGCATCCATTTTGAGCGGAGTATTAATCACCATTGCCATCATCATTTTATGGGGCGAATTACGTTTGCAAGGACAGGCCCGCTACACCCAAATGGACAGTCAGTGGCGGCCGGCCAACCCCATGCTTTTAAACCGTTGGAAGATTCCAGCCTTGCTGCTCGTCCTGCTGGTTGTCTCTGCAAGTTTGCTTGTGCCTGTTTTCGTTTTGGGCTACTGGAGCGTCACCGCCCTGTTTGATTCCGAAACGCTTTCTTCGATCATGCGTTCAGGCTCGCAGGGCTTTGGTGATTATGTCTGGAACAGCTTGTGGAGTTCGGCGCTGGCGGCTTTGATCGCGGTTGTGCTTTCCCTGCCTGTGGCTTTGCTGGCAGTCAGATATCCCAGCAAGTTATCACGCGCAATCTCTCGTTTTTCACAGATCGGCTATGCCATCCCCGGCGTGGTGGTGGCGCTCAGTTTGGTTTTACTCGTCAATCAATTTTTACCATTCCTGTACGCAACGCCGCTCATCGTGGTAATGGCATACGTGTTACGTCACATGCCGCAAGCCATCCGCGCCAGTGAATCAGCGTTGAATCAACTTTCCCCATCCATGGAGGAAGCCTCCCGCACGCTGGGGCGAACTTCCCTGCAAACCATCTTTCAAGTAATATTGCCGCTCATCCTGCCTGGTCTCATGGCGGGCGCGGCGCTGGTATTTTTAACATCGCTAAAAGAATTGCCCGCCACCTTGTTGCTTCGTCCCGCAGGTTTTGATACACTCGCCGTGCGCGTGTGGATCTGGGCCGAGGAAGGCTTTTACATACAAGCCGCTCCCGCCGCTTTGCTATTGGTGCTTGCATCCGCATGGCCGCTTTATTTCCTTTTACGCCGGGAACAAATCTTTAAATGAATGCTCTTGAACTTCACAACGTTTCAAAAAAATTTCCATCTGCCAAAACCCCGGCCGTGAACGATATTTCGCTCACACTTCGCACAGGTGAGATTCTCGCACTCGTCGGCCCCAGCGGATGCGGCAAAACAACCACCCTGCGACTCATCGCCGGGCTGGAACGTCCCGACAGCGGCTCGCTTCACATTAAGGGACAGCTGGTCGCTGACGATGGGCATTTTACTCCGCCTGAAAAGCGCGGCGTGGGCATGGTCTTTCAGGATCACGCGCTCTTTCCGCATCTCACCGTGTTTGAAAATGTAAAGTTCGGGTTAAAAGGCCAGCCTGCCGCAAAAGCCCGCGAAACCACGCTTGGCATGTTGAAACTGGTCGGCCTGGAAAATTTTGGCGAACGGTACCCGCATCAACTCTCCGGGGGAGAACGTCAGCGGGTGGCATTGGCGCGCGCGCTTGCGCCGCATCCCGTGCTGGTGCTGATGGATGAACCGTTCAGCAGCCTCGATGCCGACCTGCGTCACGAAGTCCGTGAGCAGGTGCGCGGCATTCTAAAAGCCATGTCTGCTACGGCGGTATTTGTCACCCACGACCAGGAGGAAGCGCTGTACATGGGCGACCGCCTCGCGGTTTTCCAAAACGGATATCTGGAACAAGTTGGCTTGCCAGAGGAAATCTTCCACGAATCTTCCACGCGTTTTGTGGCTGAATTCATGGGTGACAGCGACTTTTTGCCCGGCACCGTACAAAATGATGGAATACAAACAGAGCTTGGCCTGATCCCCCAAAAATTGAACCTCCCCGTTGATTCAGCGGTTGAAATTTCCCTCCGCGCCGATGATGTGGATTTTGACCAGAGCAATCATCCCAACGCATTGGTGCTTGCGCGTTTCTTCCGCGGCGCATATTACCAATATCGCCTGCGGCTGGCTTCGGGAAAGTTGATCCACGCCTTCAAGCCGCACACGCAATCAATTCAACCTGGCACATCGGTTCATGCATTCATCGGCGCCGAACATCAAGTGACAGTCTTTCATAACGGGGCTGCGGTAGTGCGGGATTAATGCCGCGTTACGCAAACTGTTCCAGATTGACCGCCACCAACGGAAACGCTTCATCCACGAATTTTTCGAGGGCGGGGCGTTTTTTCATGTGGCTGTAATGCGAGGCCAGCCCGTAGATCGCCCAGGTGGCGACGGTGGCGGGAATATCGGTGGGGACTTTTGATTTTCGCAGCCAGTAGGAAAGCAGGTCGAATATCTGTTTTTTGATGGTTGATTCAACAAGCGATTCAAATTGATGGTGCGGCTGGGCACAGCTTGTATGCAGGCGGGCGAGGAATTCACACACGGCGAAGATCAAATTCCGCAGGTTATCCGCGCTGTAACTGCACACGTTCAAGGTGCGCTTTTCAATTTCCTGCATGAACATTTTATTGATGGAATGATCGAGCAGGGCGTATTTATCCTGAAAGTGCGCGTAAAAGGTGGCGCGGTTCACCTGCGCGTTATCGGTCACATCCTGCACCGAGATGCTCTCGAAGTTTTTTTCAGCGAGGAGGCTTTCAAAGGATGCCAGAATCAGGCCGCGGGTACGTTTGACGCGCGGGTCTAGTTTTNNCAACATCTGTTGTTTACACAACAAATGTATATTATCAAACAACTCAAGGAGAGTCAAGATGAACGTAACAATTATCGGAGCAGGCAACATGGGACGCGGCATCGGAACCCGCGCAGCAGCGGGCGGTCACTCGGTCACTTTTGTAGATGCGAACCCCGAAGTGGCCGAGAAGACTGCGGCAGATGTGAAAGCCGCCGCAAAAAATGGCGCAGTGGTTTCTGCCGCGAGCCTCGACGCTGAACTCGGCGATGTGGTTGTGCTTGCCGTTTGGTACGGCACGAACATCGAAATCGCAAAACAATTGGGTACAAAACTGGCTGGCAAGGTTGTCGTGGATATTGCCAACCCGTTGAACTCCACCTACGATGGCCTCGCCACCGCGCCCGATTCATCCTCCGCGGAAGATTTAGCGAAGGCCGTTTCGGCTGGCGCAAAAGTTGTGAAGGCTTTCAACACCACCTTTGCGGGCACGCTCATCACTGGTGAAACGGCTGGTCAGAAACTGGATGTCTTCATCGCAGGCGACGACGCTGATGCCAAGAGCAAGGTTTTGCAATTGGTAACAGACGGCGGTATGCGCGCCATCGATGCTGGTCCTCTGCACCGCGCCCGCCAGATCGAATCCATGCAGTTATTGCACATCACTTTGCAAGGCACGCTTGGTAGTAATTGGGGCAGCGCTATAAAAATTCTGGGATAATCCCATTCTGGGATAATCCCATTCTGGGATGATGTAAAATGAGTGCAAAGTCTCCTGACTTTGCACTCCAAATAGTTTTTAGAGGTATGGCATGAACGCACAAACAAACTCCCCCGCTCAAAAGGAATTTTCGATTCATCCCGCCACCGCGCTTGGTCACGTCTCGTTGACAGTTTCCAGCCTGGAGAATCAACTCGTGTTCTACCAGCAGGTGCTCGGATTCAAACTCCACTGGCGCGAAGGAAACAGAGCCGGCCTCGGCGCGGGCGGCGCAGACTTGCTCATCCTTACCGAAGAACCCAACCTGAAAAAATATCGCGGCGTAACGGGGCTGTATCATTTTGCTGTGCTATTCCCCAACCGCCGTGAACTCGCCATTGCAGTGGCACGTTTGTACGAGTTGAAATATCGCAACCATCCCACCGACCACATCATGACCAAGACCACCTACCTTGACGACCCCGAAGGCAACGGCATCGAGCTGTACTGTGAGTCACCCGAAGATGGGACATTCATCATCGAAAAAAATGATTTCGTTACACGCCGCACAGACGGTACATTAAGCAGTGGCCGTGAGCCTTTGGATGTGGAAGCATTGTTCAAAAATCTAAAAGAAGATGATCGCTTGGATGCCCCCGTTCCTCCCGAAACACGAGTCGGACACGTTCACTTGCATGTGCGAAATGTGCAGGAAGCTGTGGATTTTTATCACGGCATCATCGGTTTTGATGTGATGGGCATGTCCAGCGCTTTCCAGGCCGCCTTCATCTCTGCGGGCGGATATCACCACCATCTCGGACTCAATGCCTGGCAGGGTGAAGGCGCGCCGCCCCCGCCCGCCGACGCAGCCGGCCTGCGTCACTTCACCGTAGACTTCCCCGATCAACAAGCCCTGGACGAAGTCATTGCCCGGGTCGATGCAGCAGGCCTCCCGTCGAACAAGACCGAGGGCGGCCTGCTCCTCCACGATCCATCCCAAAATGGAGTCGTATTAAGAATGAAAAGCTAATATCTGTAATCCGGACTTCATCAGCTCGTGTGCCCGATAGGATATGCTGATGGGAATTTCGGGCAGCAAGCTGCCCGACTCCAGAGTTTTCGTGAAATACCATATTCAAATCTCCCTATGCTATAATAAAAATGCAACGGAACATCTTCCATTGTTACGGGGATGACAGGCTTCGACGGGAGAGGCTGGTTCCGGAATGCGAGCCGAGCGCGCACCGACCTCGATAAATCAGTGCAAACTTTAAGTGCCAACCGCACTTCATACGCTGCTATGCCCCTCGCCGCCTAGTCGGTGAGAGCGTAACAGTCTGATATCTTCGGATGTCACGTCCGCCGGCACCGTCTTCTACCGGGTGACGGACCGGGCGAAACAAAGGTAGAGCGCTGCGTATGACTCTGCTAAATACGCCTAAGATCAGCAGATGGTCACAGAGTTACCTGCCCGCCGAGATCTCTGTGATGAAACACTTCGGCAGGCTACGCTCGTAGATTTCCGAGGGTCGAATCTTTCGGACGCGGGTTCAATTCCCGCCATCTCCACACCCATTCGACCAGCAGTTATACTGCTGGTCGAATTCCATTAAACGGAGAACCCATGAAAAAACCATTTTTATTGATCGGATTCCTCACCCTCACAGTCGCCTGCCAAAGCGCCACTCCCACGCCCATACCACGCGAAGCGTCCACGCCAACGCCAACGCTTCCCCCTACGCCTGTGCCTGCCACAACAACTCCAACAGATACGCCGCTGCCAACCCCGCCGCCACTTTACTTCAGCGACGAATTTGACGCCCCCCCAGCCTTCTGGCAATTCTTCCAAACCGGCGGAACAGATTCTCCCCTCAGCGCTTTTGAAAACGGCGCCCTCCGCATCGACATCTCATCTCCCGATACCTGGTATCTTGGAATTCACAACGCGCATACCTACTCGAATATATTTATCCGCGGAAAAATATCAGCCAGCCCCAGCGGCTCCGTTGGACTCGTCTGCCGGTATAACGAAGCACAGGGATGGTACGAGTTCAACATCGCCAGCGACGGAACGTACAGCGCGTTGTTCGGTCAATGGCTTGCGCCCGGCATTGCAAAATACGTCCCCCTCGCCACAGATGCGAGCAACGGACTTAATCCCGGAAACATCAACTCCGAGATTGGCCTTTCCTGTCAGGATAACTTCATGATTTTGTACGTCAACGAAACCCTGCTTCGCAGGCTGGATGTCACCAAGTACGGACTCGCCGAAGGGAGCATCGGCGTCACCGCCGCCTCCTTCATTGAAACTCCCATGACAGTTTTCTTCGATTGGGTGAAAGTCAGCCAGGAATAAGCAGGGGATGTTCCTCTGTAAAAAAAGTACCCCGCGAGCTATGAACTCGCGGGGTACTAAATCGAATATTCACAATTAATTATGGACAAACCGATCCCATCAACTGCGCAATGATGCTGAAAGGGAACATACACCAGCGCGCGCCTGTTGGATCTGCATCTATAATCAAGAAAGTTACCACACACAGACAAATGAAGAGGAACACGCCGCCGCCGATGACAATCGGAACCATGTTACTCTTTTTGCCTGCGGCTGGGGGCGGGGCATAGGCAGGCGCGGGGTTTGATGCGTACACAGGCGCGGCTGGCTGCATGGGAGGCGGCTCCACGCGGGCTGATTTGCGGGAGACGGCCACCGTCGCCCCGGCATCCATGTTGATGGCGTCATACATGAGGACAATTTGCTCGCCGAGGGAAACCACATCGCCAGCTTTCAAGACAACAGGCCCCGCGAGGCGCTGCCCATTGACGAACGTGCCGTTGGTGGAGCCGAGGTCTTCGATCACATATTTTCCGCCCTGGAATGAAAGACGCGAATGTTTGCGTGAAACTTCCGCGTCGTTGATTGCAACGCCGTTGGATGAATCGCGCCCGATCGTGAGTTGATCCCCATCGAGGGGGAAAGTCACGCCTGGGGTGGGGCCTGATCTCATAACGAATTGAAACTGTGCCATCTTCTTCCTCCAAAATATATTTCAAAATAATTTTGCTTAGTTTACAATTTTCACGGTGAAAAGTCAAATCACACTTTTTTACCAGTTTTCCTTGTCATATCTTTTATTTCCTCCTTGCGAGGCTGGGTTTGACTGCCAGGCTTGGGTAAAAAGATCATAAATACTGTGCCAACGCCCACCTTGCTTTTTACCTCAATGCGCCCGCCATGCCCATGGACGATCTGTTTGCAAATGGACAACCCCAACCCAGTGCCAGATGCGCGTGATTCGTGTTCGCGCACGCGGAAGAATTTTTCGAACAAGTGAGGCAGTGATTCATCGGGAATGCCCACGCCTGTATCCTGAATATAGATTCCAAGTTCATTTTCCTTTGATTCAGCGCGCAGCATCACAGTCCCATTGGGACGGTTGTATTTTATGGCGTTGCTTAATAGGTTCAACAAAACCTGTTTGATCTTGTCGCGATCCGCCTCGAGCAGGGGCAGATTCTCCGGCGATTCTACGCGCAGTTGAATATTATCCTCGATGGCTTTGGACGACATGACATCCTTGCATTCGTACATCAGGTCTGCAATGCTGAAGACCGTCTTGCGAAATTGCACGCGGCCTGATTCGAGCCTGGCCAGGTCGAGGAACGAGGATGCCAGCGCGTTCAAGCGCATGGTTTCATTGTGGATATTATTGATGATCTGGTCGCGTTGTTCCTGCGACATTTCAGGGCGTAAAAGCAAATAGGTGGCCGTGCTGAGGGATGATAAAGGCGTGCGTAATTCGTGAACGAATTCAGAGATCAAATCAGACTGCTGGAACAAACGCGCATTTTCAATGGCCACTGCCGCCTGCGCGCCCAGCACCAGCAGCATGGACTCGTCCGTATCAGAGAACTTGCCGCGGTGTTTGTTCAACGCCTCCAGCACACCGACGATTTTATTTTTGGTAACCAGGGGAATTCCAAGCAGCGATTCGGTTGGGAAGCCTGTGGTGGTCTCCACGTTGGAGAAGAAGCGCGGATCATCGTGCGCGTTTGTGATGCGTACCGGCTTGCGATTGTTTACGATCCAGCCGGCAATGCTTCCATCCAGCGGCACAACCAGCCCGCGCCGTGTGGATTCATCCAAATTTGTGGAAACCTGAAAATACAACTGGCGGGAGGTATCGTCATACAAAAGGATGGATGCCGCTTCCGCGCCGCTGATCTCCGCCGCCGCATGAACGATGCGCGAGAGCAGGATATCCAGGTCCAGGGTGGAGGCGAGATCGCGCGCAATGTCAATTAATCGGCGATAGCCATCCAGTCGCTCGGTTTTTATTTCAGCCATTTAGCGCTTTCTCCGTTATTGCTGGAATAATCATAGCCACATCTTCCAGGATCGCCACATCGGCGCGGACGTTCAGGTAAGTTTCAGTGTTGTTGATGATGATAAGATGCGCGCCGCGATCCAGAGCCTGCATGGGCAGGCCGGCCACCGGCAAAACCTCCAGCGAAGACCCTGCCACCAGCATCAGGTCACATTGCCGCGCTTCGCGCTGCGCCTTGAACCATGCGGCTTGCGGCAACTGCTCGCCGAAAAGGATCACATCCGGCTTGAGCAGTTGCCCACATTTGGGGCAATGGGGAAGTTCTCCCGCATCCACAAACGGGGCCAGGTACGCCTCGGCCTGCACCTGATGATAACACTGCGAGCAGGTTAACGTTTGCATGGTGCCGTGCATTTCGATGACAGTTTTCGATCCCGCTTTTTGGTGAAGCATATCTATATTCTGGGTGATGATGGATTTGATTTTCCCGGCTTGTTCCAGCTTTGCCAGCGCAAGGTGGGCGGGGTTGGGCTGGGCATTATAAATTTGACTCGCCAACGGACGGAACCAGGAAAAAAACCGCTCCGGCCTTGTGCGAAATGTATTGAGCGAAGCGGCCTCGAGCGGTTCATCCTTCGACCATAAGCCTGTTCCCGTGGAACGGAAATCCGGTATCCCTGACGGAGTGGACAGCCCGGCCCCGGTGAGGATGACAGCGTGCCTGGATTGGCGGAACAAGTCCGCGGCGAATTCGATGTTTGTTTGCGTTTTTTGGGAAAAAGGGATCATCGCGCCTTTTCGCGCTCGATGACCGAATCTGCAATCTTGAGGAATTGCTGGGAGGTCATGTTCGTGGGTTGGGACATCACAGCAGGGGTTTGCATGCGCGTGGCTTGCTGGAACAACTCCGGGGCGGGTGTGAGTGTGGCGGCAATCGAGTGCCCGAGTTTTTCCGCCACCTTGGTCAAGGGCATTTGCGCTTCGGAGCGCTGGCGGTTGTTCAGGATGACATGGATGTTCTTGCGCTCGATATTCAATGCTGCGATCCCATCGATCAGGAATTTTGTATGTTGGATGGTGCTTGGCGTACCCTCCACCACCACTACCTGTTCGCTGCACATCGGGAGGATTTTCTGCACAAAGACCGGCAGGCCAACTCCCAGGTCCAAAACAATGAAGCGGGCGAGGGATGCAAGGCGGGCGACCAGGGATTCGTAATTCTGCACCTGTGAGGTTAATGTCACATCGCCGGGATTCTCGGAAGCGAGCAGGAGCTTGACCCCCGAATTGTGGGGCACAATGGAGGATTGTACCTTTTCCCGCGTAACCTCAACCATGCTGCCTTGCAAAATTTCAGTTAAGCCCGTTTGTTGCGAAATTCCCAGGTCCATGCCGAGGGTGCCCTGACCGGGCGTCATTTCGGCAAGGATCACATCTGTCTGTGTTCTCGAAAACAGGCCCGCCGCCAGATTGGAAGCCAGCGAAGAGACGCCCAACCCGCCGCGCGAAGATAACACGCCAATCACATAGCCGTGATGTTCATGCAATGCGGTTGCGATCTCGCTGCCAGTTTCCTTTTGAGCGGCGCGCGCCAGCAAGGCTTTGACATGCGCCTGCAATTCGGTGGGGTGGGTGGGTTTTGTGAGGTAGTCGTCTGCGCCGACTTCGAACCCCGTTACTTTATCGTCCAGTTGGGTTTTGGCGGTGAACATCAAAATGGGGATGGCGACTGTGGCTGGATTTTTACGCAGGCGGCGCGTTACTTCGTAGCCATCCATATCCGGCATCATCACATCCAATAAGATCAGGTCTGGTCGTTCTTCGAGCGCTTTTGCAAGTCCTTGGGAGCCGTTTGAAGCCGCGCTGATATTATAGCCTTGTCGTTGCAGCATTAAACCGACAAGCCTTAATGTGTCTACATCGTCATCAATGATCAGGATTTTTTCAGCCATGTTTTTCCTCAACAATCAATTAGAGTCTAGCACAAACAAAGATAACGGACAAGTTCTGTATAATTCGCCCAATGGTACGGTTGTTTATCATTTTTGGAACGGCAGGCGGGTTGAAAATGTTTGGGTTGATCGAGCAGGTTTCAGGTCAAGAAAGAAGCGGATGCCTGGGATGTGGAGTCTTCCATCGCGTTATAATCAATCCAAAATCGGGTCTCGGTACGCCCTCAAAAAGCATTCGGGCTACTCGACCACCAATCAGAAATCGGAAATCAAATCATGCACATACTTGTAACAAATGATGACGGCGTGACCGCGCCCGGGCTTTTGGCTCTGGCGCAGGAGATGCGCAAGCTGGGCAAAGTGACGGTGTTCGCGCCTGACAAAAACTGGTCGGCCTCTGGGCATGTGAAAACGATGGAGCGACCCTTGCGGGTAAAGGAGACTTTTCTTGCGGATGGGACGAGCGCGTTCGCTTCGGACGGTGCGCCTTCGGATTGTGTGGCTCTGCCTTTGCTTGGGTTGATCGAAGAGCAAATTGATCTTGTCGTTTCGGGCATCAACCCCAACGCGAACATTGGACATGACGTGACGTATTCGGGCACGGTGACTGCGGCGATGGAAGCTGTGATCGCGGGAGTGAAAGGGATTGCGGTTTCGCTCGACTCACCTGAAGGATTCAAAGGCTTGTTGGATTATTCCTGTGCGGCTTCAGTTGCAAGACGAGTTGCGGAGCAAGTGATTGCCGATGGACTGCCCGCGGGAGTGGTGATGAATGTGAATGTGCCGTATTTGAAAGAGATTGAACTCAAGGGATTTATGATCACGCGCCAGGGATTGCGCGTCTATCGTGACGCGTTGGATGTGCGTACCGACCCGCGTGGCAAGCCGTATTACTGGATCGGCGGCGAAGCGCCGACGGGTGTGATCGAAGACGGCACGGACTTTGGCGCGCTGTCACAGGGGTATGTTTCCATTACGCCGTTGCAGTTGGATTTGACTCATTACAAGGCGATGGATGTGTTGAAGAAGTGGAAGTTTTAATATGCCCCTAACCATCGCTCATCCAGCCGCTATTGTCCCCCTCTTCCGCCGCATGAAAAAATACGGCGAGCTTTCGGCATTGATTATTGGCAGTATGGCGCCAGACTTTACCTATTTTCTTTTCCTGCCAATTAGCCGCGCTCAAACGCACAGCTTCGCTGGCTTGTTTTGGTTTTGTCTTCCTATGGGATTATTCGCTTATTTTGTTTTTCATGGATTATTGCGGCGGCCATTACTCAGTCTACTGCCGGTCCAATTTGCGCTTCGCCTTGAACCAAATAATGAGGAAAAAAAATTACATGCGTGGAATTCCAATCTTCTACCGCTGTGTGTTTCAATTTTAACGGGGGCGGCGACACATTTGCTTTGGGATTCTTTTACCCATGAATATGATTTCGCCGCGCAGACGTTTCCCTTTCTTCAAACCAGGTTGTTTACCCTGTTTGGGTATAACGTGTTGCTGTGCAAAGCGCTTCAACACGGCAGTTCGGTGG
>CXWL01003952.1_pt1 | contig 49730 bp, 55 predicted proteins | sample 590931 | NCBI WGS metagenome assembly CXWL01 (sample SAMEA3498368, study PRJEB10139) | groundwater metagenome | biome: water well; material: biofilm material | place: Germany | collected 2015-04-27 | reverse complement strand
ATCGTTGATAGACACAACGAACCAGCGGTGCGCGAGAAAATGGTGAGTAAAACGTTCACCAGCGTGGAGAGCGTGGAACCTGAGTATATCGTGCCCCAAGAGCCGTCGGACCTCCCGCCGGATTCGCTGTCACCTCTGGTCAAGAAGGTGTTATCCGTGGGCCACAATTTCGAAGAGCGTTTGACCAAGGAAGCCGACATTCTTGAACAAGCGATTGAAGAGCGTGTCATTGTGACCGCGTTGTCTGCAGGACTCATGGTGTGGCTCCTTCGCCGTGGATCCGCCCTGACCAGTTCTTTTACCTCGATGCTGGGGCGCCGTAAGGATGATGAACAGGGGAATGGGTAGCTCCGTGCCTGGATCGGGTATTGGGCAAGTCGGCCAAGTAGTCAAAGATTGGCTGCGTAACGGGACCAAAGCCATTAGGCGAGTGCCGCCGCTTAACCTGACCGATCACGCGGGCCGGCTCTCTATACGGCGAGGAAGCGGGGGGAGTTGTGTTATGACTCTCGATCCGGCTATCGCGGGGCGGACGTTTTCGATCAGCTTGAGCCGCAAGTCAGGCAAATCACTACAGCCGAAGTTTATCTTTATGGTATTAGTATGTGGATGCAGACTCTGAAGTGAGTCATCATATATATAGGCTGCAACTTCGCGCCGCTTACCTTAAATACATAGCAGCTATCCGCACAACAGCCGCTGAGGAGATTGAGGTTTCCGCAGAGAACCGTTGATTCCTTGACAGAGAGGAAGAGATCTTCTATCGGTGGTCAAGATACTGCCAAGTTCGAGCATGGGAACGAGAGGGAACAGATGGTATGGGGCGCATCCTAAACTGTCCACGGTGCCGGAAGAACGGCCTCTTACGGACGCAGCCGCAATCGCCACGCGAGCATCTCGCCTCATTTCTCTTCGTATCCCCCTTCCACTGTCCATCCTGTAGCCACCGCTTTCTGGCGTCCCATCTATGGCTGGATCATGCCACACACCCGATCGATCGTCGCGAACATCTCCGGATTCCCGTGCGACTCTTTCTCTCATTTTCTGGTGGCAAGGTCCGGGGTGAGGGAACGGTGCTCGACCTGTCGATGGGCGGTTGTATCATCAAGAGCAGAACCCAAGTCCATACGGACGACATCTTTTATCTGCAATTGTCGTTAGGCGACGGTGAGCCGCCTCTCGAACTGGCCGCGATGGTCCACTCTGTGAGCCCTCGCGGCATCGCCTTCAAGTTCCTTCGGGCCGCGCAAGAGAACAAACGCTTGCTCGCTTTCGTCCAGGCTCAGATACCGGGTCAGCCGGACAAATCCTCACACAACGCCAGTGTTGCCGCCTGAACAGGCCAACCAGTGGTTCGTGAGACGTGACTCGTTAAACGTGAAAGGTTTCTGAGGAAGAGAGCTCCGCAGTCCTACGCTTCACCTTTCACGTCTTACTTTTCACGATTTGCAAGAACGAAGCTGGCGGGATTTTTCAGCATGCTGTCAGATCGGAGTCTCCCAGGCGGAATGAAGCGGATGATTGTTGATCAGTTCCTCATGAGCGGCAAGGTCATAGGGTTCGATAGTGAGGTCCTTCTCGTCAAGCGGCTCCGGGCAGGCAGGGGAGCAGAGATAGGTGCGATAGGACTCAGCCTTCTCCTTCGTGGCAAACCGACACAGCCCATATTCAGGCATCCCGGAAGAGGGATACCAAAATGCCAGCTCAATCGCGCTCCCCTGGTAGATGCCGAGGGTGCGGTGTGTAATCTGAAACCCGCCAGGGAGATGTGAAGAGGGCTCAAGCGACATCGACCGGCCTAGCCTTCATATCATAACGGTTTATCTCATGATAGCATGAGTGGTGCTCGGCATTATAGATCGGCGCAGGGAGAAGGAGGAGAGCCATGGGAAGTCGGGTTTCACTATTCGCTGTCATCGTGATCACGCTAACGTTCGTCGGCCTTCCAGGGTGTGGCTACAATGATCTCCAGGGTTTGGAGGAAGATACCAAGGCCGCCTGGAGCGAAGTGGTCAATCAGTACCAGCGAAGGGCCGATCTGATTCCAAACCTCGTCGCTACCGTCAAGGGCTATGCCGCGCATGAGAAAGAGACGCTCGAAGGGGTGGTGCAGGCTCGCGCACAAGCCACGGGGATTCAAGTGACGCCGGAAACGTTAAAAGATCCGGCCGCCTTCGAACAGTTCCAAAAAGCGCAAGCAGGCCTCACCTCGGCATTGGGCCGCCTTATTGCCATTGCGGAGAATTATCCCAATCTGAAAGCCGACCAGAGCTTCCGTGATCTCCAGAGCCAACTCGAAGGAACGGAGAATCGCATTGCCGTTGCGCGCAAGCGCTACATTGAAAAAGTGGCGGAGTACAACAAAGGCGTCCGCTATTTTCCCACAAACCTGACGGCCAAGTATCTTCTCCACATGGAAGAGAAGCCCAACTTTACCGTGGCAGATGAAAAGGTTGTGGCGAAGCCTCCAGAGGTGAAATTCTAGGTCGAGGCTGAGGTTCAGGTTGAGGGGCAGACTTCGAAAGCCGTTGATCCGCTTCCTCCTCGTTGGGGTCTTGTTCTTATCCTCAGCCTTGACCCTGGCCTCTCTTGTCTTCGCGCTCGATGTGCCGCCACTTACAGGCCGCGTGGTGGATCTTGCCCAGGTGTTGCCAGCCAATGTTGCTGCTACGCTCGCCCGCGACCTCGAAGCCCACGAGGCAAAGACCAGCAATCAAGTTGCCCTCCTGATTTTGCCCTCGCTTGAAGGCGAACCGCTCGAAACCTTCTCCCATCGCGTCGCAACCACTTGGAAACTTGGTCAGAAGGGAACGGAGAACGGTGTGCTGCTGCTTCTTGCCCTGCGTGAGCGCAAGGTCCGTATCGAAGTAGGTTATGGGTTGGAAGGCACCCTGACGGATCTCCGTTCCGCCCACATCATTCGCCAGGAAATCGTGCCACGGTTGCGAAGCGGAGATCTACCAGGCGGCATTGTGGCCGGCGTCCAGGCCATTCTCGACACGATTGAAGGCACCTACAGGGCTGAAGAGACATTGCCGGGCCAGGTCCGTTCAGGTCAGGAGCCGACGGCGTTCGAATATGTCATCATCGGGATCGTCGTCGGGACTCTGGCCGGTATCGTATTGAGTCACGGGCTGCAACGTACCCGCGCGTTGCTGGGAAGTTTGCTCGCATTCCTCGTCGCGCAGTTCGCTGGTATGGTGTTAGGGCTCGCAGCGGCGGGTGTAACAGCCTTGTTACTGTGGTTGATGCTGCAAGCAAATCGCGGCGGAGGTCGGCGTGGGGGATGGGGAGATGGTGTGGTGATGGGTTCTGGTGGGGGATTCGGCGGTTCATTCGGCGGCGGCGGGGGTGGTGGAGGATTCAGCGGCGGGGGAGGTGACTTTGGCGGCGGCGGCGCCTCAGGAGGGTGGTAGATGACGTCCTTCACCGACGCAGAACGGGAACGGATCAGGCAAGCGGTTCAACAGGCCGAACGGGTCACCAAGGGTGAGATTGTGCCGATGATCGTTCCGGCCTCGGCTCTGTATCGCGAAGCAGGCTATCGAATGGGACTTATCCTCGCTCTGCTTTCGCTGGCCCTTCTCCTGACGATCGAGATCTACTGGTTGCCCTGGGGATGGCATGCCGGCAACGCTGGCTGGCTGTTATTGGCAGTGGTTGTGTCGTATGGATTGGGGCAATGGCTTGGCCGGGCTCCGATGGTCGTGCGCCTTGTCACGTCACGCGAGCGTATGGCCCATAAAGTGACCCTGCGCGCCGAGCAGGCATTTTACAAACACGGACTGCACAACACAAAAGGCCGTACCGGCATCCTGATTCTCGTCTCAATGCTGGAGCGGCGTGTGCATGTATTGGCGGACAAGGGTATCAACGATCATGTGCCTGCTGGCACATGGGATGGGATAGTTAACGGTATCCTCGACGGCATTCGAATGGGGCAAGCGACCGACGCTATCTGTTCGGCAATTACGAAATGCGGGGTACTCCTCGCAGAAGTCGCCCCAACCGGCTCAGGCGACAACCCCGATGAATTGTCGGACGAATTGATTCAGGAGCCATAATGACAGGCTTGATAGACTGCCCGGTATCGTTCCGCTAGAATCCCGATATTCATGCCCGATCCTACGGTGGTATCCCCAGCTCCGGTGAATGCGCAGGACGAGACTCGCTCGGTGGTCAAAGCAGCCGGTGTGATCGGCGCGGCCACCTTCACCAGCCGTATTCTGGGGTTCGTTCGCGACATGGTGTTGGCAAATCTGTTTGGCGCGACGCCTGCAGCCGATGCCTTCTTCGTGGCCTATCGTGTCCCCAACTTGCTTCGTGAGTTGTTTGCGGAAGGATCCATGTCTTCCGCCTTCATTCCTGTTTTCACAGAATATCAGACGCAAAAGTCGAAACGAGATGCCTGGGAGCTGGCGAGCGCTGTTTTTACCACACTGCTGACGATTGTAACCGGTATCACCATCCTTGGCGTGATCCTGGCGTCGGGAATCGTCTGGCTGCTCGCTCCGGGATTTCATGGCGATCCTGCGAAGTTGGGCATGACCACACTGCTCACTCAGATCATGTTCCCCTATCTGATCTTTATCAGCCTGGCCGCACTGGCGATGGGCATCCTGAATTCCATGCGCGCCTTTGCGGCGCCGGCGTTCTCGCCGGTGTTCTTCAATATTTTCATCATCGGCTGCGCGTACTTTTTATCGCCGATGATGGCGGAGCCGATCCATGGCGTGGCTATTGGAGTGGTGGCGGGAGGCGCGGCGCAATTTGCCATGCAACTGCCAGGCTTGCGTCGGCGCGGGATGTTGTTCGGCTTTCGGTTCGCGCCGGGTCATCCAGGCGTGCGGCGGATCGGCAAGCTGATGCTGCCGTCGCTCCTCGGTCTTTCCGTGACGCAGATCAACATTACTGTGAGCACCATCCTCGCCTCCTTCTTTGCCGGTGGGCCGACATACCTCTTCTACGGCATGCGGTTGATCCAGTTTCCGCTTGGGATTTTCGGCGTGGCGCTGGCCACTGCCATTTTGCCGACGCTTTCCGCGCAGGCTGCGCGGGGTGATTTGGGTGAATTGCGGAAAACATTGGGCTTCGGCCTTCGCATGATCCTCTTTATCATCCTGCCGGCGATGCTGGGCCTGATCCTTTTGCGTCAGCCGATCATCCATCTATTCTTCGAGCACGGGACCTTTACGGCGCATGACACGACTGAAACTGCCTTGGCGGTGCTCTGCTATTCCGTGGGCCTCTGGGCCTTTGGAGGGGTCCGCATCATTGTGTCTGCCTTCTATTCTCTGCAAGATACGCGCACGCCTGCCATCACTGCGGCCATCGCCGTTGCGGCCAACCTTGTCTTCTCGCTCGCGCTGATGTCGTTTTTGGGCGCGGCCGGCCTAGCCTTGGCGACAGCCTTGGCAGCGATGGTGAACGGAGGCATTTTGGTCGCGGTGCTGCACCGCCGGCTAGGCGGTGTGGATTGGGGCTCTGTCGGACAATCGTCGTTGCGCGTACTGATCGCATCTGTGCCGTTGGTTGCGGTCTGTACTTGGGTAGCGGATCATCAGATTTGGACCCATCCCGGTGACTGGATCGAAAAATCGGCCATGCTCACCCTGGCCATCGGAATGAGCGTGAGCGGTTATCTGGGTGTGCATGCCCTGCTGCGGTCAGAGGAACTGGGTCTTGTCTGGGGAATGGTCAGACGGAAGCTGAATAGAGGAGTAGCCTAAGCAATGGGCAATCGACAGTTTTTACCTTCACCCCGCTCCCCTCACCCCTCCTGTGTCACGGCCTGCATCTTCCGCACCCCTTGGGGCTGGATGGGTATTGCAGAGTCGGCAAAGGGGATCAATTTAGTGGTGTTGCCGAAGGCTTCGCGTCGGGCTGTCCTGACAGAATTAGGATCGCTTTCCCCTGAGCTGCTAAATGGATTGTCTTCTCCACGATTGCGAGAAGCTCAGAAACAGCTGGTCGGCTATCTGGCAGGAACGCGTCGATCTTTCGATCTGCCGCTGGATCTCTCTCGTGGGACGAGTTTTCAGCAGAAGGTCTGGCAGATTCTCCGGGGCATCTCTTATGGCCGGCTTCGATCCTATCAATGGGTGGCTGCCCACGTCGGAGGGAAACAGTATGCCCGTGCCGTCGGCAATGCGGTGGGGGTGAATCCCCTGCCGATCGTGATTCCTTGCCATCGCATTGTGGCGCAGGATATGTCGCTCGGCGGATTTTCATGCGGCCTGCCTACGAAACGAAAACTACTTACTCTCGAAGGAACCCTGGACGAAATTCGACCGGAATAACGATGAAGGCCGTGATTCAGCGGGTGACGAGAGCGTCGGTTCGGGTCGAGGGTAAGATCGTCGGGCAGATCGAACCCGGTCTCTTAGTTTTGCTGGGTGTGGCGAAGGGCGATGGAGAATCGGATGGCCGGTTTCTTATCGAGAAGATTCGCACGCTTCGGATCTTTTCCGATGAACAGGGGAAGATGAACCGCTCGCTCGCGGACATCGGGGGATCGGTCTTGCTGGTGTCCCAGTTCACGCTCCTCGGACGGACGGCGAATGGTCGTCGCCCAAGTTTTGACGAAGCGGCGCCTCCTGACGAGGCAAAACGACTGTATGAGCAAGTAGCGAAAGGCCTACGAAGGGAGGGCACTCATGTGGAAACCGGGCTCTTTGCTGCCCACATGCAGGTGGAGTTATTGAACGATGGGCCTGTAACTTTTGTGCTCGATAGCAGGAGAGAAGAGCGTATGGCTTATAGCTGATGGCCTATTACATGAAACCAGAACGACCGAATCTCGTGCGATAAGCCATTTGCCATAGGCTCTTCGTCCTCTGGCCATAAGCCATATGCTCTTTTAGTTCCGGTCTATTCTCAAGTCTGACTCATGAATACCGAAAGAGGGATTGGTGGAGCCTGTATCGGCACATCTACGATCGTCTGCTATACTGTGTACGTAGGTTTTTGGAATATGTGAGAGGTGGATATGGGAACGCAAGTTCCGCCACGGCATCCGCTCCGTCAGCTGTTCGGCGCCCTGACCGAGAAGAGTTTTACGGAACATCTCGGGTGGCCGGATCTGAACGTCACCAGCTACGTGACCAATCTGCTTGTCGAGTTTACCCACACTGATCAACTGTATAAAATCAGAAATCAGCAAGACCAACCGGTCGATACGGTGGTGGACCTCTTGTTTGAGTCGGAGGTATTGCTCGAAGCCCAGTCCATGGATCGTGAACGGGATGTGCATCAGCATATCGGCGATTTTACGCTCTTCATGGCTGGGTTGTTTCCGGAATATCTGCGCCGTCTCAAGACAGCTGGATTGATCTACCACAAGGATTTCCTCGTGGATTACATGAAAACGGGTAAACGCTCCTATGGAATCGTCGCGCAACTGGCTGATGGTCCGTCTCTAGGGGAACCGCCTCTGTTCAGAAAACTCTCCGACAACTTCGAGCTCTGCGTCGCCGGTCTGGGGTTTGTGCGATCCGACCTGAATCGCATGAACGATTCGGCGTACCGACAGGCTCGGAATATTCTTCTCAATTGACCAGCTTTCGTCCTCTCATTCTTGCTCATGGAGGCGCCGGTTCCCGACCTCTAACACCGGCGCAAGCTGCCTGTCTGGCCGACGCGCTTGAGGCAGGCTACGGCATCCTTGCGGAGGGAGGCCCAGCATTGAATGCCGCTGAATCTACAATCGGCCTCCTGGAGCAATCGGGACTGTTCAATGCGGGGCGAGGAGCGAATCGCCAACTGGACGGGGTGCAGCGTATGGATGCCGCTATTATGGAAGGATCCCACCTCAAAGCCGGAGCCGTCGCCTCGCTCGAAGGGATCGCGCACCCGATTACGGCAGCTCGCCGCGTCATGGAGGAAACGGACCATGTTCTGTTGGTCGGACCGCTCGCCGGCAGATTTGCGAGACATTTTAGACTCGATCGGCATCCTTCCACCCGTGCGGCTCACCGTCTCTCTTATGACCGGATTCTCGTGAAACAGAAACGTTCAACAAGAGACCGGCACGGAACTGTTGGCGCTGTCGCTCTAGATCGGTCCGGGACAGTGGCGGCTGGGGCCTCTACAGGGGGTATCGATTCGATGTTACCTGGGCGTGTAGGCGACACGCCGCTCATTGGCTGTGGAGTCTACGCGGACAATCAAAGTGGCGCTGTGTCAATGACGGGCATCGGCGAAGGCATCATGCGCCTTGTAATCGCCAAGAGTATCTGCGATCTTCTGGCCATGGGGAAGAGTCCTGCGGTTGCAGCTCGACAGGTATTGCGCATGTTGGTATCTCGAATTCATGGGTCGGCCGGGGCCTTGGTCCTCTCGCCAGACGGCCGATTTGCCATCCGGCATGTGACGCCCCATATGGCTGCCGGTTGGTGGAACGGGACTGGCAAGCCGACTGTTCGAGGAGCCTTTCCATGAAGGACGTGCTGTTTCACCTGGCTTTCCCCACGCACGATGTGGCTGCGGCGAAGCGTTTCTATGTCGAGGGGCTCGGTTGTACTCTGGGCCGTGAGTCGAGCCATGCCGTCACATTGGGTCTGGCCGGCCATCAACTTGTGGCGCATTTGTCGTCTGAACTGCCACCCATTCAGCAGGGAATCTATCCGCGTCATTTTGGGTTGGTGATGCCCTCTCAAGAGGTGTGGCAGGCCTTGGTCGATCAGGCAAAAGCCAAGGGGCTGACGTTTTTCCAACAGCCGAGGGTTCGGTTCCCTGGCACCCGCATCGAACACCGTACATTTTTCCTCCAAGATCCCTCCCACAACTTGCTCGAATTCAAACATTACACGTATGAATCGGCCATTTTCGGCGAGCGTGACTATGGTGCGGTCGGCGACTCGTTGTAGCCTCCCTCCCGCTCCTGGCCCGTGGGCTCTGCAGAAGGTTGCGCTGGTTCTGCCTCTGGTTCAGAGTCAGGCTCTGATTTTGGCTCTGGTTCTAGCTGGGGAGATTGGGAAGATCCGCGAGTAATCCGTTTGAAGATCCGGTCGTGACGACGCGTGAGGGATGTCGTTTTTCGAATTGGGTCGTATCGCCTCGGCGACGGCAAGATGGCAGCCAGCCAGGCTGCCTCGTCGGCTGTCAGGTCGCGCGAGGACTTCTTGAAGTGATGCCGGGCTGCTGCTTCAGCTCCATAGACTCCCTCCCCCCATTCAACGACGTTGAGATACAATTCGAGGATACGTTCCTTTGGGAGGTGCTGTTCGAGGGAACGGGTAATCAGGGCTTCCCGCGCTTTTCGGAGTAAGGAGCGCTCGGAGGACAGGTAAAGATTTTTGGCCAGCTGCTGCGTAATGGTGCTCCCGCCGCGTTTGAGTTTGCCCGCTTCGAGGTTATACAGAGCCGCGTCTTTGATCCCCTCCCAATCGAATCCTTCGTGGGTGAAGAATGACGCATCTTCCCCCGCCACGACTGCTTGGCGGAGGTAGGGCGAGATACGTGGGAGCGGAACCCATATCCATTGGCGTTTGATTTTGCGGCCTTGCGCCTGATCCTGCCGCGCTTCCATCAGGGCCGTCGTGGTCGGATTGGTCGCACGCAGGGCCGAGACGTCTGGCATGACGAGCAACCAGATGAAGAGTAGCGTTCCGACCGGGAGGCAGAGCCCGATGATCAGGAGGGCCTTCACGCGGCGGGATTGTGCGGTTGACTTCCGCATCAGATGCTGCGTATCACAGATACGATGAGTTTCCGTTTCAATAACATGGCATCTGATAAACGGATGGGTACGGCATGAGAATCCTTACGGCAGAGTTTATCAGAAGTTGCGCGGGGCCAGAGCAGTTTCTGCAAAGTGAACTTCCGGAAGTTGCCTTCATCGGCCGATCGAACGTCGGAAAGTCTTCTCTCATCAATTCCCTCTTGCAGCGCAAGGGATTGGCGAAGGTGAGTCGCACGCCGGGGAAGACACGCCTGGTCAACCTCTTTCGGATCACGAGCGATGATCCCGGGTTGGCGCGTTTCGTAGTGGTGGATTTGCCCGGGTATGGCTATGCGAAGGTGTCGAAAGCGCTACGGGCGCAATGGGCTCCTTTGATTGAGCAGTATCTCAACGGCAGTGAACAGTTGCGCGCAGTAGTGGTATTGGTGGAAAGCCGGGTGCTGAGTGAACAGGACAGGGAGACGGTCGCCTGGCTACTGTCCGCCGGCCGGCCCCCCATCGTGGTTGCGACCAAAGTAGACAAGTTGAAAATGAGCGAGCGTGTGGGCGCGCTCCGCCGGCTGAAGGATGGGTTGGGATTAGTCGAGGGCGGCGAACTTATTGCTTACTCGTCGGTAACAGGCGAGGGGCGGGAGCGGCTGTGGGCGGTCCTGAAAGAGCAGATTCGAACTTGATTTCGATGTAGGCCTTGTTCTTGAGGTTTGCCAACCACGATTGGAAAGCATCTTCGCTTTTTTGCTGAAAGACGAGTCCTTGGATTTCATTGCGGACTTGCTCATAGGGCCGGAACTGTTTGGGCTTCTTATCCTCCAGACGCACAATGTGAAAACCTTCGGGGGTCTCCATGGCATCCGAGATGCCGCCTGGCACCATGGTGGCGATTGTGCGCTCGATCCCCGGCAGAAGTTCCCCCTGCCGTACCAAGCCCAGGTGTCCTCCGTGCGAGGCATTCGGGCCGTCGGAGAATCGCAGCGCCAAGTCTTCGAAGGGCTCCCCCTGCTTGAGCCGCGTCATGACCTCGCGAACTTTTTCCCTCGCATCGGCTGTATCGTTTGGTGAGCGGGGCTGAATGAGAATCTGACTGAGCGTGTATTCTTCCGACAGAGCGAATCGATCGCGGTGTTCCTGAAAATACCGTTTCAGGTCTGAGTCCGCGACGATCACCCCGCCCCGTACCTCGCGATCGACGATCCTGAGCAGCAGCAGCTGTTCTCGGGCACTGTTCATGTCCGCGGGGTTCGATTCGTCGACCGGTCTTCCCGATTGCTTCATTTGGCGAATGGCATCCCGGACTTCCTGATCGGTGACCACGATGCCTCGCGCCTTGGCTTCTTGGAGTTGCAACTTGCGCTCGATCATCGAGGTCAGCGCCATGTACTCCGCTGTCTTGAGCCAGCGCGCAAGGTCGTCGCCGCGATACGTTTTCTGAATCCGTTCGCTCTCCGGGGCGAGCTCCCGCCTCATCTCAGACAGCATGATGAGGTCCGAGTTGACGATCGCGACAATGCCGTCTTCCACCTGCGCCGCTGATAGCAGAGACGCCTGTGCGATCAACCAGAGCGCAAAAAAAACCGCGTGTTTCAGCCTGAGTGGGGTCATCGTGGTGAATGGACAGATCGTGATCATGGCTCTGGCGCTATCTGCCGATAGAATCAACTGGTCGGCGAACAATCGATGGATTGTACACGAATTGGGAAGGACTTGAAGGGGCAGAGTGATGGCAATCTCGATCCGCGACGAGTCAGCGCACACCGACGTCGTCGGTGACATAACGGGAGGCATCGGCGAGTCGGATGACCGCTTTCGCGCGGATGTCTGCGATCACACCGTCAAACCGTTTTCGGCGTTTCTCGTTGAGCAGTTCTTGCCGCAGGCGCTCTCGAACAGCCACGTCCGCCTGAATAATTTCCGTATCCAGCGACGAAATCATGATGAGGTAATAGCCGGCGTCCGTTTTGATCGGCGCACTGACGAATCCTGGCTTGAGGGTATGAATGACTTCGTCGACTTCCGGGACGACCAAGTCCTTACGATAGGGGCCGAGATCGCCCCCTTTCGCTTTCGATTTTTCGTCGATGGAGTAGCGCTGCGCGAATTGGGCGAAGTGTCCCCCCTGGTTGATCTGCTTTTCCAGATCTTTCGCAGCTGAAATATTGGGCAGCAGCATTTGCGACACTCGGACTTTCAACGGCGTCAGGAGTTCTTGGGAATGTTTCTCGTAGAAGGCGTCCAACTCCTCCTGTGAGAGTTCGACCTTGGCTTTAATCCGATCCTTCAGAAGTTCGTCGAGAATCAGTTGCTCCTTGTAGCGTTGTGCTTTGTCACGGATCGCATCGTTCTGGTCGAGTCCCAGCTTGCGCGCTTCCTGCATGAGCAGTTCTCTGGTAATGAGCTCATCGAGGAAAAGGCGTTTCCCCCCGTCCTTCTCATATCGCGCTTTGGTGGCTTCGGCCAATTCTCCCCAACGGGCGTCGAACTCGGTCTTCGTGATCTGCCGGCCGTTGACGAGGGCCAGCACACCCTCCTCGGGCGGTGGCGCACAGCCGACGAGGAGCAGAATGCAGGCACCGATGGCCCCAGCGAGCAGGGTAAGGAAGCGGCCAACAGTGGCATCCACGGATCGGTTCAAGGATCGAGTCATAGGCGTCTGAGACCTTATTCGCGAGATGATTGCGATGACATTGTCGTGTTGGTATCACAGCCTCCCAGGCTTTGCAAGGTTGCGGTGAGTTCTTGAAAGATGGAAGGCCAGTCCTGATGCGGCATCTGGAGTTCAAACGAGAGCGGAGATAGGAAGCACACCCGTTTCTTGTAGCGGTCCATCATTCGGTGAATCGCTTGGCTTGAGACGCGGCTCTTGGCGTCGAGGGTGACGACGACAGAGTGGGTCTTGAGCTCGATCGTGGTGAGGCGCAAAGCCTTGGCCTGGAGCCTCACCTGCATGACTTCGAACAGGCGCTCGACAGAATCCGGGGCCAGCCCATATCGATCCTGCATTTCGCCATGCAGCAAGGCGAGGTCTCCGACTTGGGTGCAGGACGAGAGGCGCTTGTAAAAGGAAAGACGCTGGTGGGGATCGGCGACGTATTCATCAGGAATAAAGGCAGAGACGTGGAGCCGGAGGGTGGGGTCCAACTCTTCTTCTACGATCTGGCCCTTCAGGCGCTGGACGGCCTGTTCCACCATCTGCATGTAAAGATCGAGTCCGATCGCGGCGATATGCCCTGATTGCTGTTTACCGAGGAGGTTGCCGGCGCCCCGGATTTCCATATCGGCTGCGGCGATGCGGAAGCCGGCGCCCAATTCGGTAAATTGCTGAATAGCCGTGAGGCGTTTTTGAGCGTCTTCGCTCAACTGCCCCTCATCGGGAACCAGGAAGTAGGCGTAGGCTTGGTCGCCGCTTCGGCCCACTCGCCCGCGCAATTGGTACAACTGCGCGAGGCCGAACATGTCTGCGCGATTGATGAAGATCGTGTTGGCGTGGGGCACGTCGATGCCAGATTGGATAATAGCCGAGGCGATCAACACATCCGCCTCCCGGCGAAAGAATTTCAACATCACAGCTTCGAGCGGTTTGGCGTTCATCTGTCCGTGGGCCATCACGATGCGCGCGTCCGGCACCAGCTGTTGAAGCCAGGCTCCAGTCTTCTCCATCGTTTCGACGCGGTTATGGACGAAGTAGACCTGCCCGCCCCGCCCTAGTTCCCGCAAGATCGCCTCGCGGATCAGCTTGTCGCTCGATCGGACGACCTGGGTGCGAATGGACAATCGACCGGCCGGGGGAGTTTCGATGATCGAGAGGTCGCGCACGCTTGCCATGGCCATCTGCAAGGTGCGTGGAATTGGAGTGGCCGTGAGTGTCAAGACGTCGACTTGGGTGCGGAGTTGTTTCAATCGTTCCTTGTGTTTGACACCGAACCATTGTTCCTCATCAATGATCACGAGACCCAGGTTGTGGAACAGGACATCCTTCTGGATGAGCCGGTGCGTGCCGATCACCACGTCGACGCTTCCGGACGCCACGTCTTTGAGAATGGCTTTGGCCTCCTTCGGCGATTGGAAGCGGGAGAGCAGGGCTACGCGAGCCGGGAACGGCGCGAACCGTTCCGAGAAGTTGTCGTAATGTTGGTGGGCCAACAGGGTTGTGGGAACGAGCACTGCGACCTGGCGATTATCTTCCACTGCCTTGAAGGCCGCCCGCATGGCCACTTCCGTTTTTCCGTACCCGACGTCGCCGCAGACCAATCGGTCCATCGGCTTGCTGGATTCCATGTCGTGGGCAATGTCTTCGATCGCTTTGAGTTGATCCGCCGTTTCTTCATACTCAAACGCAGCCTCGAATTCGTGATACATCGTGCTGTCGAATCCATAGGCATGGCGTGTCACAAGTTCACGGTTGGCATAGAGATCGACCAACTCGTGGGCCATCTCCTCGATGTCTTGCTTCACCCGCGCGGTCGTTTTGGCCCAACTGGTGCCGCCCAGACGTTCAAGGCGCGGCGCATGGCCGTCTGCCCCGCTATACCGCTGGACATGGTTGAGTTTCTCCAGCGGAACGTACAGCGTATCGCTGCCGGCGAATTCCAGAATCAGATAATCGCTGTCGAAGTCCTGCACCGTGAGGCGTTTAAGGCCTCGGTATTTGGCGATACCATGTTGGACATGGACAACATAGTCGCCCACGTTGAGATCTTCTAACGAGGAGAGGAAGGTCGCAGCTTTGCTCTTGGCCTGTGGTTTGTGGCGCGCGCCCTTGGCAAACAGTTCCTCTTCCGTCAGAACGGCCAGGCGCAGCTCCGGAGCGAGAAATCCCGCGGACAGATCGCCGTGCAAGACGTAAAACGGCGCTTTGGTTTTACCGAAAGTGGTCCAGGCTCCCGTCGCCCACTCCATCGCAGGCACATCGTGTTCGCGTAAGAGTGCCAGCAAGCGATCCACCTGGCCGCGGCTTCTCGCGACGAGCACTACGCGGCACTCGTCCCGAAGGCGATCCATGATAGCGAGGGTCTGGCTGAAGGGCATACCACGAGCCCCAAGGCCTGCGCTGGCCGGAGTCTGAGCGGGAAAAGCCCGAATCGGATTCCAGGAGGCATCGCTTGCCATGAGCGGCTCGAGCGCAAGCGTAGGCCAGCCGTTCGTGCGATCCATGAGCTCCGTCCAGGAGAGAAACAACCGCTCCGGTGACGGGTAGGGCACGATCGTTTCCCGATCGGCATGACGGAGATAGCCGTCGTCAATCTTGCCCCAGAGGCCTTCGCAAGCCGCTCTCAACGCAGCAGGCTGGTCCAGGACTAACAGAGGTTGTTCGGCGAAATAGTCGAAGAGGCTGTCCATGCCGGGATAGAGGTCCGGCGCTCGCCACTCGGCATCCACCGGAATGGGAGCGAGAGCATCCGGCGAATCCTCTGCGCGGAGATATTCCCGGGCGGGAAGGATCACAGCGTGATCGAGCTTTGCGGTGGATTTCTGTGTGGTGGGATCGAACAGGCGGAGCGAGTCGACGGTTTCGCCGAGAAACTCGGCGCGCAGCGGGTCGGCGTAGGCCGTCGAGAAAATATCCACAATGCCGCCTCGAATACTGAACTCCCCCGGGATTTCCACTACCGAAACCCGGCGGTAGCCGAGACGTAAGAGTCCTCCGGTGAGGGCTTCTCGCTCGATCGTGCCGCGCAGTTTGAACTGCAAAGTGGTGCTGGTGAAGGTCGTGACTGGCAGCAGCCGTTGCATCAGGGCCGCGATGGAGGTGACCAGGCAGGTCTGTGTCGCTGTTCGGATGTGACGCAGGGTATTCATCCGGCGCGCAATCAGACCGACATGGGGCGCGCTGCCCTCGTAAGGGAGGGTCTCCCACCTCGGGAAGAGGGCGAGGGGCGCCGTTGGGATGCCGATCAGACCATGGAAAAAGTGCAGGTCGTCGAAGAGGCGTTCAGCCGCCTCGTCCGACGCGGTGACGATCAGCCATGATCGTTTGTCCAATTTCCCAGACTGAGGATGGAGAAGCGTGGTGAGGGCAAGCCCGGCGGTGGAACCGCACAAGCCGGTGACAGAGGGACGTCCTGTCTCGGCTGCCAGTGCCGAGGCGACAGGAATGAACCATTGGGACGCTGTATGGGTATGGGTAGTATCGGACACTGCGACGGCTTAGGTTGTGGTTGAGCGAATGCGTTGAATAATCGACGTGGTGGAAACGCCTGGAACCAGCGGAATGGTACGGACGACTCCGCCGCGCGCTTCCACAATATCGCGGCCGATAATCCGTTCTACCTCCCAATCTCCGCCTTTGACGAGGACATCCGGCTGCAATGCGGTGATCAGGTAGTGGGGGTCCGGTTCATCGAAGAGGACCACATAATCGACCGAGCCGAGCGCAGCGACGACCTCTGCCCGCTGCGATTCCGAGACAATCGGTCGGTCCGGTGCCTTGTTCAAAGTCCTGACGGACGCGTCGCCATTGACACCCACGACCAGCAGATCGCCCAGGGCTTTCGCAGCCTGAAGGTAGCGTGTATGGCCCACATGCATGAGATCGAAACAGCCGTTGGTGAAGACGATCCGTTTCTTCTGAGCGCGGGCTTGTTGCAAGAGCGGAGCGAGTTGTTCCTTGGTCAGGATCTTCGTGGGCATGGTCCCATCATACCGACTGCGGGTCTGGATGGAAAGAGAGGAACAATATCAGCAGGACGCTGAAAAAGCCCGCCAGCTTCGTTCTCGGCTCATCGAAATCCTCAACGTACCCCAAAGGGTACGCCTCCGGTTTCGATAAGCCTGCGGCCTACTCGGCATCATCGTGGCTCACGCCGCCTAACCCAATCACTGAGGATCCGTGCTTGGTAATCAGCAAATCCATCGCCTCGATGGCCTTTGTCCGTTTCTGGTCGAACAGCCCGGAGGGCGCGGGCGAGAGAGAGGAGAGCGCGAGCCCGGCCAATCGGTACTCGGTTCCGGACCGCAGGAGTTCCCGTAGTGCTTGCTGAACGGTCGGCCACATGTCCGGATCGTAGTTCAAGGCGTGTGGAAAGCGATGTTGCTTGGTCGTGATGGCGAAACGGGAATTTTTCAGCTTCACTGTGCAGGATCCGGCAGCCAACCCTTCCTGTCTGAGATCCCGCGCCAAGTCACGGAGGAATCCGCGCAGAGTTTGTTCAAGAAACGGGCGATCCTGCGTGTCATGTTCGAAGGTGGTCTCATGGCTGAGGCTCTTGGATTCACGATCCGCCACCACCGGTTCGTGATCGATTCCCCGTGCCAGCTCCCGAACCCAGTGGAGCCTCGTACCGAAGATATGGCTCAAGGGTTGATCCCACTGCCGGTCCAACAGCTCGCCGATTGTCTTTATCCCGAGAGGTTCAAGACGCGCGGCGGTTTTGGGACCGATCCCCGGCAAGGCACGTAGCGGCCGTAGCGCCAAGAAGGCTTCTTCCGTGCCGGGAGGGACCGTTACCAGTCCATCCGGCTTGTAGCTATCCGCTGCGATTTTTGCGACCGTCTTACCCGTCGCAACGGCGATGGTGCAGCGCAGTCCTGTGGCCTCGTAGAGTACATCCTTCACGAGTTGTCCGAGTGAGCGAGGATCGGGATGCCGGGTCTGGAGCTGTGTGGTATCGGCGTAAAACTCGTCGATGCTGCTCCATTCGGTGAGCGGGAACAATTGATCGGTCACGGCTTGCATCGCATTATGCAGCTGCCGATACAGGGGCCGATCCGGGGGAAGCAGGATGAGGTTCGGACAGAGCTGGAGGGCCTTCGCCGTCGGCATGGCTGAGTGGATGCCGAATGGGCGCACGGCGTAACTGGCTGCGGCGATGATTCCACGTGGCGGGGGACCGCCGACCGCGACCGGTTTACCGGCGAGGTTTGGATCTTTCACCACGGCCGCCGAGGCGAACATGGCGTCGACGTCTCCGAAAAGGATTTGGCGTGGCCAACGCATCATCGGACATCGTCACAGGTCGAGCGTGATTCGTCAACTTCAGAGAAGGAAGGGGGTCGCTCCGACACCGGTGATGGCTTCCTTGTTTCCCGCGATTGACACATGACCATTGACGAGTGACGAGTCCAGTTCCTCTAATGCCCCTCGGCAGATGCCGCAATGGTGCCGCCGTGGCTGAATCGTCCGCCGTTGGCGTCGGTACACTCGTCCGCATTGCCGGCAGCGCCAGGAAAATCGCGCGAGGGTGAGGACTTCCTTCTGTAAGGAATGGTAGATCATAATCGCCAGAGACCCATCCCGATTCATCTCGGTCATCTTGCGGAGAAAATCCAGCCCATGATTCGGCCGTCGTTTCAGGATGTCGAATTGCCACTGATGGATCATCTCGTGCGCCAGAGTGTTGATGATCTCCTGCTCGCCATATTCGCTCTGTTGGACGACCTGTTGCAGCAAGGGCAGAGAGAGGCGAATCTCGCGCTTGATCGGGGGACGAAGACCCTCCCGGTCCAGTCGTGGCTTGGGCCCTCGACGACTCACGAACATGCCGACCGAAGAGGTCAACCGGCGGCTCCAGGTGAGATCGATTGGGGGCAGCAGACCAGCAAAATATCGGCTATTCAGTTCGCTCCAGATCTGGGTCAAATGTAGAGCAGTCATCGGAGGAGATAGGCGTGGGGACATGGGAGAGGGTTACCCTAATTCTTCGCGCACTGCCGCTGCCAGCAACGGCACCATGATTTCGTGGTGGCCGATCAGGGAGTAGCCCTTCCCGCCCTTCTGGGTTGGCCGCCGCACCACGTTGGTCAGCGGGCGGTAGTGAGCCATGAAGTCCATATCAACCGTCGTAATGTTGGTCAGGTCGTGGCCGAGATTGCGCGCGAGCGACACGGTTTTGAGAAACACTTCCGGCAAAATGACGGCAGAGCCAAGATTGAGATAGACGCCCCCTTCCATCCCGGACACGACGGCAGTAAGCCGTCGAAAGTCCAGCAACGATGTCGCTCCGATGGCGGCGCCGTCCGCAGCAGGATGCATATGGATGATGTCGGTCCCGATGGCAACATGGACGGTCACGGGGATGCCGAGCTTCGCCCCTGTCGCCAGGATGCTTGTCTCACGATGGGGGAACTGTCCCTGGCGTCGATTGATGTAGTGGCCGATGGATTCGCCGAGCCCTTCACGATCGTGAGCCCCGCGGACGATCGCTTCGTTCAGCATGCGACCGGTTTCTTCCGCCATCCCGAAGCGTCCTTCGTCGATCTCTGCATCGACTTCTTCCGACGTGTGTCCCATGAGCGCCAATTCAAAATCGTGAATGATTCCCGCGCCGTTCATGGCCACGGCCGATACGATCCCTTGCTGCATGAAGTCCGTGAGAATCGGACTCAGTCCGACCTTGATGACGTGGGCGCCAAGTCCCACAATGACAGGACGGCCTTTGCGATGAGCCTTCACGATGGCTTTGGCCACCGCGCGCAACGATTTCACGCCAAGGATATCCGGCAGTGAGCGATAAAATTGGCTGAAGCTGCCCCCCCGCTTCCAGGGACCGGCAAAGTCGGAGACGCGGACCTTGCTGTGTCGTTTTTTGAGCGGATAGGTCGTGAGATCCGTCACGTTGATCGGTGGGATCAGCCTCGGAGTCGTGATAGGGGGCCGCTGCCGGTCAGGAGGCTTTGCCAAGGAGCTGTTCCTCGATGAGTTCACATAGGATGTGGCCGAGCGTGATGTGGCTCTCTTGAATGCGGGCTGTGACGGTCGAGGGGACGACGAACGGATAGTCCACTAGGCCGGCCAGCTTCCCCCCTGTCCCTCCGGTCCAGCCGACAGTGGTGAGGCCACAGGCCCGCGCGGCCTCAGCGCCCCTCAGTACATTGGGGGAATTGCCGCTGGTGCTGATGGCGATCGCGACGTCGCCTTTCCGGCCATGGGCGCGAATCTGGCGGGCGAAGAGTTCTTCGAATCCGTAGTCGTTCGCGATGCAGGTAATGGCCGCGATGTCGGTGGCGAGGGCGATGGCAGGGAGCGGATCCCGCTCCCGTTTATAGCGACCGACGAATTCGGCGGCGATGTGGGCCGCATCCGTGGCGCTGCCGCCGTTGCCGAACAATAAGACTTTGCGCCCTTCACGAAAGGCCGTAACCATCAGATTCACGACCTGCACGATGCGATCGGCATGCTCGCGCGCGAACTGTTGCTTGACGGTTGCGCTCTCGGCAAACGTACTGAGTACACGTTCTTTCATGGAAAGCGATTCTAGGCAACCAGCGGTCACCTGTCAAACGTGATTTGCAGGCCGGTTCCGGGCTGGTTAGGACTTTATTGTAGCGATGGGGCCTGTCTGCCGAATGGCGCTCATCGCCAAGGCGATCATGGAGCCGACATCAGAGACTGTTGCCGGCAGGATGAGGGTATTGGTCGTTTTCGCCAACTCTCCAAACTTGGTGATGTATTGTTCCGCCACGCGCAGCTGGACGGCTTCCTGACCTCCCGGAACCTGGATCGTCTCCGCGACCTTGCGCAATCCCTCTGCGGTGGCCTGCGCGATGGCGAGGATGGCTGAGGCCGCTCCCTCTGCCTCGTTGATCTGCTGTTGCTTCTTCGCCTCGGAGGCTTTGATCACTTGCTGCTTTTCACCTTCAGCCTGGTTGATTGCCGCGTCCCGTTCGCCCTCGGATGTAAGAATCACCGCCCGTTTCTCCCGTTCCGCCCGCATCTGCTTTTCCATCGCGTCCAGTACGCCCTTCGGCGGGGTGATGTTCTTGATTTCGTACCGGAGGACTTTTACGCCCCAAGCTTCCGAAGCCTTGTCGAGTTCGTTCACCACCTGAATGTTGATGTTGGTCCGCTCCTCGAATGTCCGATCCAGTTCGATCTTGCCGATCTCGCTCCGCAGCGTGGTCTGTCCCAATTGGATCAGGGCGAAATGAAAATCGCTGATGCCATACGAAGCGCGCTGAGGGTTCAAGACCTTGAGGTACAAGATACCGTCCACCGAGACCTGCACGTTATCGCGGGTGATACAGACCTGTTCCGGGATATCGATGGCCGCTTCCTTGAGCGAATGTTTATACCGAATTCGGTCGATGAAGGGGAGCAGAATATGAAAGCCCGCATCCAGTGTGGCGGCATATTTGCCGAGCCGTTCGACCACATAGGCGCTTTGCTGCGGCACAACCACGGCAGTTTTTGCGACGATGATCACCACCAGCGCAGCCAAGACCAGCAGCACGAATAGTCCTTCAGTCATCGTTGCCTCCTCGTTCCCGTTCCGACCTGCGCTCGCTCATTCCGCTGCTATCCAGATGGTGAGTTCCTCGACACGCTCAACCTTGCATCGTTGACCCTTCACTAGGGGGGTCGCCCCGGCATTGTGCGCGGTCCAAATGGTACCACGCAGTTCCGCCTTGCCGGTGCCGCTCACAGCTAAGTCTTCGAGCGGAATCGCGCTTTCCCCGGCGAGGGTATCCACGACCGGCAGATCCTTCTCCTGTTTCTTCAGCCGGGCCAAGAGCGGGCCGCGGAACACGAGCAGCGACAGAATCGCGAGTCCTGAAAACAACAACCACTGGAACCATTCCGCTTCAGCAAGCCCCAGGCCGGTCAGACTCCCGACGATCAGGGCGGCTAGTCCAAAGAACAAAATATAGAAGCCTCCGGGGGTGACCATCTCGATGCCGAGCAACAGGAGACCGAGAACCATCCAATACCACCAGATCATCGGGGGGCCTCATTCTCGGTTCGAAAGAGCTGTAGGGAGTGGGAGATCGTTATGAAAGTCTAAGCGGATTTCCGTAGACCGTCAAGCAGAACGCATGTTGCTTGACCGTGAATTGATCGCTGGGCGCGGCGATGACTCATAGGACGGGGGAAAAGTCTTTCCGGCAAGGCCGCAGCCAGCGAAAGGCCGATGCGTACTTCGGTCTGTACGTTGAGGCCTTGAGCGAAGCGAGAACGAAGCCGGAAGGCTTTTACGCCGTCCTATGTTATAGTCCGCGCACAATGGCGCAGGACCAACCAGTCAAAGCCTTAGTCATCGCGCTCACCAGCCATGCGGCGGCGGCGGTCTATTCGATCAATCGTCTGCAACCGGATTCGCTCTGCTTTGTGCTGCCGGAAGGGGCGAAAGCGCTCGTCGAATCTGAAATCCAGCCGAAGATCGAGCACCTGCCTAGACGCTGGGATTGGGTAGTCCTTGCCGAGACCGACGAATTTGTCGGCTGTTACCGGACGCTCGCCCGGACACTCCCCGAGATGTTGCGGACCTGGGAGGTCCAGCCAGGCGAACTTGTCGTCGACGTAACCGGGGCCACCCCAGCTATGGCAGGCGCATTAACGCTGGCCACCCAGTCTCTCAGTTCCCGGATCGTGTCGCTTGTGCCGGCACGAGAAGGGCAAGTGGAGGACAGGATTGATCTTGCCGGGCAGCCGTTCATATGGACGCAGGGGAATCCCTGGGATGAAGTGGCCTCAATCTCCCGCCGTGAGGGCTGCGAGCTGTTCAACCGGAGATTGTTTGCCGCAGCGGCGAAGCTGTTCCGCGAGGTCGAAGCCAGGGTGAGTGGCGGGCAGAAACCGCTCTATCGGGCCTTTGCAGATCTGGCTGACGGCTACGATCTGTGGGAACGGTTTCACTATCGTCAGGCCTGGGAGAAACTCAAGACGGCCGTCAAGGCCTTTGAGATGGCGTCCCTGTGGGGTGGACCGCCGGGACTGACGTCGTTGTTACCGGCCATCAAAGCGAATGCGGGATTCTTGGAGAAGCTGGTCCTCGATCCTGCTCCTGTGAAAGACATGCAGGCCCATGATCTGCTGGCCCATGCCGGCAGGAGGCTCCACGGTCTGCAGGATTCGGAAGCAGCGATGGTCTCGCTCCTGCGCGCGCTCGAAGCGTTCGCCCAGAGGCAATTGTTCAAACAACACCAGATTAAAACTTGGGATCTGCAGCCGGAACAATTACCACAGGCGCTACAAGAAAACTGTCGGTCTTGTTGGCTGGAAGATCTCGACGGCAAGTACAAACTTCCTCTCCAGGCGCAGTTCCGGACGCTAGCCGGATTGGGCGACCAGATGGGCCAGGCTTTCTTGCGCGAGTGGCCGACGATGAAACCCTTGCTCGACGCGGCCAACCATGCAGTTCTCGGTCACGGCTTTGAGCCAGTCAAAGCCGAGCGGGTCCAGCAGTTGTATGATGTGGTCGTCAAGCTTTCGGGCGTCAGCGAAGCATCGTTGCCGAAGTTTCCGGTGCTGAATCTCTAACGCGACGCAGGAGATTGGCACCAGAGGTAAGGCGGGCAATCTTTTGGCAGGTGGCGACCCTGCATTACTTCTTGCCACATGCTACTTCCCAGACAGTTTGCCCCGTACTGCCTGGCATGACCGGTATCCACTTACCTACCTGTGAGTTGGTCGACACCATCGTGCCGCTTCCCATATTGCCCGAGAATTCCTTCCGCGCGACCACTCGACTGCGTTCTTCTACACAGTCGAATTCCCACTGTTCCTTGGCAGTCAAAAATCTGTTGCCCCCGACGGTTTGTACTGTTTTATAGTCGTAGAATTGCCACATCTTCACTAGATTACTGGTGCGGCGTATGGTGGCTAGATCCACGTAGACAGTCTTTCCTGCTTCGTCGCTGTCACTCACTTTTACCCACTCCGCATAGGCTGGACTGCTACTCAGTATGAGGAGGGTCAGTGCGATGAAAAGCAGTCGTATCATTGGAAATGTTCTACAATCGATCATCGAGGGCGCAGTGAGATGTCAGTACATTGACCGTACGCACTCTGAATCAGTATGGCGTGAGCCCCTGAGACCGTCAAGACGAGGAAGCGGATGATCACGGCACAGTTGTTTCGTGAACCATGATGTATTACCGTTGAGCTGTTTCTGAACAGGAAAATGAAGGATGGCATGAAGAGATATAGTCTGTAACCTAGCGCGGTCAGATCATAACCGATTGATACTGAAATGGAAATTAAAATCTACTACGAAGACACCGACTGTGGTGGGGTGGTGTACTACGCGAACTATCTCAAGTATTTCGAGCGGGCTCGGACGCAGTACCTCGAAGAGCGAGGGCTGTCGGTGGCCAGGCTGATGGAGGAAGGCACGACCTTCGTTGTGGTTCATGCAGAAGTCGATTATCGATCTTCAGCCCGCTATGGTGATTGGCTGGTCATTGAGACGGTCATCTCCGACAGGACGCCAGCCTCCTTCACGTTTTCGCACGTGATACGAGAACGTGAGAGTCGGCGTGTGGTAGTTGAAGGATCGGCCAGATTGGCGGCAACGGACGGAAACGGGAAAGTGAAGCGACTCGACAAGGCTATGATCTGCGTATTACAATAAGAATTGCCAAAAAGGAATTACTAATTATGATGGAATCAGGGTGGATAAGTTTTGGAATGGCAGGGCTGGGAAGCTGGCTCATCATCGCCGCATGGACAATCGGTATAGGCGTACTCGCCTGGTGGTTTTTCATGCCAAATCCTATGGCAAGAGATGGCAAGAAGGACAAGAAGAAGTCCTAGTCCAACCGCACGTATTCTCCTCCAGCGTAATCTTCACCACAGCAAGGTTATCTATCTGGGTTATTGGTGCCAGCGCGCGCGGCTCCCTGGGGAGCCAGTGCGTAGCCCAGATCAACCCTCTGGTTGGGCGTCTTCATCACGTAAACGCTGGTTGAGCGCGACGCCGAGCTCTTGGCATCTGTTCATGAGGCCTTCGTAGGTCTTGAGGTCGGCGTTATACTCTACCATCGGATACTTTCCTATATCCCCTTGGCTCTTCTCGTGAAGCCGCTTGCACATATCTCGGAGCGCCTGGATCGCTTCGAGTAGCGCGGTCGCGTACTGGTGAGAACCCTCCAAAGGCCCTGATTCTTCTTGCAAGGCCGATAAGGTACCAGCCAGTTTTGACCCCAAGCGATTGAGGTCTTTATAGTGAGTTCCAAAATCTGTAGCTTTGAAAATTCCTGGAATTGGGACTGTCCTGCGCCACGAAAACTTGAAGATCGCGTCGTGGATTACGGCGTACTTGCCAAGGATCGAGTTCACTCGAATCAGTTTTTCTGGCAGGTCCGGCATCTGTCGTCCACGAGAGCGAATCTAAGGCCCAAGCTAGTGTCCGCCGATAAGGAGCGAGGGTTGTGCCAACTGCGCGTGGGCTTGGTGGAGAGAGGGGAGGTTACGCGCTCTCTTTGTTTCGCCTCTCCCGTTTCCAGGCGCTCCATGCATAGAAAAACCCCACCGGCGCGCTGATGATACACACCCATGCCAGAGGAGACGATTCTGCGAACAGCCAGCCGGCCAGAGCGGTGTAGATAACCGCTCCTAAAAAGTAGACGATCGACCAAGGAAACGTGCTCTTTTTTTTCAAGGGGGTATCGGATTGCGATGTCATTCAAGTGCTCCGATGCGTCTCGTGAGGCCTAACTATGTATGATCTGATTCCGTATAACAAGCCACTGTCCTAGGGATCGTGAAACGTAAGACGTGAAAGGTGAAATGTAGGATCGCCGAGTCAACTTCCTCCGAATCGTTTCACGATTTACGTTCTCACGGATTGCCGGACAGGTCAACCATCGACTTTGCCGCCGGCCGCACGAACGCACTGCACAATATAGGCCTGGGTGTCTGGTGGCAAGCATCCGAGCGGCAACGTGGTGAACTGTGCTTTGGAGTACAGAAAAAGCCACACGCTCGGAAACTGCCACAATTCTTTGACAGAGGACCACTGAAGCGTCGTCGTGCCGATATCGGACGTGATGGTGAAGGTGGCGTCATCGGCGAGGAACGTGGCTTGAGGCTTCGCCATCTGTCGGAATTTGCGCAGCGAGTTGCGGTAGTGAATGATATAGACCGCGATAGCGAACCCGATCCCCAGCACGAGTACGGCTGCAACCGCGGCGACGATCCAAGAGGCCATGCCTTGTGCAATCAGGACGCCGAGACCGAGCAAGGCAACGAGGATGGCAACGAGAAAGCCGACGCCGATGGAGCGTCGCCAAAACCCGAACACTGCCTGGCGCAGCAGCGCCTCGCTGTAAATAAGTGTGGCCTCGTGAACTGTGGTGGTTACCATTGGGTCGAGCCGCTGCCGGTGAAGGGGAATGGTTATGTATGTGTCATGCGCGGGCTAAAACGTGAAAGTCCTTTCCTCAGCGACCAAGAAGATCGGTTTTCCCCCGGTGGAGATGGACACGGCGTGGGCCAATGTCTCCTGCGCTCCTGCTGAAGTGGCGCAGGTTTCCAGGGCCTCAATCGAGGGGAAGTGGATCTCGGCGATACGGTAAAACGGTGGCGTCCCCTGGGGAGAGGCCAGGATCTTTGTCGCCACCAATTTGGTCTTGCCGACCATCTTTTCAACTGCCATGGGCACGTGCTCGTCCTGATACACCTTCTCAAAGGCCGCAATATCAGTCGGACGAGGGTAGATCACCATAAATTTTACCCCTGGCATTGTTTCCTCCGTTTCGTGTGCTTTTTACGCTAAACGAACAAATCTGCCGCAAGCGACTATACGCAAAGCCGTTCGTCTGAACACTCTAATGAAAGGGGAGTCTACTTGAGAGCCCAACGCTTGTTCAATAGTGCGGGCCGGATTCACAAACGAGGATATTCTGAATTCCTGGCGGCGACTGACACGGTTTTTGCTGAGGCCAATCAATGGTTCCCTGAACCTTTATCAGTCTGGTCCGATGGCATTCATATCGAGGCGCAGATTAAGGGAACACCACGCGATAGGGGCGGCACATCCATTCGAATGTCCACCAAAGACCGAAGTATAGCCATAGCAGCAGGATCCGTTTTTCTGACTGCTATCCACTCTCTTGCGGCGGAAGTGATTTCTGAGCAGAAGGTTTCGGCTCGCAGAACCGTCCAGCTATCACCGCTTGCATCAAAGCTTGTGCAAAGATGCATTGAAATTCCCGGCCCGACGTTAAACGCGATAAGTCGCTTCTGTGAGGCGGCGGCAGACTTGGTTGCGGCGGGAGCTTTCGAAGGGTCACTTAGGCCCTCGTGCAGAAGCTTGCACCGAAGTGCGTAGAGAGCGAAACCATCGATTGTATGTTCGGCATAGGCCGGAAATCGTGGCGAGAACCATTCTTCAACCCACTTAGCGTAGCGGGCTTGAGATCCGGCGCTTGGTGAATCCACAGCACCAGCTATATCGGGGACGGTCAGCGCCGTCACGACTGCCGGGAAAAGTTGACCCTGCCGGGCGGCGCTTTCAATGGCGTCTAGGATGAAGTTCATGCTTCTTCTCTTTTTGCGCTTTGTCGCGGTTCTGGAACAGAAACAGGGTAGCGAAAAATCTGTCCGGTGCAGCGTTTACTGGCTTTCCCGCGCTGGCTCCACGGTTTAGCCGAACAGTTTTCCCTGCGGCTGCACATCGGGCCTGATCTCCGGCCAAAGCTCAACAAACGAGGCTGCGGAAATGCGTGCCAGCTCGCTCGGCTCAATCTTGTTCAAACCACCACCGTAAACCCGGCCTTCGCCCCGGAGTTCGTGGCCAGTGACCTGACCGAGCAAAGCGTGGACGCCTTCGGCACGGTCGGGATGCTGGCGGAGCATCAACGCGAGGCTGTTCTGTGGGTAGAGCATCAGGTAAAGATTGGTTCCAATCGCCTTTGAGCGGTTCCAGATGAAGCGGAACGGCTGCTTGTCATTAGAGCCACGGCCCATGTATGTGCAGAGGAACGGGGTGGGCTCTCGTTGTTCCTGCTTGTACCACGGGCTGCGTTTGCCGATGAGATAGCCGTCCATGATGCCCAGTGACTGGGCGGACCTCAAGTACTTCCAAAGCGCCGGGTACTTGATCTCGACCGTCGCCTCGGGCAGGTTGCAATCGATGACGCACAGTTGGCGGTCGAGGAGGGGGTAGCCGTCACCGTCGGCGTCGATGCTCGTGGTCTTTAGATGACGCGGGCTGGGAAGGATCGGGCGGAGGAACTTACCCGGAAGTCCGAGGCTCTTTGCGTCGGCACGGTCGAGCACGAAAAACTTGTTGCAGCCAGTGGCGATCCCACGCTGGACGCGGAAGAAGTCTCCAAGCATCGGGCCGGTACTGTTGCTAATCGTGTGTCGGTCGTTCTTGGCGTGATTCGGGTATTGGGTCCACTTGCGAGACTCGAGCAATCGTTCACGCGGGATAAGGTCACGAGTATGCGGCTCGGCCAGGGTGCCGCCATAGGTAAATTCAATGGCAAGATCGGCGGCGGGCGGCGTCTTGCGGAACACCAGCACGACCGACGACACAAGGGCGTCACCGAACTGAACATCGTCGGGGTCAAAGCGGTGAGCACGGATCAGCGTGACGCGATCCGAGAGGAAGCCCTTGAGGGCCGCGCCGTAGTTGACGTCCATGAACTCCGAGGGGATGAGCCATGCGGCGATTCCCCCGTTTTCCATCCAGGCTGTGGCGAGCAAAAGAAAGTAGACGTACAGACCCGCAAGGCCGTTAACTTCAACCCCGGTCATCTTGAGCGTGAGGCCTTGAAGGCGTTCCTTGTCCTCTCGATTCATGTGATGGTGTCGGACGTAGGGCGGGTTCGCCAAGATGACGTTGGGTGCGGGCGGGCATGAACCGGTTGCAACGAGTCGCGTGAAATCACCGCACACAATCTTAAGTCCGGCATCGGCCCACAGATTGCGGGCTGCGTCGGCGAATGCGGGATCGAGCTCGACCCCGGCGGCGCTGCTGATTCGCTTGGAGCCGAAGACAGCGAGCGCTGCCGAAAAGAAGCTGCCTGAGCCGATCGAAGGGTCGGCAAAGCGGATACTGCCTTTGGTCCGTCCGAGAACTGATTGGACGTAGCGGGCAATCTCGATAGCGAGGGCATTGGGTGTTGCGAACTGGCCAAGGCGATTTCGCTCTGCTGCCGTCCTGCGCGCATCGATCTCTGCCTGAATGGCTTGTCGTCGCGATTCAATCAAGGTGTTCTCGTGAGGGATCATGCGATTCACAGCCCCAGCTTCACAAGGTCGTCAATGCGATGCTCCCAGACCCAATCGATGCCCTCGGCGGCCTCGTAGCCCAAATAGTCACTGCCAAAGTAGCCGCAGAGAAACAGCACAAACGGCACCGTGTCGCCATAGGCAGCTTGAAGTTGGTGGATCTTGGTGGCTTCTTCTTTGCGCCGCTTGTTGGTGTTGGTGAAGTCACCCGCCGACTTGGCTTCGATCAGGATCGGCAACCGATCCTTGCGCCGTTTCTTGGGTTGAATCACTACGTCAACCGGGATATTGACTTTGAGAGCCTTGCCGACCGCGAGGTTCATGCGGAATGTGTACGTCGCGGTTTCCATTTCGGTCAGCGGCTTCCCGCTGGGATGGCCTTGCTTCCGGTAGCCTCGGGCGTCGAGCCAATCGCCCACGAGCTTGAGTTGCCGTTGTTCCTGAGCATTGCGGACGATCGGGTTGGCCACGGCACTGCATAAGCGGTCAGCGACGATCGTTGATGCTCGGTCGCGCTCGTGATCGGTCGGATCTTTCACGGCATCCAGCCATGGGAAGATGTCACGGTCCAGAAGCCTTGAGATGATATGGCAGAGTTTGCTCAACTCCGTATTCAACTCGGCAGCATTCATCTTGGTCGGGAGCTTGCCATCTTCCATCCGACCGACAAGGTTTTTACTCGCGCCGGCCAAGCCGATCAAGCGATCCACGGCCAACGGCGGAGCCGTACACATGCGGAGCGTTGGCAGCGTACTCGGATTGTCCTTCAGGGTGGTGGCGTCGATGCTGCGCAGGTCACGGGTGGCGAGCAATGCAGCTTTGACATGCCCGGCAGTCTTGACGCGTGTCGAGCGAAACGCCTCGGGTGCGAAGCGCATGAACCACTGGTTGAACTGGTCAACGGAAGCCGCGATGTCGGCCTTCCAGAGGTGCGGCTTGTTCGCATTGATCATCATCTACTTGCCCGCGGATTCCGCACCATAAACGACCCCTCCAGATGACCACTCACAATACCTACAGTCGCTTCTGACACGCCAGGGTGATCACAAGAAAATAATCCTACAAGCTCATTTGCTTACATCTTGGGCAGTTCCGACTTCACGGTTTAGGCCTCGGGCAGGCGCTGCAACTATTCAGATAGGTTTTTCTTATGGCCATGCGTTTAATCTATGCCAGAAGGAATCCCTTCACACTTTTCACGCCATTTCCCGTCGGGCAGGGTTAGCATTGCAAAGAAGAAATCGTGGCGGACCTTGCGCTCCGGAACGTGGCTCGTTGCCCGTGAAAGCGCTTGGTATAATCTGGCTAAACCTGCAGGCAGATTTGCAGGTTCGGTGGTTTTGAGAGTAGCGTCAAGCTTTAACATTCTGGCCTTTATTTCAGAAGTCTGGCGAACCGATCGTGGCCCCATCCCTTCTGGAATCCCAGATAGCGCATCTGCCGTCGCGACCGCGAGGCTGTAAAACCATGCGCGACTCCTAAACTTTGTGAATTTGATTGTGTCCGATAGCTCATTGACTAACCAGGCAAGCACAGCGCGGAACTGCTGAGTTGCTTCCCCTTTGTTAGGAAATTCAGCGTCATATTCCTCATACGCGTCAGCTATCTTAGTAATGTCGGAGATTCCTTCAACAATGGCCACTAGGACGTCAGAAGTCAATTCCACCTCTTTCATCCGCGCAATTTGTCGATCACTAAATACCTTCAATTTCAGCCAATCTTCTAGGGCTGATTTTTCCGCTGCCAACGTGTAAGCAGTCTGCTTGAAGTAACCAAACCATTTTGCGTTTAGCCTCTCCTGCCGATTTAACGTCAATGTATATGTATTGAGTCGCTCAAAAATTGCCCAGACCTCCGGGTCATCAGCTCTTTCCATCACCTCAGTGGATATTTCGTAATTGAGGAATGTCCGCCGCACGGGATCTGGAAGCATACTGAAAGTTACATCGCCAAGATCTGGGTTGTGGCGCCGACTCAAAACAATGTTCCCAGCACAAAAGTCAAGGATTGCGCTCAAGCGCTGCTGCCCATCAACCACTTCATAGGCGGCCAACTGAGTTTTCGGATTAATAACCTTTCTGAGATAGATTTTTGGCATGGGCAAGTCCCGCACAATGGTGTCTATCAGGTAAGACCGAGCAGGGGCTTCCCAAGCATCTCGACGTTGGAATTTCGGCTGCAAGATCAGTTGCCCCTGACCATTCCATCGGAGAAATTGCGCTATGTTATAAATTCCACGAGAGAAGGTTGCCATTCTTACTGGCTCCTCCACGCTTGCTTGATGTTCCTATAAACAGCCATTGGGATCACTTTAGATTCTGGCAACTGCTGAGCCCCAATCTGGTGAACAACCCACGACGCGTCTTCAATCGATTCCACCAAGACATATTCAATGTGAGCATATTGGAATGCCAAAGAATCAGGAAGGCGCCACTCTCGTTCATGTAGATAATCAAGACGAACACCGGGTTTCAAAGTAGCTTCGGGATCAAACGGTGCAATAAAAGGGTGGAGTTCTGGGGGAATTTGATTCCCGATCGTACTAAGTGTGTCGCCACGAAGATAAAGGGCTGGGCCTCCCCGTAGGTCGAATATTAGGCGCTTTGAGAAAACTATGCCGTATGCACTGTACTCTCCTGCCAATCGAGCAAGCCCATCCCAAATGCACTCGGTGAAACAGACTGCACGGCGGTCAGTCGGGAGAAACGGCATCGGCGAAGAATGTATGGTTCTGTCCCTCAGTATGCTTATCAATCTATCCTTTGCGGCTGCGTGCCGATGCAAAAACAAAGAATCCCCGTCCACTAGCAGGTCTTCGCGAACCATGCGATGACTCTTTGTGAAATGAACTACAAAGGGGGAATAATCAGGGGTGTACAAGGTATCAAAAGGCATTTGCTATCCCTGTGCAGGTCTTAATGCCACGATGTTTGTTGCGCCACTTCGAGGACATATTAATGAAAAACGAGTGGTCGCCGTAGGATGATGTAGCGAATCGTTAATCCTAACCTAAGCCAATCGTCGGAAGAATACTCTATTCAAAGGCCAAAATCACTCCGCCTTTCTGGGGAAAAGAGCTGATGGCATATGGTTGATAGGAAAGGCGAGAGGCGGGGGTTAGTCTCTTTCGTTTGTGCGGTCTGTTTCGTCTCTTTGGTTGCGTTCGGGGTAAGGAGATGGAGTCTTCTGCGATGCCCCGCGTAGTTACTCACCAGGTACTCCTGTTTGCGAATTCCGCCGTCTTTGACCTTCTGGGGGTGTGAGTGGGCGACTAGGCAACGTCGATTTGAGGCTTTGCTCTATTGAGCGATGGGTTCCCTTCGCGTGTTTCTGCGGACTCAATCCTTTTTCACGGCGAAGTCGTTGCGGTCTGAGGTCGCTTCCCGGCCTCCGTTCTGGATTCCTGCAGAGGTCGCAAGACGGCCGAAGCTCCGACTCGGGTGACCCAGGAGCCAAGGGTCTTGTGGAGAGTGACGATGGCGGGGCAGTCGATTGTTGCGCCGGAACCTGATGGGGAAAGACCAGGATACAACCAACGGCGATGAGTGTAGCAAACGTGGTTCGACCTTGGATCATGATGTTCGTGGAAACGCACAGTCCATGCCAGAGCAGTCTAATTGACAATGCAAAAAGCCGCATGCTGTTATAACGCGCTACGCGTTATAACGGCATAGGCTCGCGAGACTTGCGAGAAAAGTGGGACGGGTAGGAAATTTTACTCTCGCGAGTCGCGCCTTTCGCGCCCGTCTCGCTCTTATTTCACGGAGGATTCTATGGATATGATGGGACGTGTGGGGCTGATCGAGATTCCGATCTTGATCGCACCCGATCAAAAGGTCTGGATGGATCGCATGATCAAGGAAGGCAAGATCGCCATTCCTCCCGGCGGGACACTGGAAAAAGGTTCGCTCTATTCAATGTTTGTCCGGATGCTCCTGCATAACGCGATGGAAGAACAGAAGCGGCAAGAGGTATTAGACGCGGAAGACGAGGATGACGAGTAGGAAGCTGTTGAAAACAACCGTCAGCTTCGTTCTCGCATCGTTCAGATCCTCGACGTACCCGAGAGGGTACGCCTCCGGTCTTCACTCGCTGCGGCCTTGCTGAACGGTTGTTTCGAACAGCTTCCAAGAAATGCTACGCCTCAGCCTTGCGACTTACCAATGAACTCGTTTTGAGCATCCTGTAAGTTGTTAGCTGTATCTGAAGCGATCTGGAATTGTATCAAACAAGATACGAACGGCGCTTCACGAGGGATGCGGTTAGAGCTTCTTGAAGGCAGCTGCGGCCGCTTTGATTGTGTAGTCGATATCGTTGGCTGAATGAGCAGTCGAGAGGAAGGCGGCTTCGAATTGGGAGGGGGCTAAGTACACCCCCTGTTCCAGCATTGCGTGAAAGAATTGCCCGTAGCGTTTTGTGTCCGACAGTTTAGCGCTATCCCAGTTCACCACCGGACTTGACGTGAAGAAGGCCCCCAGTATCGAGCCGACTCTGGTTTGGGTGAGCGGCACACCAGCTTTTTTCGCTGCCTCGCCAATTCCTTTAGACAAGGCAGCAGATTTCTCTTCCAGTTTCTTGTAGACCCCGCGAGCTTTCAGTTGTTTAAGCGTGGCAATCCCGGCAGACACGGCTAACGGATTTCCCGATAATGTCCCGGCCTGATAGACCGGCCCCAACGGCGCGATCAGATCCATGATCTCTTTCCGCCCTCCGTAGGCGCCGACCGGCAATCCTCCTCCGATAATTTTCCCTAGCACCGTCAGATCCGGAGTAATGCCGTAAAGCGATTGGGCTCCTCCGTAGGCCACGCGAAAGCCGGAGATCACCTCGTCGAAAATCAGGAGAATGTCGTTTTCTTCGGTGAGTCGACGGAGGGACGAAAGAAATTCCGGCCTCGGCGGCACGACGCCCATGTTCGCTGCGATCGGCTCCAGAATAATACAGGCCAAGGTGCCTTGGTGTTCCTTGACAATCTGTTGCACGGCCCGGATGTCGTTGTATGGGGCGGTCAAGGTGTGTTTTGCAAAGTCAGCCGGGACTCCATGCGAATCCGGAATCCCCAACGTGGCCAACCCTGAACCGGCCTTCGCCAGCAAATAATCGCTGTGGCCGTGATAGCATCCCTCAAATTTCAGAATATTGTCTCGTTTCGTGAAGCCGCGGGCCACGCGAATGGCGCTCATGACCGCCTCGGTGCCCGAACTGACCAGCCGGACCTTTTCCATCGAGGGGAACGCGTCACGGATCATGTGGGCGAGGAGGACCTCCAGTTCGGTCGGCGCCCCGTAACTGGTTCCATTTGCCGCAGCCTTCTTGATCGCACTGATAATGGATGGGGCTGCATGACCCAGGATCATGGGCCCCCAGGACAAGACATAGTCGAGATAGCTGTTCCCGTCGACATCATAGAGGCGGGCGCCTTTGGCGCGTTTGATAAACCGGGGTTGGCCTCCGACGGATCGAAAGGCGCGCACCGGGCTATTCACGCCCCCGGGGATCAACTGCTGTGCGTCGGCAAATAACTTGGCAGATCGAGTCGTTTTCATAATGGGGGCGCACAGTACCATGCAGTCGGGCCTCGGTCAAGAAAGGTGAGGTCCATGCGGTGCAATCAAGCAGCTGGAGCGGAAAAATGTCTGAAAAATACGATTCTTGGCATTTTTTCTGTGGCCAGCTCAGTGTGGGACAGAGATTTTTCGTAAATCCTTGCAAATGTGTCGATTCATGGTACCAATCGAGTACGGCCCTAGATTTGCACTTATTTTGTGGAGAACTACTACAGGTACGATACCAACGATGAAGATTATTTGTTCGTGGTGCCGACAAGAAGGGAAAGCTGAGCTGGTAGGCGAAAAGGCGCCTCTCGACGATGCTCGGGAAACGCATGGTATTTGCGCCTTCCACCGCCAGGATATCCAAGCTCGCTGGCAGGCATCGGTTCGCATCTCCACTCAATCTGCTGGCGCGGCTTGATTGTCTTCCGCACTCCTTCGCGAGATGGACGCCTTTTCTTGTCGATCGCTGGAAGTTACGCTCCCATTTTCCCCTGAAACATCTTGAGCAACTGGTCGACCCCGCCGGCTTCAATCTTGCCGTTCGGCGTCACTTTATCGATGAGGTTGGGTAGCAAACTAGACAGCTGAGCGCTCGCGGCATCGGGAGAGACGCCGGCTTTGCCCGCCAGTTGGCTCAGAAAATCACCCCCCAGGCCCTGCTTGATCTGATCCGGCGTGACGGGCAGATTCGTTCCTGTGCTCACCCAAGAGTTCACAATGTCGCCAAGTCCGTTCTTCTGGAATGCTTGAACGATACCGGCCAATCCCCCCACGCTGCTATTCTGTCCGAGCAAACTCGTGACAGCCTGCAACAGAGGGTTCTGTCCCGCCTGTCCGCCCATCATCCCGCCCGCTGCTTGTCCCAATTGATCCATGAGTCCCATGTTGATTCCATTCCTTGGAGGTTGTTGAGAAATACCGTCAGCATAAGAAGACTGTTGCTTAGTTTGTCTGGTTTGTTTGGTTTTTCGGTTGAACGAAACTAACCAGATAAGCCAAACAAACTAGATTTATCACTCTAACTATATGACAGGTTCGCTATCAACCAACGCTAGGAGCGTGAAGGCTTACGATTGAAAGATCTCTGCCGCCGATTCGCCTTCTGGACCGGTTCCGCATTCATTTCTTTCATCCCCCAGCGAGCCCGTCGGGATTTCTCTCGTTCCGATACCACGAACAGGATATGAAAGGGCGTCGCTCGACGCGCACCCATCCCTGCCTGTCCACTTCCCCAGGCCTCTCCCGCGTCACGCAAGATCTCAAGAAAGGTCTCATACTCTACTTCGTCGTCAGGCAACACATGGACCGCACCGGTGAGGAGCAGAATATAGCCCTTGGCCGGTATCCATTCCAGATCGGCCAGACATTCCTCCAAGGCGTCCCAGTTGTGGCCGAAGTAGTCGGGGAACTCCAAGGCCCGTGCGAACTCCGCAAACAGGCTTGCCGGAGTGGCGCAGGCACGGCCCTTGATCACTTTCAGCACGAACCCGGAGGGAGGGCGAACCAGCGATTCGGCTTGCTGCTCGGCCGCGAGTATCAGCAACGATGTCCAGGGGGGCTTTATCGATTGGAGGTACGAGGTCAAAGTTGGTGTTTGCTTTTGAGTCATGGCGTCCCATTTAACGGGATGAATGTTCGGTAATGGTTGCCGGTATAGTAGGCCCTGCCGGTGTTTTGCTCAATGACGATCCGTTCGGCATCCCGCGAGCGACCGCGTTTTTTTGGATTCACATCGTACTCGCGATAGCGCCCCGGTGGAAGAAGGCGCTCACGATTCTGAAAGGTGCGCCCTCCGATATAGCCTGGCAAGGGTTTGCCATCGCGGACTTGGAGGCGTCCCAAGAGGTCATGCGCTTTCTGCGGCGCGGCCTGTTCATGCCGAATATGTGGAGCAGTGGGCGCTCGATCTATGGCGGTCGAGGGGATGGCCGGCTCCGATGCCTCTGCCCGTTCGGCGAGCCAGATGGCGGAGGGGCCATGTACTGGCAGTCCCGGAAGAAACGAGGCAAGGAGAGTCCAGAGGACCAGGATGCTGATGATCCGTCGCCGACCCATTGAGATCGAGACCCCGCAAGCTCATTCGATATGAAGAAGGAACCGTAGCATGCTGTTTTCATACAGGTCAAACCTGCAAGGATTAGCCGGATGGCAGAGATGCTTTGCGGCAATTGGACGCGTTTGCTAGAATGCGCGCATAAGATATTTATCCTAGCCCGCATTATTCATGACGGTTCGTGGCGAAATCGCGCAGTCGCCAGGCGAGACAGGCGCGCGGAGCCATGAGGGAGGGAGGCATACGTGAAACAGTATGTTGACCGACCGAACGGCGAGCCCGCCTGCCTGGACGCCGGGCCAGCGCGTCCAGGCTTGTCGCAGCGGCGAATCCGCGATTGCAGCAGTAGCGTTCATGAATAATACGGGCTAGGCGCAGCCTGTGTGTTCCACGATATACACGATATAATAATCTGTTTACCGGTGATCCCTCCTTCATGAGAAAAGCCAAAATTGTGTGCACGATCGGTCCGGCCAGCGCCCAACCCTCTATACTTGAACGGCTGATCAATTGCGGGATGGATATGGGGAGACATCTGCCGAGCCGGCTGGCCCTGTTCGTTGTCCTGATAGGATGGCTGCTCGTCGGGGGGCTCGCATCCGCGCAGACCGGATCCCTCAAACATTCGCCTGCCGATGTGGTGAAACGATATCTGACGCTAGATAATAAGGGGGCCAGGCTCGATGCCATGTCGGCAGAGACGGTTGCCTCCTATACGAGTTGGGACGAGGAGCCGGCATGGGGGCATGCCGTGGTGACGCGAAGCTTTGCGGTGGCGGAACAATATCGCCAATGGGAAATAGTCGACAGTCTGGAAGTCGTGATTCCAGTCACTTTTCAGGTTCTCGGCTCGGTGTATTGGGAAACTGCCGGTTTCATCAGCGGGATCGAGACAGAAGAGGTTCGGTTTCGCGTGAAAGCCGTCAAAAACCGATGGAAGATTGTCGAGCCAATGTTCCCCCCCCATGTGGGGCAGAAGCGAATGGTGAATTTTGTGCGTGAAGCCTGGATGAAAGAAACCGACCCGGCGAAACGAGGCCGTCTTGGATCGTTGCGTGACGAGCTGCGAGAGGCAAGGTAATGATGGGAAAGAACTCGGTCGAACTCCTGATCTTCGATCTGGACGGGACGCTCATCGAGTCTAAATGGGATATTGCCGCGTCGGTAAATTTCACATTGGCCGAGCTGGGGCTGCCTCAGCGGCCCATCGAGGAAATTTTCGGATTTGTAGGAGATGGGGTGAAGCAATTGCTGCGTTTGTCGGTCGGCGAGGGGAACCGGGTCAGCTTCGACGAGGCGTTGCGGGTGTTCAGACGCCAGTACTTGGCCCATTGCCTCGATCGTACGACGTTCTATCCTGGTATTGGCGAGATGCTGATTCATTTCGCAGACAAGCGGAAAGCGGTGGCCACCAACAAGTCGATCGAATACACCACGGCAATTCTCCAAGGATTGGGGGCGAATCACTTTCAGTACGTTGTCGGAGGCGATCACGGGTTTGGATTGAAACCTGAACCGGGCATGCTGCTGCATGTGATGGAGCAGTTGAACGTATCGAAAGAACAGACCGTGCTCGTCGGGGACAGCACCAACGACATCAATGGCGGCCATAATGCCGGCATTCGTGTCTGCGCAGTCGGGTATGGCATGGGGAATCGCGCCAAAATGGCGGCCTGTCGCCCTGACTGGTTTATTGAGCAGCCCGAAGAACTCATGGACCTATTCGTATGACGACTCAAGCGACGTCTGTGCAACGACGTCAGCCACGGAGGCCTGCTATGGTCAATCGGAAGTTCTTCACCGACAGAGGATATGCAACCCTCGCCACGCTTCATGCTTCACGCTTCACGATATGCTTCCTCCTGCTCGTTTCTAGTCTTGGTCTCGATCCGCCGCTTGCAGTCTCGTCCGGGCTTGCGGATCGCGTGGTGGAACGGAAACTGACGAACGGATTGACCGTCTTGATGGTCGAGCGGCACCAGACGCCGGTGGTCTCTCTCAACATGACGTTCGGGGTCGGGGGAGTCAACGAACAGATGGGACAAACCGGTCTGGCGCACCTCTACGAACATATGGCATTCAAGGGCACGAGGACGGTTGGGACCAAGAATTACGAGAAGGAACGGCCCATTCTCGAAGAGTGGTTTCGAGTGGGAACCGAGCTGGAGCAGCGGCAACAAGAACTTGCACGGAAGAATCAGGGGAAGCCGGCCAGTCCTGAGGATCGGGCCGTGATCGAGGGCCTGCTGAAACGATTTACGGACCTGCAAGAACAAGCGGGGCAATTCGTAGCGGGCAATGAGATGGCCTTACTCTACCAGCGTCACGGGGGTGTAGGGCTTAACGCATCGACCGGCAAGGATCTGACTCGCTACATGATCAGCCTCCCGGCGAATCGTCTTCCACTGTGGGCTGCGCTCGAGGCCGATCGCATGGCGCATCCGATCCTCCGCGAGTTCTATAAGGAACGAGGGGTCGTGATGGAAGAGCGGCGGATGCGGAATGACGATAGTCCCAACGGGCTGCTATATGAAACCTTCACTTCTGCTGCCTTCCGCGCGCATCCGTACGGCATTCCCACAATCGGCTGGGAGTCGGACATCCTGTCGCTCACGCCGGCAGACACTGAGGCCTTCTTCAAGGCCCATTACGGTCCCGGCAATGCGACGATTGCGATCGTGGGAGACATCGATCCCAAGGACGTCATGTCCTTGATCGAGCAGACGTTCGGCAAGATACCGGCGTCGCCTCCGCAGCCTCAGCTTGTCACAGTCGAACCGCCCCAGCGGGGAGAGCGCCGCGTAGAGGTGGAATTCGATGCCGAGCCGTCGCTGATCATCGGATTTCACAAACCGGCATTGGGCCATTCCGATGACTATATCTTCGATGTGATCGACGCGGTCTTAAGCGATGGACTCACTTCCCGGCTCTATACGAGTCTGGTTCGGGAGAAACGGATCGCCGCTTCAGTGAGCTCCGACTCCAACTATCCGGGGGTCCGCGCTCCGAATCTGTTCGTGATCGGTGCCACGCCGCTTGCGACCCACACGACAGCAGAAGTCGAGGCGGCTATCTATGCTGAACTCGAACGGCTCAAAACCGAGCCGATCTCCGCCAGGGAGATGGAAAAGGTGCTGAATAACCTGGATGCCGATTTGGTGCGGGCCCTTCGATCCAACGGAGGCCTTGCTTCTCAACTGGCTCTGTATCAGACGGTGGCAGAGGACTGGCGCTATGCCTTGAAGGCTCGGGACAAAATTGCGACTGTGACAGCGGCAGATGTCCAGCGTGTGGCGGCCGAGTATTTCACAAAATCGAACCGGACAGTGGCCACGTTAGTGAAGAAGACCGGTGAAAAAAAAGTTACGGCGGTTCCGCAACATGAGGTGGCGCGATGAGGAGCGTGAAGCGTGAAGCGTTATACGTGAAGCGAGGGTTCGCCGCACTGGGTATGCTGGCCATGATGACACTCATGCCACTGACGTCCGCCTGTGCGGGAGACCTTGCGCTGGGCGATCCCAGGCAGATGACGTTTAAGCCGGTAGAGTTTACTCCGCCGGAGCCAGATCGCGTCGTGCTTGAAAATGGAATGGTTGTCTATCTCTTGGAGGACCATGAGCTGCCCTTGATCAGCATAACTGCCTCGATGCGGACAGGCAGCTGGCTCGATCCTAACGATAAGATCGGTCTCGCCTCCTTGACCGGTACGACAATGCGGACGGGGGGAGGTGGAGGTCTGCCCGCTGAACGGGTGGACGAGGAACTCGAACAGTTTGCCGGGGATGTCGGTGTCTCGATTGGACGGCAATCCGGTTCCGCGTCGCTCGATGTGCTTAGCAAGGATTTGAAACGGGGGCTCCAGATATTTGCCGGCCTCATTCGCGCTCCCGCTTTTGAGCCGGCAAGGGTGGAGCTTGCCAAGCTGCAGGCCATCGAAAACATTCGCCGCCGGCAAGATAGTCCAGGCTCGATCGTCGGACGGGAATTTGTAAAGCTCCTCTTCGGAGCCGATCATCCGTCGGCGCGTGAAAGCAGCACCGGGTCCATCGCCCGGATTACCAGAGACGATCTGGTCGCGTTTCACAGGAAGACGATTCACCCGAACGGCATCATGTTGGGGGTGACGGGCGATTTCGACAAGCCAGCGATGCTGGCTCTATTGCGCGACGTATTCGGCGATTGGAAAAAAGGCGAGGTGCCGGTGCTGAAGATTGGCGACGTGCCACAGGATCCGGGGGGGAAACCCGTTGTTCGGTTTGTGAACAAGGAGACTTCGCAGACGCATCTTCGCTTGGGGCACCTGTCGATTAAAGAGCATGATCCCGACTATGTAGCCTTGGCGATCGCGAACGATATTCTGGGAGGCAGTTCCTTTCGCAGCCGTCTCTTCAACGACGTGCGTACCAAGCGTGGGCTGGCCTACTCGGTTGGGAGCCGTCTGATCTCAGGGGTACACGATCAGGGCATCTGGCTGATGCGCGCAGAGACGAAGTTGCTGTCCACGCAAGAGGTCATTAGTCGATTTGTCGTGAATATGGAGCGGATGCGGACTGAATCGGTGACGGACAACGAATTGGCGGAAGCGAAAGAGGCCTACGTGAACTCGTTCGTGTTTTCCTTTGCCAGCGCATCCGCGATCGTGGGGCGGTTGATTGAATTGGAGTATGACGGGCTTCCCATGGATTTTCTCCAACAATTGCGCGCCCGCGTGGTTGCATTGACGAAAGAGGAAATTTTGGCGGCGGCGAAGAAACATTTCAACCCCGAGCGGTTGACCATTATCGCGGTCGGGCCAGGAGAGGCCTTGCCGAAGCTGCTGTCGGGGTTTGGGGAAGTGAAGGAAATAAGGTTAGCTCCGGAGAGCTGAGGGAAGAGTGGCCAGGTGCCCTTTTTGCTCGCAGAACGCGCACGATAAGAATGTGCTCGTTCGATGCGCGCAGTCAAGGGCAGCCTGGGCCACTCCCTATAATAGAGGTTTAGCGAGTTGAAGGCTTCGCCAGGGCTAAGGGTATATCTCGTGCGTGCGCTTGGGTAGGTGCGAAAGCCGCGCAGTGGGAGATCAACAGGCCACCTGGCTCAAGGAATAAAAGCTTCCGGAGCTTTGGAGCGGTGGAGGGAGAAGCAAATAGTCTGGTCGAGATTTGGGCTCGCGCAGCCCGCATTTCAGAAAGTTCTAGCTGGACGCGTACTGATGCTGAAGATCCAGTATCAAGGACCGTACCCTCCATTTGGATGCTGAGGTGGTTGTGAGCGTGATGAGTCTATGAAAGGAGTTTGTTATGGTGACTTATCTGATGCTTCTTAATTGGACGGATCAGGGAATCAAGAATGTGAAGGATTCGCCGAAGCGGCTGGATGGGGTGAAAAAGCTCGCGAAGAATATGGGCGGCGAGGTAAAGGCGTTCTACATGACGCTGGGGGCGTATGATCTTGTTCTCATCGTTGATATGCCGAACAACGACAAGCTGGCGAGTTTCGGCCTCAAGTTGGGATCGCTCGGCAATGTGCGGTCCACGACCCTCAGAGCCTACCCCGAAGATGACTATCGCCGTATCATTAGCGGCCTGAGTTGAAATGCCACAAGTACGGAACAGAATCGACAATGGCCAGCCATCAGCTTTCAGCAAAGATCGAACTCGGAGCTGATCGCTAAAGGCTTTTCACATGCCCCTAGAAGACGATTTCTGCGACATTATCAAGAAGGCACGAACTGGCCAGGGACTTTCGGTCGGCGATGTCGGCCAGATGGCCGGATTGCCTGGTGGCGATATCACAGCATTCGAGCGCGGCGTTTGCCTGCCGGATCGAAGTGAAGTTCAGGCCCTGGCAAAGGTCCTAGGACTACGTCCTGGTCCGTTGGAACAGATCGCGATTGAGAAATGGGAACCGTCCGCGCAACCGCCGACGGCCTGGGTTGAACGGATACAGGGATCGATCAATGGTTATGGGGTTCAGGGCTATGTGGTCCATGACGGTGGGGAGGCAGTGCTCATCGACACGGCCTACAATGCGCCGGCGATGATCGAGTTCTTGTCAGGGCGCCAACTGCGCCTGGTGGGAATATGCCTGACGCACGGCCATGCGGACCACGCCGATGGAATCGATCAAATTTTGAAATTTCGTGAAGCGCCGGTCTATCTCGGAACGGAGGATATCGATCTCCTCAGCTCGCGACCTCCTGCCGCACACATGAAGGCGCCGGAGCAGGGTCGGACGATTACAGTTGGGCGCTTGCGCCTGGAGTGCCTGGCGACGCCTGGCCATACTCCTGGCGGAATCTGTTATCGGGTAGATGCTGAGTCCCAGCGTGTCTGTTTCGTCGGCGATACATTATTTGCCGGTTCCATCGGACGCTCGAATCCCAGTACCCTGTATCGGACCCATCTGGGATCAGTCGAAACCCGCTTACTTACCTTGTCGCCTGAGTACCGGTTGTTGCCTGGTCACGGACCGGCTACGACAGTTCGCGAAGAACTGGATCACAACCCCTTCAGGTCGGGTCATTGAAGACCCATGAATTCTGACCAGCGGAAGGACGACCAGCCGATCAGCAGCGAAGAGCTGCCGGTTGTGGCAAGATCGGCAGAAGATCTCATCGAGCCCACCGAGAATGACGAGTGTGAGGAGACTCCTTTCTCGAAATGGATCCTGCCTGTCAGCCTCTTTATCGCGACGATCTTTACCACGCTGTGGGCCGGGGCCTATCAGGCCTATAATGGGCCAATCCGTGGACCGGTCAATCTCCTGCTTGAACAGCCCGAGATACTCTGGCGAGGGATTCCTTTCGCCGCCACGTTGCTAGGGATTCTGGTGACCCATGAGTGTGGGCACTATATGCTTTCCCGCATCCATAGCGTTCCAGCCTCATTACCGCTGTTCATCCCAGGCCCTCCTTATTTCATCGGCACATTCGGTGCGATCATTCGCCTGCGCGGGCCGATTATGAATCGGCGCGCGCTGTTCGACATCGGCGTGGCTGGTCCACTCGCCGGCTTCATCGCCGCAGTGGCAGCACTGGTTATCGGCCTGAACCTGTCGACGGTCGTTGATCGCACGGCGACCCATGGATTGCAGTTGGGCGAACCCTTGCTCTTGCAGTTCATCGCCTGGCTGGTCGTCGGTTCTATTCCTCCTCAGGCCGATATCGTCTTACATCCCATCGGATTCGCTGCCTGGTTTGGCCTGTTCGTCACGTCGTTAAATCTCATTCCCATCGGCCAACTCGATGGAGGCCATGTGGCCTATGCCCTGTGGGGTAAACACCAACGCACAATGGCGTTTATTATGGTGCCGATCCTCATTGTGTTGGGCTATGTAGGCTGGCCGGGTTGGTGGCTCTGGGCTTTTATGGCAGGACTCTGGGGGTTCGGCCATCCACCGGTTCACGATATTCAAGTACCGCTGGGCCGAAGGCGTGTCATTATCGGATGGATCGCGGTTGCCGTGTTTGTCATTACCTTTGCGCCGGTTCCTTTCTCCTTCCACTGACCTTGGGCGCGAGACAGGCGGGACGGGCTGGAAAGGCGAGACTGGCGGAATCATAGCTTGCGCGTCGCGCCTTTCTCGCCAGTCTCGCGCGTCACGCGCCACAGTCTGTGGACAATCCTGAGATTTTCTTGTCCGATCGCACACTCAGCCCTACAGTGTGCCTATGGAGTCTACATCGACCACGACCTTGTCGTGTCCCAAGTGTCGGACCGATCAGCCTGACGGAGCGACAGAGTGCGTGAAATGTGGGATTATTTTTGCAAAGTATCGGCCACATGTCTCACTACAGAGGCAGCCGGAATCGCAGAATAGCTCGCGATGGGTGGCCCTCGCTAAAGAGTGGCTCGTGGACTCAGATACGTCGACGGATTCGTTGACATTCGCCGGCCGGGTCGGAGTCTTTCTGTTGCTGCTCTGGTGGGGGCGAGCGTTCATTGTCACGCCGCTTGAAACCAACTATACAGGGGAATCGTTTCTTCATTTGATCAATCTGCCGTTCCACGAAGCAGGCCATCTTCTCTTTATTCCGTTGGGCCGGTTCATGACGATTCTCGGCGGGAGTCTCGGCCAGATCCTGATGCCACTCGTCTGCCTAGCTACCTTTCTCATCAAGACGCGTGATCCTTTCGGCGCATCCGTGGCCCTCTGGTGGACGGCGGAGAGCCTCATGGACATCGCCCCCTATATCGACGATGCGCGGGCGATGGATCTCATGCTCCTTGGTGGGGTGACGGGAAAGGAAACGGATGGGCATGACTGGAACAATATTCTGACCATGTTGGATTGGCTGGAGTACGACCATCGCATGGCTCACCTCACCTACAACTTTGGCATTCTCCTGATGCTGGCCTCGTTCGCTTGGGGCGGGTTATTGCTTCTGAAACACTACCGCCGGCTCTAGCAGGATGCTGAAAAAGGGGGGATGGGGTAGCTGAGACGATCCCCTTGCTCGCGCAACGCGCGGTCGAGGACTCCCCTCGTTGGACGCGCGCAGTTGGGATGATCCCACCCACCCCTTATAAAGTGACCGCTCGCTGCGGCCGCACTGGACGGCCGTTTTGAGCATCCTGCGATGCTGCTACTGCGACACCACTACTCACAAGATCACAGTGAGTAGTAAGCAGAAATCGATGCACCAATCCTGTTATATCGTTATCTCGATGTCCGATAATGACTCCAGCGCCAACATCAGCGCGTGAGTTCCACTGCGGCTATGTCCGAGCGTGTGGACGGTCTGGTAGAGCTGGTGCACCAACGTAAGGCCGGGTAGCACGAGTCCCATACGTGTTGCTTCTTCCAAGGCAATGCCCATGTCCTTGATGAAATGCTCGACGAAAAACCCTGGATCGAAATTGCGCTGTAGAATCCTCGGCGCGAGGTTGTCCAGCGTCCAACAGGCGGCTGCGCCGCCTCGGATAGAGTCCAGCATTCGATTCAGATCGAGCCCAGCCTTGTAGCCATAGAGCAAACTCTCGCAGACACCGACCATCGTGCCGGCGATCACGATCTGGTTGCAGAGCTTCGCCTGTTGCCCGGCGCCTGGTCCTCCCTGATGCACGATCTTTTTCCCTAATAGCTCGAACAGCGGCAGCACGGCTTGCACGGGTTTCGTGTCGCCGCCGATCATGATCGAGAGCGATGCATTCCTGGCGCCGACGTCGCCGCCGGAGACAGGCGCATCGATGGCTGCTAGACCTTTTGCTGAGGCAGCCGCTGCAATGTCACGGCTCAATACAGGTTGTGTCGTGGTCATGTCGATGAGGAAGGTTTCGGCCCCTGCGCCGGTTAAGACGCCATCGGCGCCAAAATAGACCTGCCGGACGTCTTGAGGGAAACCGACCATCGTAAAGAGAACATCGGATTCAGCTGCCACAGCGTGGGGACTTTCAGCCCACTGCGCGCCGCGATCGAGCAATGGCTGCGCCTTCGACCCCGTGCGGCTATGGACCGTCACACGATAGCCGGCCGTGAGCAGGTGGCCACACATCGACGACCCCATGACGCCGGTGCCGATCCAACCGATCCTTGTTGCCGCTGGGCTAGCAGGTTGAACAATCATTAATCGCGTGCTCGGTCATTCGGCGAGTGGCGTGATTCGATCCGCCACCGCCTGAATGATACCTTCTTGTTCCCTCGCCACCTTCACCCCTTGAAAACTCAAATAGTAGCCCCCGTGACTCGGCGACTGGATCGTGGCGGTGAGTTCAACCCGCTGCCCGTCTTCGACATCGGGGTCTTTGACAGTCGGGATCCCGCAACGTCCGTAGACGGCGACATTGATCGAGGAGGTTTCGTCTTCAAGGTAGAACAAATAAGCGCCGTAGCACATCGTGCCGGCTTGAAGTTTGTAGGGATCGAGCGGCGTCACATTGCGAACCGTGCCCTGTAACGTGACCTGTTTCAAATGAAACGACTTCGGTGCGTCGATGATCTCACGAATGGTAATAGGCTCCGCGGCTGAAGCGAAGGAAGAGCCGACCACGACCCACACAAGCCAGAGGACGGCGAGGAGACTCACCAACGTTCTTGCATGAGCTGCATGGTCTGGTATCACAATTCTATTTTACAGAAGGTCGTCGCAGAAGTCCCTTCCGGCTCGTCGACGAACTCGTTATAATCGGCAACCTTTCTTGGAGAATCACCATGATCGATCGCACAGGACTTGAGCGCTATATTACAGACAGCCGCCTCCGGTTTGAAGATCTGCTGGGCCAGATGGTAGAGATCCCTTCGATCAGCATGGACCCGGCCAAGGCTCCCGACATCCGGCGGATGGCAGAGTTTGCGCGGCAGGTTCTGACGGGCCTAGGGGCTGAGGCTCAGATTGTTGAGACCGGCGGCTATCCGATCGTTTCTGGCGGCTGGGTAACCGGAGCCCATCATCCGACTGTGACCATCTACAACCATATGGATGTCCAACCGGCTCAGGAGCCGGAATGGAAGCAGGCGCCCTTTGCATTCAAGAATGAGAATGGGCTGTACCACGGCCGTGGTGCCACCGATGACAAGGGTCCTGCTCTCTCGGCCCTGTTCGGCGCACGGTATGCCATTGAGCAAGGAGTGCCGATCAACGTCCGGTTTCTTTGGGAGCTGGAAGAGGAGATCGGCAGTCCGCACTTTGCGGCTGGGCTCAAGAACCGATCGGCTATTCCTCGACCGGACTCAGTCGTGGTGTCGGACACCATCTGGCTCGCAAAGGGGAAGCCCGCCATGCCCTATGGACTGCGCGGTCTGCTGGGCGCACGACTCACGTTGCGCACAGGAACGAAAGACGCCCACTCCGGCGTGACTGGAGGCGCTGCGCGGAATCCGCTCGCGGAACTGATGGAGGTGGCGCAGGCCTGCGTGGATGCCAAGACCGGCAAGGTGAAGATTCCAGGCTTCTATCAGAATGTGGTCGAACCGACTAGAGCGGAGATCAAGAGCTTTCTCGCGTCCGGCTTCCAGGTCAAGAGCTTCAAACAGGCCTATGGTTTTCAAACACTTCGCACGAACGATCCCGCTGAGATCATGCGCCGGATCTGGGCCGCGCCGACGTTCGAGGTGCATGGGTTGACCGGTGGCTATCAAGGGCCAGGGGTAAAGACGGTCGTGCCAGGGCATGGCGAACTGAAAGTGAGTATGAGGTTAGTGCCGAATCAGACTCCAGAGAAGGCCTTTGCATTGCTCAAGCGCCATGTGGCCAAGATCAACCCGAATGTGAAAGTCGAACGAGAAGGGATGCTTCATCCGTTCAAAGGATTATTTGAGGGGCCCTATGTCGAAGCGGTGAAGCGGGCGGCGAAGGCTGGATTTGGGAAAGAGCCGGCCTTCATCCGCGAGGGCGGATCGATCGGTGCCGTGGTCACCATGCAGAAAGCCTGGAAGGTGCCAATTTTGTTTATGGGGCTGAGTCTGCCGGAACATGGCTACCATGCGCCGAACGAATATTTCGACTGGGGCCAAGCCTCCGGCGGGATGAAGGCGTTTGCGCATTATTTTTCGGAATTGGCGGAGATGGGGAAGGGGTAGGGATGGAGCCTGATGATCTTCTGTGCTCGCGCAACGCGCGGCCTCCGAAAGATGGGGAGGGAGTGGCCAGGTGCCCTTCTTGCTCGCAGAACGCGCACGATCAGAATGTGCTCGTTCGACGCGCGCAGTAAAGGGCAGCCTTGGCCACTCCCTACCAAGAGAACGGTGTACCGAGCATTTTTCGCTTGGCCTGCTCTCATTCTCGATCCTTCTTACGTTCGATCAGCAATTCTGCAGTCGCTGATGTTGTATCCTTGAGCATGCCGCATATGCTGCGGATGTAGTGCTTTGTGAGAGGCGAAAAAGAATATGTCACTCCCATGCTTGATGAAGCCTCACCTTACTCCTCCGTGCTGAAAAACGTTTCCGATAGTCATAAGTTGCAGGACTTCCTTGGAGCACCGTATGCGAGGCTGAAGCATTGCGGTAAAGATGGGACTTCGACGAGCCCGACTTAGCAGCCCTTGGATTGCTGTGCTTGACACTGTTGCGCGAGTCGCTGCGCTTCGGCGATCTGCGCGGGAGTCAGGAGGCTTGCGGCNNTGCAAGGTTGAGCCACATGTAGGCACGCACATAGTCCTTCGGCACACCCTGTCCCTGGAAATAAACCGTTCCGAGGTTGTACTGTGCCCACGTGTCATTCTGGGCGGCGGCTTGCTCCCACCACTGGCTGGCTTTCGCGTAGTCTTGCGGCACGCCCTGTCCGTGGGCATACAGCCCCCCGAGGTTGTACTGCGCCCCAGCGTTGCCCTGGGCAGCGGCTTTCTCGTACCACTCTCGCGCCGTCACATAATCCTGCCGCACACCGTGTCCCAACTCATACAGCGCCCCAAGGCGGTACTGCGCCCCAGCGTTGCCCTGTGTAGCTAATGGTTCAAGTATTTTGAACACAGTCGCGTAGTCACCGCGTTTATATGCAGCGGTAGCATCTTCGAGTGGACCCGCCCACACCGTACCAACAGTCAGCAGTAGCGCAGCACCTACAGAAAGTAAGAGTCGTGTCATTGAGATGCCTCCTGAGAGATCGTCAGAACTGTTGGAGTGTGCTCCCGTTTGAGGGAGCGGTCCAATGAAAATTGGATTGTCTTCGCGGCATCTTGAGGGGTGGCGCATGGGCTGATTGCTAAGGATGATTACGAAGAGTCTGCGGCGTGTCTACTGCGGGAGTGGCTGGCGTTATTGACAACAAGGCCCCCCGACGATGGCTACAAATGTTTCCCAGCCAATTGAGGTGAGCGACCAGCTATAATGCCGCTGTCCGCAGAGATTTCTCCGTCTAGAGGGAATTGCATGCCCGCCAAGCACGTCAAAGCGAGACACTGGATCGCGACGGACGATTGGGAAGGGTGTCTGTGGGTCTACTGTGAGTATTGCGCGAGCGTTGGGGTAAAGAGAGAGCGGTAAATCCGACTCAGCAGCCTTTGAACTTCAGTGCCATGCATTGTTGCGTGAGCCGCTTGGCTTCTGTGATCTGTTCGGGAGTCATGCGCCCGGCGACATCGTTTCGATTTTCCTCGGCTTGCTTCTGCTCGTCACCCTTCATGTGTACTGCTGCGAGGCTCACCCACAAATACGCCCGCACATAGTCCTGCGGTACGCCTAGACCTGCGAAATACAGTTCCGCGAGGTTGTTCTGTGCGAGCGCATTCCCCTGCGCCGCGGCTTTCTCGTACCACTGACGCGCTTGCGCATAATCCTGCGGCACGCCTTGTCCTTTGGCATACAGTTCCCCGAGACTGTTCTGCGCCTCCGCATTCCCTTGGGCTGCAAGCGATTGAAATGCTTTCAACGCAGTCGCGTGATCACCGGGTGGATTTGCAGCAGTCGTATCTTTGAGTGGACCCGCCCACGCTGTGCCCACAGTCAACAGGAGCCCAACACTCATAGAAAGGATTATTCGTGTCATTGAGAATTCCTCCTGAGAGATCGACAGAACTGTTGGAGTGTGCCCCAGTTTGAAGAGAAGTTCAAGGTGCCTGGATAGGCGTGTCAACCCAATTTAGAAATGTCCTCTTTCTCCCATAGTAGAAATGTCCGGGTTATGTGATG
>CXWL01005159.1_pt1 | contig 49740 bp, 51 predicted proteins | sample 590931 | NCBI WGS metagenome assembly CXWL01 (sample SAMEA3498368, study PRJEB10139) | groundwater metagenome | biome: water well; material: biofilm material | place: Germany | collected 2015-04-27 | reverse complement strand
ATGACTCGGTGCTCGACGGGATCATCCTGGGGGCGGCGATCTCGCGGGAACTGCGTTTCCTCGCGAAGGCGGAACTCTGGCAGTCCCGACTGCTCGCGTGGGTGCTCGATGGTTTGGGCGCGATCGGAATTAAGCGTGGCCACGGCGACCAACTTGCTCTCGCAAGGATGCGGCAGGCGCTCGAAGCAGGACAGGCAGTCGCAATTTTCCCGCAAGGCGCCATCTGCGGCGACCGTGTGTGGCACCGAGGTGCCGCGCGCCTGGCGCTCGTGACGGGCGCGCCACTTGTGCCGGTCCGCCTCGTCGGCACAGCACGAGCCCTCTCGCGGGACAGAATCGGCTTCCCGCGGTTGCGCATCATTTTCGGAGAGCCGATCAAAGTCGCGCGGGCGCAGGAAGAACCGGTTGCGGCGACGAAGTTGACCGAGCGGTTACGCGCCGCGGTCGAATCGCTGGCTTAGTTGACTTCTCCACCCTAGGACCGAAGAGAAGCGCCAAGGAAGGGATACGATGTTTGTAAAAACCCTAGCGCAGACCAAAATGTGGGGGTTTTGGCAATATATGTTTGATTTCTGCAACGAGAGTTTTTCCTGCGTGCTCGGCTCGTTAACGGCTATAATCCTGGTTTTTTTGGCTATCGTATTGGGCTTGAATGCTATGATGACGCGCCGCAATAGAAGACAATAGACATAATCTTTCGACTGCTTCGCAATCGATTCCCCATGACGTGCCATCAGGTCAGGCGAGACCTTCTAATTTTCTTCACCTCTTTTCAAGGGATCGGCCAGATTGTCGTTCACTGCGCGCAACTTTCTCACCCACCCGCTCAACTATCAGAAGCAGGGTATATTAATTTGGTGCTGCGGCTCCCGGCAACGAACCGCAGGCGTTCACGAATTGAACCGGCCATCTTGCGCCACCATCTCACAGCGGCAACGACCGGCGAGCCGACCTTCACCGGACATACCGGTCAGAGCACGCCAGCCAGCCGATTGAGGCTAAGAATCGCCTGGCCAAAGAACAGCTGGAAGGCTTGCAGATCTTGGGACGACACCTGGGTGAGATGAGGACCACGGTCGCTGTAGAGAAGTCCGATCGGCCGGACACCGATACGGATGGGGGCGAGAATGGCTGATGAGGTGCACCAGGTCGTCACAAACATCGAGCTGAGGGACCGAGACCCTTGGGTGGACACCTCCGATAACATGACGGGATCATGTCCTTTCAGCACATGCAAGAATAACGGGTGTTCCGCGCTGAGCGACCCCGAGAAGCTGGCCAAATAACGATCTGGCGCGTCAACCCCCACCACCACTCGGCCAAGCAGTTGGTCAGTATCGCCAGGATTCAACAGAGCCAAGGCCACTCGCGTGAAGCCACCGCCGTCATGCAGTGTATTCACCAAGATCGACAGAAGGCTGTTGAGATCCTTTGCCGCCAACAAGGAGGTTTGGAACTGTTGCAGGGTTTCCAATGGACGGGTCTGGATCGGTGGAATCGCCTGGCTCTCTGGTGGACCATTGGGCAGTGCGGTCTTGCCCTTCGGTGATACAGTCAGGGGGAGGGAGGCTGGAGCCGAGGCCCGGTGGATCACAGTTTCTGTAATACCGACGGAACGAGACAGTTGTCGGCCCTTGTCGAAGGCACGAGTTAAGGCGTCCTGTAAGGTCTGTTCAGGCAGAGAGGTGCCCCGTAGGAGGGCGCGACGAACGGGATCGGCGGCGGCGGAGTTCGGCGAGTCAGCCATGGCCTCGATGAGATGATTTGAGCCCACCACAAGCCCCATAAACAACTGCTGATCCGTCTGCCACTTGGTTGTTGCTGTGGGCATCGGGGTACCGATGAGATCCACCAGGCCGGCGGGCAGGACCCAGGCTTGTGCCAAGGCTGCGGCAAAACACGCCCTCGACACGCCGAGAATTTTGACTTCGTCTTCCGGGGTCTGCGCAGCGGTGAGCGATTGAAACAGATCAGGGGTTTGGTACGCGATGACCATATCGGCAAACGAGTATAGGAGGGCCGCGCTGAACAGCTGCCCCAGCTGAGGGTAGTTCATCGCCCCGCCCAGTTCGGAAGCATGGGTAGCCGCAAAGAGCGCTTTGGCGATCAAGCGGCTCAAGACTGGCTGGCGATCCGAATGATTTTCCAGTAACTGGACGGTGGCGACGAGCGTGCGGACGATATCCAGCCCGAGCCAGGACACAGCATGCGTCACAGTCGTAATGGTATGTTGCGGGCTGTAGGCAATCCCGTTGGCAATCTGCAACACTTTGCACGTCAACCCTGGGTCACGACTGACGACCTGTGCGAGCGCGTCGGGGCTCGATGTATCCCCGCTGATATTGAGAATTTTCTGACAGGTCGCCCGCAGGGCCGGAATCGAATTGGCCTGCGGATCGAAGAGGGGGCGCAGTTGCACGTGCACCTGCGCGCGAATCTCGTTCATGACATGAGAGGCGTCCACCACCGTGCCGGCCTGGGTCATTCTGCACTCCCTCACTATATGTTCTGTATATCCTGGCGTCGTTTTATCGGTCGGTTCATGCCTAAAACTTGAGTGGGGATGATCCGGACAGACGGGGCTCGGAATCACACCGGAACGGAAAGAGAAAACCGTGAGCGCACACAGTAATCGTCAGCGATCATCGAAGGCGAGCCACGGTAACGCCATCTCCGCCTTCTGCACGCTCTCCTGCGCGGAACTCCGCCACATAAGGCGAGCCCTTCAAGTAATCCCGCAACGACGCTCTGAGTTTCCCCGTGCCATGGCCATGAATGATGCGCAGAAACGGCGCGCCGGCCACAGTCGCGCGATCCAACGCTGCAACCACGTCATCCAACGCCTCGTCTGCCGCCTTCCCGCGCACATCCACGACCGTCTGTTCATCAAGCCCCAATCCTCCGACTGAGGGAACCCGTCGAGGACTCGATGATACTGGTGGTGGAGCTGCCTGCCCTCGTGCAAGGCCGACGAGATTCGCGACTGTGGCCAGCACTTCCCCCGCCCCCACCTTCACCCTCACGCGTTTCTTTCCTTGTGGCGATTCGAGAAGTATGCCTGTCATACCGAGCCCACTGATCTCGACCTGATCCCTCACCCCCAACTGCTCAAGTGGTATCGACGTGCCGGTCGGGTCCAATTCCGCTCTCGTCTGCGCCTCAAGCTCGAACAATCGTTGCTTCGCCGCCTTAGCTTTGATCAACTTCTGCTCACCCTTGACGGTATCCACCGTGGCTTGCACTTCTGCCCGTGCCCGGCTGAACTGTTCACTGAGTTTTCGCTTGAAACCCTTTTGCGCTTCCCGTTCGGTCTCTTCCAGGTGAGCTAACTGTGCCTTTGCACGTTGTTCGGCCTGTTGCGCTTCACGTCTGGCCTCAACCGCCTGAGCCAGGTCGTCGGCCAGCTGTCGCTGTGTGAGTTGCAGATCGTGGAGCATCGTTTCCATGACCCGCTCGTCTTTATGGAGCTTCCGTCTCGCTTCATCGATCAAGGCCCGGTCCATCCCCAATCGGCCGGCAATCTCAAGCGCGGACGATCCACCTGGTACCCCCATGAAGAGCCGATAGGTCGGCGAAAGCGTTGCCACATCGAATTCGACCGCAGCGTTTGCGAAGCCTGGCATCGTATGGGCCAGGGCCTTCAGCGATCCATAGTGTGTGGTCGCAACGACTTTCATCCCCAGTGTGGCCAGCCGACAGAGCAACGCTTCGGCCAGGGCTGCCCCTTCTGTCGGATCGGTCGAGGTCACCGGTTCATCGAGGAGAACCAACCATTGCCGCGGAGCGCCATGTGTGTCGCTTCTGCCCTGACAGTCCGTTTCATCGAGCAACTGAATCATCTGGGTCATGTGTGCCGAAAAGCTGGACAGATCGCGGGCCAGGTCTTGGGCGTCGCCGATATCGGCATAGACGTCGGAAAAGATCGCCATTTCTGACTCTGCATCGCAGGGCAAATGCAATCCGGCCCGGACCATCAAGGCAAAAAGCCCGACGATCTTGAGGGTCACGGTCTTCCCGCCCGTATTGGGACCGGAAATGACGAGCACATGAATCGATTCATCCAGGAGAATATCGTTAGCAACCACTTGCCCTTTCGACAAGACGAGCAGGGGGTGCCTGGCCTGCAACAGTCTTACGCGCCCGTCTGCGTTGAGATCGACTGGGCGCGCCTTTAATTGACGGCCAAACGATGCCCGTGCCGAAATACCGTCAAGCACGGCCAGCGCTTCGAGCCCCGCCAGCACAACCTCGGACTGTTCGGCAATGAGCGTGGACAACTCATGAAGGATGCGGCGCACTTCCCGTTCGATCTCCAGATCCGCCACTTTGATTGAATTGTTCAGTTCGACCAGCTCTCGGGGTTCGATAAACACCGTCGCGCCGCTGGCTGACACGTCATGAACAATCCCCGGAACTCTTCCACGCATGTCGGCTTTCACCGGGATGACATACCGGCCTTCGCGTTGGGCGAAATACTGTTCTTGTAAAATTTCCTCATAGCGACGCGAATGCAGCATCTGACTTACTTGATCGCGCATCTGCTGTTTGAGCGCTTGAGCCTGGTGAGTCAGACGCCGCAACTCAGGTGTTGCCGACTCCTTGATCGCCCCGTCCGGATGGATCGCCGCATCCAGCGCGGCCTTCACAGGCCGCAGTTCCGCCATCGATTGCAAGGGAAACCCGACGGATGCCAGTGCTGGTGCGCCCTGTTGATGCCGCGCCATAAAACGGCTGCTCTCCTCCAACAATTCCAGCACCACCGCGCAATCCCGGAGTTCATGAATCTCCAACGCCGCCCCTTTCCTCGCCCGAATAAGTGGATCCCGAATATCGGGAAAGGCCAAGACCGGTAGGGATTCGCCTGATGCTTGCAACTGCCCCATCTCCGTCGTTTCCTGCTGACGCTGTTGCGAGTCCTGAAGACCGGCAGCCAATTCAAGGGTACGACAGCGCGCCGCCCCCATTGTCGATTTGGCATGCCCGGCAAGGGCATCCAGCAGTCTAGGCCACTCCAATACCACCACAGTCTGCTCAAAAAGGCTCATCGACACCTCAAGGAAAAGCGATTCACGCTGCGACTATGAACTCTAACGAACCCGACGGCAGAGGCGCAAGGCGCGCCTCGCCGGATGTCGCACCCACTCTCTGGAAATCCGGGTCAGGCAACAGGGAAACTTCCGAGATCCGACGCAGAGTTACCATGTTGGTATAGCTTGACAAGGCCCAAGAGCGCCGATACTATCGGCGTCATTCTGGCCGATGAATTCATTCGGCCCACTTTTTTCAAGGAACTACTCGCCATGGCTATTCGGATCGGTATTAACGGATTTGGACGGATCGGACGGAACGTCCTGCGAGCCTCTCTCGGGGATCCAGATCTCCACATTGTCGCGGTGAACGACCTCACAGATGCGAAGACGCTCGCCTATCTCTTGAAATACGACTCGGTACACGGGACGCTACAGGGAAATGTCGAAGCCAAGGGGGACGAGATCTTCGTCGATGGTAAACCTATTAAGGTGCTTGCGATCAAGGACCCCAAAGATCTTCCTTGGAAGGCACTGGAGGTCGACATCGTCATCGAATCGACCGGGCGCTTTACCGACCGTGAAGGAGCGGGAAAGCACATCGCTGCAGGAGCCAAGCACGTCATTATTTCCGCCCCGGCCAAAGATCCTGATGTCACCATCGTACTGGGCGTCAACGATTCGGCTTACGATCCGAAAACCCACCGCATTGTTTCCAACGCCTCCTGCACGACAAATTGTCTGGCGCCCGTGGCAAAAGTGCTGCTGGACAATTTCGGCATCAAGCACGGCGTCATGACCACGATTCATTCCTACACCAACGATCAGCAGTTGCTCGATCTGCCCCACAAAGACTTACGGCGCGGGCGCGCGGCAGGCATGTCGATGATCCCGACCAGCACGGGCGCGGCCAAGGCACTCCACTTGGTACTGCCGCAACTGAAGGGTAAGATCGACGGCCTCGCCATCCGCGTTCCCACACCGAATGTCTCCCTGGTGGACTTGACCGTCGAAACTGAGAAGGACTGCGACGTCGCATCCGTCAACGCCGCCTTCCGAAAAGCGGCAAACGGACCGATGAAAAACATTTTGTTCTATTCTGAAGACCCGATCGTTTCCATCGACCAAAAGGGCGACTCTCATTCTGCCACATTCGATGCCCCGCTCACGATGGCGATCGACAAGCGGCTCGTTAAAGTGACAGCTTGGTACGACAATGAATGGGGCTACTCGTGCCGGGTTCGAGACTTGATCAAGGTGATCGCAGCAGGAGCAAAGGGGCGGTAAAAGGACCAACCTTACGGGGCCGCAATGAATCTCCGCAAACAAACGATCGACGATGTCGTGCTGCGAGGAAAGCGCGTCATCGTTCGGGCCGACTTCAACGTCCCGCTGGACGATGCCCACCAAATTACCGACGACACCCGCATTCGCTCGACCCTGCCCACTATCAATCGCGCGGTCGACGATGGGGCTAAGGTGATCCTTTGTTCGCACCTCGGCCGGCCGAATGGAAAATACGACCCCAAATATAGTCTGGCCCCGGTAGCCAAACGCCTGGGCCGGCTCATGGGTAAAGAGATACTGTTTGCGCCGGATTGCATCGGCCCGGCAGTAGAAAAGCTTGTTGCCCAGATGAAACCGGGCGACGTCATGCTCCTTGAGAATCTCCGATTCCATAAGGAGGAAGAGCAAAACGACGATGCCTTTTCGAAAGCGCTGGCGGCCCTCGGCGATGTCTATATCAACGATGCATTCGGCGCCGCACACAGGGCCCATGCTTCCACCGTCGGCATCACGAAGTTCATTCCCGCCTCAGCCGCAGGCTTCCTGCTCAAGAAAGAAATCGAATATCTCGAGGGTGCCGTCGAAAACCCCGTTCGGCCCTTTGTCGCCATTCTCGGAGGAGCGAAGGTGTCGGGAAAGATCGGTGTCATCGAGAATCTGGGCAAGCGCGTCGACAAGGTCATTATCGGCGGCGGCATGGCTTTTACCTTCCTCAAGGCAAAGGGACTGGAAATCGGGAACTCACTGGTCGAAACCGACATGTTGGACTTCGCCAAAGGCATCGAGGACCATGCCCTTTCCCGCGGCGTAAAATTCTACCTGCCGGTCGATTGTGTCGTCGCAGCCAGCCGTGAGCCTGGGGCGGAAACCAAGATTGTCCCGGTTCAGGAGATTCCAAAGGGGTGGTACGCCCTCGACATCGGCCCCGCCTCAGTGAAACTGTTCAACCTGGCAGTCCAAAACGCCAAAACTATTCTGTGGAACGGACCGATGGGCGTATTCGAAATCGATGCCTATGCGCGAGGAACTCTCGCGATGGCTCACGCGGTTGCCAATGCTTATGCCCTCACGATCGTCGGCGGTGGGGAAACGGCCCTGGCCGTGCATCGAGCCGGCGAGTCGGAAAATATGTCCTTTATCTCGACCGGCGGCGGCGCCGCGCTGGAATTGCTGGAAGGTAAACAACTTCCGGGCTTGACCGCCCTCCCGGATCGAGTCGCGTAATCGGCTTGCCGCAGGGCGCATTCCCTCTACCACCTTCGACCATCGAGACACCTGTGCGCAGAGCCCTCATTGTCGGCAACTGGAAAATGAATAAGACAGCCTCGGAGGCTGTGGCATTTATTCACGACCTCCAGGAACGAGTGCCGGCCCCGCCTCACGCGGATGTGGTCATTGCGCCGCCCTTTACCGCCCTCGAGTCGGCCCGCAAGGCCTTAGGCGCCTCCTCCTGGCTCAGTCTTGGCGCACAGGATCTACATTGGGAAGCGCAGGGCGCCTTCACAGGGGAAGTGTCCGCTCCGATGTTGCGCGATCTTGGCTGCCGTTACGTCATCGTCGGCCACTCTGAACGCCGCACCCTCTTCGGCGAACGAGATGAACATGTTCGGACAAAAATCCGAGCGGCGCTGACACACGGACTCTCTCCGATTCTGTGCGTGGGAGAATCGCTGGCTGAGCGTGAGTCTTGCCGAACAGAATCAGTCGTCGCCGCTCAACTGACCGGCAGCCTGGCTGGATTGACCACACAAGATCTGGCGGCTGTCACGATCGCCTATGAACCGGTCTGGGCTATCGGCACAGGACAAGCTGCCACCACCGATCAGATTGTCACCGTGCACCGCTCGATCCGATTATTCCTGGAGACAGGATGGACTAGCCAAACGGCATCGGCTGTCAGGATTCTATACGGCGGGAGTGTCACGCCGCAGAACGGCAAGTCATTTCTGGACTCGGATGCGGTCGACGGAGCGTTGGTAGGTGGGGCTTGTCTCAATCCGGACTCGTTTGCTACAATCATCAGTCTTGCTGAAACAGAACGGGCCTAACTGAATCGGGGTGCCATGTATATCCTCCTCATTATTATTCACGTCATGGTGTGTTTTCTCATGATCGGAGCCATTCTTCTGCAATCAGGGAAGGGCGCTGAGATCGGCGCGTCGTTCGGCGGCTCCAGCCAGACCGTCTTCGGGAGTCGCGGCCCCGCAAACTTCTTGAGCAAATTCACAGTCGTCGTCGCAGCCATCTTCATGCTGACCTCGTTCGGCCTGGCCATTCTCGCTAAAGACCGGGCATTCTCTTCCACCGTCATAGATCTCAATAAGAAAGAATCGTCCCAGGCAACCCCCGAAACACCAGCAACGCCCCCGACAGCCCCGGCCGCTGAAACCCACAAGCCAGACGACGCTTCCTCCAGCAAACACTAGAAGAGCACTAAGACTCGCAGCTTCGCCACACGCGACATACGCGAAGGTCAGTATTCAGTTCACAGTTGCCACAAGGCTGATATGGACCGGATAAAGGTGGCTAAGCCTATTCAGGGTTTGAGAAGACTCTAGCAAGCTGCGGGGGGAAACCCAGTTTACGCACAACCCATCGTTGAAGTTTTTCTTGTGGAGCTAATCCCCGATAGACTCAGGATGCTCAAGGAGGCCGTCCAGCCAGGCCGCAGCGAGTGAAGACCGGAGGCGTACCCTCTGGGGTACGTTGAGGATCTGAGCGATGCGAGAACGCCGCTGGCGGACTTCTTCAGCATCCTGTTATATTCTGGTGAGCCACGCCTCGTGTGAAGGATCCTCTCCTCGCACGATCGAAAAGTAGGACTTCTGCAATGCTTGCGTGATGGGACCAGGCGTCCCATTTCCAATTTTACGGTTGTCGATCTCCCGCACCGGGGTCAGCTCTGCCGCGGTCCCGGTCACAAACACTTCATCGGCGATATACATGTCATCGCGCGTAAACCGCTCTTCCAGCACGGGAATATGCCGCTCACGAGCCAGATCGATGACGGAGCTCCTGGTAATGCCATCGAGGATCGAGGTGAGCGGCGTGGTCTTGATCTGCCCTTTACGCACAATAAAGATATTCTCCCCCGTCCCCTCTGACACATAGCCCTCGGTATCGAGGAGGATGGCTTCGTCATATCCATCCGCTTTCGCTTCCCGCTTCGCGAGAATCGAGTTCACGTAGTAGCCGGAAATCTTTCCTCTCGTCATCGAGACATTCACGTGATGCCGGGTAAACGACGACACGCGAGCCCTCATCCCATTCGCCAACGCATCGTCTCCGAGGTAGGAGCCCCAGGTCCAGGCGGCGATGGCCAACTTGATCGGATTATCACCTGGATAGACGCCCATCGATCCATGCCCGATATAGACGAGCGGACGAATATAGCAGGCCTCCAACCTATTCACCCGGACTGTTTCGACAATAGCCTCAGCCACCTGCTTTTTGTCGAAGGGCATCTGCATCATGGCGATATGGGCGGAATCGAACAGGCGATCGACATGTTCTTGGAGTCGAAAAATTGCTGAGCCGGACTTCCCTTTGTAACAGCGAATACCCTCGAACGCACCCAGTCCATAATGAAGCGAATGGGTCATCACATGGACTTGCGCGTCCGCCCAATTGACGAACGACCCATCCATCCAAATTTGTCCCTGTGGCTCAAGCATAGACAATGAAGACAGGATCGTGAACGATCAAATCGGAATATAGCAGCGGGTTGGAAGAAGCGTCAAGCAAATGGTCGTGACATGGCCCGGGCGCAACCGGGGCAAGGAGGATCGATCATCAAGACATCCGAGAGGTACGAATCTTTTGGCTCAACACATGGGTGATATGCGCAGCGGCCATTGGACTGACGCGATTGAACTCCATACCGAAATCATACCCATCCACCCACCGTACCGTTGCTCGTTCAACTTCTACTGTCGGACCATCGTCTGACAGTTTGAGGCGTAGCGCCAGACTAAGACCTGGTTCGACCGCATGCTCGCCTTGAATACGTATCCCGGATTGAGACAAGTTGGTCACGATGCCCTTCCCCACGTATTCTGGGCTGAGATAGTGGAGCGCGTACCTGCTTGGTACACGACGATAGGGACGGAGCACAAATCGAATACCCATCAGCTTGGAAGAAGAAGGCTTCGGTGTGACGGCCATCACTGTCTCCGATCAATAAAAAATTTCCCGACCATGAGCGAGAGCATACGCCCGGGACCTAGGGCAGGATAGTCCACAAACAGGGTAACCCCAAGGAAGGGGGCAAGGGGCGCCCTCAGACTTCGTCAGAATCTGAAGGACACGCGGTCTTTACCTTGACAGGATTCAAATCCCTATGTTACAAACTCAGCTTCTGTAACGGAGACAGGGACTTATGTACGCAATCATTGAAACAGGCGGCAAGCAGTATCGGGTCGAAACCGGATCATTGGTCCAAGTGGAATCCCTTCCGGGCGAAGTCGGAGGGACGATTGAACTCGGCCAGGTTCGGCTGGTTCACGGCGACAAAGGGGTAGAGGTCGGACAACCCTTGGTCAAGGGAGCTACCGTCAAAGCCGAAATCATCCACCAGGGCCGGACTCGCTCCATTACCATCTTCAAGAAACAACGGCGCAAGAATTATCGGCGGACCAATGGCCATCGCCAGGGCTTTACCAAATTGCGCATTACCGGCATCGAAACGGCCTAACGAGGATCAGTCATGGCAACAAATAAAGGCGGCGGATCAACTAGAAACGGGCGCGATAGTAATCCGCAATACCTTGGGGTCAAGGCCTACGGCGGAGAGACTGTGAAGGCCGGATCGATCTTGATCCGTCAGCGAGGGACGAAGTTCTTCCCCGGTTTCAACGTGGGGCTCGGCAAAGACCACACCCTCTTCGCCCGCATCACAGGGATCGTGAAATTTGAACGCGGCCGCGGACGGCCGAAGATCAGCGTCTACGCTGCGCCCTCGATCTCATAAATACATTCTTTCCCTCTTTTCTCGTCATCGTATCGCTACCGCGAGGGCTCCCGGCATGAGTAGCGGTGCAACGGGATGTTCCTCACATATCATGCCCATATAGTCCTTACGCTGAAACGGTGCGCCGATGTTTGTCGATGAAGTCCGTATCCATATTAAAGCCGGACGTGGCGGCGACGGCTCATGCAGTTTTCGTCGTGAAAAGTTCGTCCCGCGCGGCGGGCCCGACGGTGGCGATGGCGGCCACGGCGGCGATGTCATATTTGAAGCGTCGCCCCGCATGACCACGCTCCTCGACCTCCGCTATCAAAAACATTATGAAGCTGAGGTCGGCCGCCAAGGCGGCGCAGCCAACTGCTCCGGAAGAACCGGAGAAGATGTCGTCGTGGCCCTTCCAGTCGGCACCGTCATCTTTGACGATCAGACCGATGAGCTGTTAGCCGATCTGGTTACTCCGGGACAACGGTTTGTGGGAGCTCACGGAGGCCGGGCCGGACGAGGGAATAGCCATTTCGCTACGCCGACCAATCGCACGCCTACAGAATTCGAAACGGGCACGGAAGGCCAAGAACGGTCGCTGCGACTTGAACTGAAACTCTTGGCCGATGTCGGGCTTGTGGGGTTTCCCAATGCCGGAAAGTCGACGCTCATCGCCTCAATCTCGGCCGCACGACCGAAAATCGCCGATTACCCCTTCACCACACTGACGCCGAATCTGGCAATCGTTCGTTGGGGGGAGAAGGGAAGTTTTGCCGTTGCGGATATCCCAGGAATTATCGAAGGCGCCCACGAAGGGAAGGGGCTGGGATTCCAATTTCTCCGGCATATCGAGCGCACATCCTTTTTACTGTACATGATCGACGTCTCGGAATGGGCCACCGACGAGCCGGTTAAAAGCTTCGAGATCCTGCGCCAGGAGTTAGCCGCCTACGATGAGCCGATTACCCTGCGCCCTTTCGCAGTGGTCGCGACGAAAATCGACGTGGCCGGGGACGGAACCCGCCTGAACGCGTTGAAGAAATACTGCGCGCGCCATCGATATACATGCCTCCCGATCTCTGCCGCCACGAGAGAAGGACTGACGGAACTCGTCACCTATGTAGGGCAACAGGTGGCGCAGCTTCGAGCCGCACCATGCGAGACGAACTCTTAAAACAGGCCACCCGTATCGTCATCAAGATCGGGAGCAGCCTCGTCGCGTCACGAGACACAGGGTTGCGCCCCGAACAAATCGATCGGCTCGCGGACGAGATCGCGGCAATTCGGTCCAGCGGACGGGAAGTTCTGATCGTCTCCTCCGGCGCAATTGTCTCCGGCATCAAGAAGTTGGGCCTGAAGGAATACCCCAAGAGCCTCCCTGTGAAGCAGGCTGCGGCGGCGGTCGGCCAAAGCCGGCTCATGTGGGCCTATGAAAAATCGTTTGAACGACTCGATGTCAAGGTCGCGCAGATTCTACTCACTCATCAGGATCTCGCCGATCGGCGCAGGTTTCTCAATGCGCGCCATACCCTCAGCGCGCTGATTGGGTTCGGCGTGATCCCCATTATCAATGAAAACGATACCGTTGCCGTGGATGAAATCCGTGTGGGAGATAACGATACGCTGGCTGCCGAAGTCGCTCATCTCGTCGACGCAGAACTGCTGATCATCCTGTCCGATATCGACGGCCTATTTACCGAAGACCCGCGAAAAAACCCCGCTGCCACACTGATCCCCTTGATCCCCGACATTACCCATGAAATCGAGGAACGAGCCGGCGCCTCCGCCACATTCGAGGGAACCGGAGGCATGGCCACAAAAGTTCGGGCTGCCAAGAAAGTCAGCGAGTATGGTGTGGCCACCCTTATCATGAACGGGCAGGAAGTCGGTCTCCTTCCAAAAATATTGGCCGGCGGCCCTGGCGGCAGCCTCTTTCTCGCAAAAGAACGTCGCTTCACCAGTCGTAAACATTGGATCGCGTTCACCCTCAGGCCGCGAGGAGCCATGACGCTCGACCCCGGAGCGGTCGATGCGCTGGTCCGACGAGGCAAGAGCCTGTTGGCTTCAGGTATTCTGGCGGTCAGCGGTTCGTTCGATAGCGGTGATGCGGTCAGTTGCCTCGATCAGGACGGCAAAGAACTCGCCAAAGGACTCGTGAACTTCTCTTCAGACACTTTGGCGCGGATCAAGGGGCTCAAAACGACCGAGATCCAGCAACAGCTCGGCCCACAGGAGTACGAGGAAGTGATACATCGAGACAACCTCGTTATCCTCTGAAGGATAATGTTAAATTTTCAATGATGAATGCTCAATGAGAGAGTCAAGATGCGTTGAGCCTTCGCATGTTCCCTCATTCCAAATTAAACATTGAACATTCATCATTAAATTTATGCGTCTTGGACTACTCGGAGGCAGTTTCAACCCTGTTCACAACGGCCACTTGGCCATAGCACGCCAGACACGTGAAGCTCTTGGGCTTGATCAAATCCTTTTCATTCCCACAAATGTCCCTCCCCATAAATCGAACAACAGTCTGGCTCCGGCGCAAGATCGCTATGAGATGGTCCGCCTAGCGATCGCTTCAGACCCTACCCTCTCGATCTCGGACGTGGAACTCCGCCGGCCTGGCAAATCCTACACGATCGATACCATCCGCCTCCTGCAACAAGAATATGGCGCGCAGGCCCAGCTGTCATTTTTGATTGGACTCGATGCGTTCCTGGACTTTCCCTCCTGGCGTGACCCTCGGACATTGCTGGAACTCTGCCGGTTCATTGTCCTCTCACGGCCAGGCCTATTATTTCGCTCTCTCTCATCCGTTTCACTGCTTCCGCCCATTCCAGTTCCCTCACTGATGGATTTAGATGCGGGACAGATTTCACGAATCGAGGCGCCGCTCGGAAAGCAAGGCCTGACCTGCCTCAGACTGCCGGCCTGCCCGATCTCCGCATCGGACATTCGCTCGCGGATCCGCCAAGGGCTTCCGGTGGCAAATCTGTTGCCGCCCTCAGTGGAATCTTATATACTCCAGCATCATCTCTACCAAGAGGATCGTAATCGCACGAACAGCTAGGTCTACGGCCCTCGCCATTGCCCGGGCCATGCTCGATAAGAAGGCCACCGATGCTCTCATCCTCCAGGTAGCGCCGCTGACCTCCGTTGCCGACTACCTGGTCATAAGCTCTGCGGATTCGGATCGTCAGGCAAGTGCGATCGCCGATCATATCGACGGTATACTTTCCCGCTCCGGGGTCAAACCGTTCGGCGTAGAAGGCAGGTGGTCCTCGCAGTGGGTTCTGATGGACTACGGCGATGTCATCGTCCATATTTTCAGGCAGGATGTCCGGGACCATTACGCGCTCGAACGGCTGTGGGCCGATGCGAAGCGCATTGCCATCCCAGGCCAACCGCCGGCCCCGCAACCGGCAATCATCTCACGGCCCGTGAAGCGGAAAAAGGCGCCATCGAAAACAAAGGCCTAGATCGATGCTCCGATTGCTCACCACCATCTTCTTCGTCAGCGCAGGGATCTTCCTCTACAGCTATTTCCGCGAACTGAACCCTGGAACAGTCGAGGTCAGGACCAGTCCCTCCTTCCAATTTGAACTGAGCCCCGTCACCCTGGTCGTTTTTTCCATGGCTGTCGGGGCAGTCCTCGTGGCCATGGCAGTCGGCATGAGACAGACCGCCCACGTCATCGGCAACTGGCGCAGCACCCGACTCTTGCGGCGCAAAGAGAAAATCGACGCGCTCCATCGTGAAGGCACCCATGCCATCATGTCGAAACGTACCGTCGAGGCCATCAGCCTGTTCGAGCGAGCGCTGGCCATGGATCCGAATCGAGTCGATTCGCTGCTATGGCTGGGAAACATTTACCGCGTAGAAGGTAACTTCGCTGAAGCGATTCGCCTCCACCAACGGGCGAATCGCGTCGACGAACGCAATATCGAAGTTCTGCTGGAGCTGGCCAATGACCTAGAGGGCGCCAAACGCTATGAAGACGCGTTGCAGACCCTGCACAAAATGCTGAGGATTGAACCGGATAACCTCACGGCGCTCATTCGGAAGCGAGATCTGTTGATCAGGCTCGAGAAATGGAGCGAGGCGCTCGAAATCCAACATCGTCTGCTGAAGGCCAACCTGCCTGAGCCGGACCGTAAGGCCGAAGCCCACCTCCTCACCGGCTGCACCTACGAGGTCGGACGCCAACTGCTGGAGCGAGGCCACCCAGATAAGGCACGGCGCTACTTCCGCGGCGCCATTAAGAAAGACCGGACCTTCTTGCCGGCCTACGTCGGTATCGGCGAGATCCTGATCCAGGAAGGCAAGACCAAGCAGGCGGTAGAAATCCTCAAGAAGGTCTACGTCAAGACCCGTAGCAATATCATCCTGCATCGCCTCGAAGAACTGTTTCTCGAACAGGGCGAACCCAGCGAGATTATCCGTGTCTACCAAGAGGCTCTCCGGCAAGACCCCAACAATCCCGCCCTGCAGTTCTATCTCGGGAAGCTCTACTACCGACTCGAAATGGTCGATGAAGCCTTCGAGATCCTGTCGACCGTCGAAGGAGTGCAGGATCAATTGGCTGATTACCATAAGATCATGGCCAATCTCTATTTACGCAAGCAGCAGATGGAAGAGGCTGTCACCGAACTCAAAAAAGCCCTCAACTTCAAAAAACGGGTGGTCGTCCCCTATATCTGTACCGCCTGCCGAAACGAATCGACTGAATGGTCTGGGCGCTGCCGAAGCTGTGGGGTCTGGAATACCTTGGTCGCCCTACCTTTGCCGGATGCCGGACAAGTGTTCCCCGATCAAGACAACAAGCCCCTCCCAATTTCAACAGTGCCCTATCAGGGCATTGCTTCTCCCTTCGAAACCGTGTAGGTTTTCGGCCAGTCTAGACACGCAGCCATCCGCATCGCAGTCAATACAACCTCTACATATGATGGAGTGTCCCATGATCGACTATCAGGATTTCGCTGCCAAAGCCTTGCGCGATGAGACACTCACCAGAAGCGAATGCCAGGCCGTACTCGACACCCCGGACGAGCAGTTGCTGGGACTCCTCCAAGCAGCCTTTACCGTCCGATCCCGTTATTTCGGCAAGACCGTTCGCCTCCAGATGTTACAGAACGCCAAGAGCGGGGCCTGCCAGGAAGACTGTCACTATTGTTCCCAATCTGCCATCTCCACTGCCCCTATCGAGCGTTATAACCTCGTGTCCCAACAACAAATGATGGAGGGCGCGAGGCAAGCGGCAGCCTCGAAGGCCCAACGCTATTGCATCGTTATCAGTGGTCGGAGTCCGTTGGATCGGGAAATCGATGAAATTGCCGGAGCCGTCCGCTCGATCAAGCAGGAGATTCCGATTCAGATTTGCTGCTCGCTGGGCCTTATGAACGAACAGCAGGCCAAGCGACTGAAGGCAGCCGGAGTCGATCGGGTGAACCACAACTTGAATACGAGCGAAGCGTTTCACACTGCCATCTGCACCACGCACACCTTCCAAGACCGGCTCAGCACCATCCGGAACGCGCGAGCGGCAGGATTGGAAATCTGTTCAGGCGGGATCGTGGGCATGGGCGAGAAGGACGAGGACCTCATCGACCTGGCAATGGCCCTGATCGACGTGAAGCCGGACTCGATTCCCCTAAACACGCTCCACCCGGCGACAGGCACGCCGCTGGAAAACTGTGACAACTTGACCCCTCAACGATGCTTGAAAGTGCTCTGCCTCTTCCGGTTCCTGCACCCACGCACCGAACTCCGAGTGGCCGGAGGCCGCGAACACAATCTGCGCAGCCTCCAACCGCTGGCACTCTATCCAGCCGACTCCATCTTCGTAAACGGCTACCTCACCACACCTGGCCAGCCGGCCCCAGAAGTTTGGGGGATGATCGAGGATCTTGGCTTCAAGATTGAAGTCGATTATCAGCAGCCGGTGGCATCTTAGACTGCCAAAGGGATTTCATCGAAGCTGAGGTGTCGGTTGAGACTACCTGTCATCTGGTTATTGGGGATTGCGCTTCTTAATGGTGCCTGTACTATCGCCAACTACAACCCTGCAATACCTGAAAAATAGTTACCATTTACTCCTACTATCAAACGCGGTCTTTTCTCCTTCTCGTATTTAGCTGACTTATTACGCGACCATGGATATGACACAGATAGCCAGCGAACTTTACCGAAATCTGTTCGCAAGTTAGAGAGATTTTCGAAAGGAACACCCGGTTTGAAAAAGTACTCGTTATCGCAACTCCTCCTACAAATGGATTACACGTAAATATCTACCAAACGAGTCATCCTTCGCTATCACCATTATTTAGCTTCGATTTTAACCTTGGGTATAGTCCCATGCTATCAAGAAGGTGTCGTCTCAACGGTTCACTTTGATGTTCTGAGGGACAATATTCTACTAAAGACCTATGAAGAGGAGATTAGCGGAAAACGGGCAACCTGGATTTTGTTTTTACCTTTTTGGTAAATAACTTTTCTTGTGAATACGAGTGAACAAGAAGCTTTCTTGGCAACTGTTCATAACTTCAAAAATCTGCCAGACAGGATGGATTGCTTTAGCCCCCTAAATTAAAGCTACCCCTCGCTTAACCCCTCACCCACTGCCTTCCCGCCCAACGCGCTTGTAGTAGCCAGCCGTCTAGCTACTACAAACGCAATCGCGACGATCCTCAGCGTCATGTCGATTGGACTAGTCATTTAATTTCTCCTGCCGCCTGCTTGCTCGCTGAAGACCGCGCTGAAACCTCTGTTTTTCAAAGTAGTTATACGCCTATTGCGTTGACACCTGTCCGATTCTTGCTACAGTTTGAACACGATGGTCACCATGAAATGTCCCGACTGTCAGGAGGANNCTCTGGCTCGATGTGGGAGAGGTGAATTTTTTCGTGGAGGATTACATCTCACTGACGCGGGCGATCGGTGATACCGGAGGCGTCGCGGTCAGGACAGAGACACTGTGCCCTCAATGCGGAAATCACATGGAGTCTGAGACGGTATCTCACACGTCTTTCTTGAGCTGCGATGCCTGTCACGGGTGGTGGCTCCCTCACGGGAGCCTCTCTCGTCTGAATGAGACCTACCGAGGCGCGGCGGTTCCGATCCAGATCCACGAAGCCGCGCTATACACGCAAGCGGCAACAAGACATCAAGCAATCAACGACAGGTTTCGTGATCAACCAAGGTCCACGAAGAAACGTACCAACCCGCAGGGCCTGTGGTTCTGGGTTTTGTTTTTCGGGCTTGCTCTTGTGATCGGAGGGATCGTGCTCATCGCTGGGGTCGATCAAACCATAAGAACCGCTCAATGGAGTCGGCCACCGGATCAATCCCTCTTATACTTGGCGGCTGGCGCCATAGGTGGGCTCGGACTCATTGTCTACGGATGGGTACTCCGCCAACGGAAGCAGTTGATCGAAAGCCTTCCCACGTCGACAATCCGCTCACTGGCGTTGGGGTTGGTCGAAATCAGCGGGCAAGCCCAGCCGGAAGCTAGTCTCCTCTTCTCACCCTTCAGCGGGGTTCCCTGTGTGTTCTTTGCCTATGCAGTAGAAGAGCATGTCGGATCCGGGAAACATGCGCGGTGGGAAACCGTTGCGAAAGGTACTTCGGAGCAACCTTTCTTTGTCCGCGATACCACCGGACGAGTGCTCGTTGTACCCCTTGGCGCCGAGCTGATTTTGCCGGACGAGCGCACCCATCGAAATAACTGGCTCGGAGAATTGCCTCCCACAACCATCGCCGGATTGAATCGACTGGGGGTTTCGACCGATCGCTGGATAGGAAGCAAAACATTACGCTGCCGAGAAGCGTTCATCCAACAGGATGAACCGGTCTACGTGCTCGGAACGGCCCATGAACAACAGGGCGCCGGAGCGCGCGTCGAAAACCACGCGCGTCTCTACATCGGGAACAGCCAAGACCATGAGTTTATCATCTCGGATCGAAGCGAAAAGGATCTCGTGTCCCGACTAGGATGGCAGGTGCTGGTTTATATGGTAGGCGGTCTGGCGCTTACGGCAATCTGTGTGGGCATCACATTCAAGTACTACCTGACAACCGTGTCGTAACGGTCATACCCAAAGGAGAGCACCCATGAATACCACCTTGATCATCGGAAGTCTGCTCATTATCGGGCTGATTGCGCTTGTCGCCTATCTAGTCGGCGTCTACAACGTACTGGTCAGACTCGCCAATAACATCGATAAGGCCTGGTCGAATATCGACGTCATCCTGAAGCAGCGCCATGATGAACTTCCCAAACTCGTCGAAGTCTGTAACAGCTACATGACGCACGAGCGGGAAACGCTGGAATCCGTGACCAAAGCTCGCACGGCCTATAGTACAGGTTTGAAGATCGACGACAAGGCCGAGGCGGAAAATCAGATCGTCGGGGCCTTAGGAAAACTCTTCGCCGTAGCCGAACAGTATCCGGATTTGAAGGCCAATCAAGAATTCTTGGCCATCCAGCAGCGCATTTCGGCACTAGAAAACACCATCGCCGATCGACGCGAGTTCTATAACGACTCGGTCAACCTGTACAATATCTCGATCCAACAGATTCCGACGCTCTGGGTGGCTCAGGAGATCGGATTTACAGCAAGGCCGTTGCTGACAGTGGCGCCGTCCGATCGCAAGGACGCGACGCTCGCATTTGCCAATCGCAGGCGTATAGCAGCGTAGACACATTCATACCAATGATCCTTCCAAGCTTGCTCACTACTCTTCCCTGCAAGGACGGCATCCAGTAATCCTCCACTGCGCACGTCGAACGACCACTGTTTCATCGTGGGGGTTCCGTGAGCACAGAGGACCAACCAGGCCGCTACTCTTCCCTCAGCCCTTCCACGACCGGCTGTCTTGCCGCCCAGCGAGCAGGCCAGTAGCCGGCCACAAGAGCGGACGTGAGCGCAAGCCCTACAGCCTGCAGAATCACTCCGCCTGGAACCGACATTTGGATCGTCCAGCCGAAGGATTGTTTATTGATCACATAGATAAGCAACAGGGCGAGTAGCAAACCTCCCGCGACACCCAACACAGCTCCGATCAACCCTAGGTAAGCCGCCTCCCACAGCACCAGTCGTTCTATTTGCCCCTTGCTGGCGCCGATCGCCCGTAGCGCGGCAAACTCACGACGCCGCTCCAGTACAGCCGTCACCAAGGTATTCACGATACCGAGCACGGCCACCAGCACGGCAATGGCCTCAAGGACATAGGTCAAAACGAAGGAGCGATCGAAAATATCGAGGATTTCTTGCCGCAATTCATGGTTTCGAATCACCAACGGCGGGAGCGACATTCCATCAAGCCCGGCAACACCTGTCACGATCGACCGTTTGACTCGGTCCACATCGGCCCCCGAAGCCAAGTACACAGAAAACACTGTCACCCGGTCGTCGTGCCACTGCTGCTGATACCAGGCTCGATCCATCACCAGCTTCCCGCCGTCAGTTGAATAGTCGTAAAAAATCCCTTCGACCGGCACGGCAACAGGCCCTGCCGGCGTCATGATTGAAACCTTGTCCCCCTCACGAACATGCAGCCGCGTTGCCAACACTTCCGACAGTATGGCGCCTCCGGTCTCGGCGGCTCGCCGCAGGGCCGCGCTCGAGTCTCCATGCACCATCAGATACCGGCTGCGCTGCGCATGAAGCCGAAGATCTCGTGACACCAAGGCTGCCGGCTGACCCGCGACATCGACATATACGTCGCGATAGGTATCGACTGCGGCAATGCCGTCGATCGAAGACAGAATCGAACGCCAACCTCCCGGCAACGCACGCGAGGCCTGTCCCGACTGCTTCCCCTGGAGCCAGGAGTGCGGAGCGACGATGAGGTCGGCCATTACCGTCTCATCCACCCAATACTCGACCGTGTCACGAAAGCTTCGAACCATGACGACCACACCGATCATGATCGACAATCCCACCATCAATGCCGACACGGTCACCGCGTTCCGGCCCGGATGGCGCGCCGCCTGGTCTGCTGCGATAAGCCTGAGACTCCCCCCGATCACCATCGTCTTACTGTCACGAAAAAGATGCCGCCAGCCCAACGCCTTAATACACAACGGCGCAAGACAGGAGAGCGCTCCCAAGAGACAGACCGTCGCAAAATAGCCAAAGAGCGGCAAGTTTCCAACCGGGCCCGCCAGCGAACAGAGGCCTGCCAGAACCAACAAGGCAAGGCTAATCCAACCCCATAGGCCCGCCCTCAGTTGATTCGTCGACTCATAGTCTCCCGGCGCCAAAGCGCGGACCGTCACGGTCTTGCCGGCCTCCATACTCGGCCCCAAGGCTCCCACCATCGAAACGACTGTTCCAAGCAAAACCCCTTTTGCCACTGCCGTGAGCGTCACCATGTCCATCGATAGGATTAAGCCACCGGAGGTGACCGGCGCATAGAGATCTGAGACCGTTCGGCTGACAAGCGACACCAGCCCCCTGGACAGCCAAACTCCGCCAAGACCCCCTAATAGTCCGCCAAGAAGGCCAAGCAATCCTGCTTCCACGAAAAATAGACCTGTCACGCGCCACTCCGTCATGCCAAGCGCGCGATAGATCCCGATCTCGCGCCTCCGTTGCGCCACAGCAAAGGCTATCGTGTTGTAGATCAGGAACACCCCGACGAGCAGCCCGACCCAGCTCATGACCGACAGGTTGAGCTGGAAGGCCCATACCATGTTTTCTACCTGCTTGGTCCGTTGCGCCGGCCGTTGCACAATAAGATGAGGCGGGAGCACTGCTCGTAGGGACGAGATGATGTCATCGAGCGTTCGGTCTGGCCTCGTTACCAACTCGATCCGATTCACTCGTCCGATCGATTGAAACAGCAGCTGCGCCGCAGCAATATCCATGACGGCAAGCCGATCCCAGAGCGACGAGCCTGTTTTCTCGTTATGAATGAGCCCCGCGACTCGCAGCTGTACGAGTCGTCCTCCCACCATCGCCTCAACCATGCCGCCGACTTTCAGGTTCCAGTCGGCAGCCACCCGCCGGCCAAGATAGAGAGCATCCGGAGCCAAGAGCGCCTCCAGGGCATCGCCAGAATCGGCCTGCGATATCTGAAATCCGCGCGCCCCAACCTCTGCGAGCAAATCCAGTCCCAATATCTCAAGCGCCTGGCCCCGCATTTCCCCTTGGGTAAGCACGACCGATTCCTCTAGAACCGGAGCGGCGCTCACCACTCCCTCAACCGCGCGGATCGCCGTAATCGCAGACTCATCGACTCCGAGATCATGGCCTGCAATTTCCAAGGTGGCAGAACCTGCGACCGTCGTGACCGCTTGCTCGAAGGATCGCAAGACTTGAATATTTGCCGTCCCGATGGCCACGGAAGCCACCACTCCCATTGCCACTCCGGCAATGCTGAGCAATGTGCGAAATGGCCGCTGGAACGCATGGGCCCGGATCAGAGCGAAATGGAGCATGAAGGGCATTGTCATCTGGGGCTCAGTAGCCTGTTGGGAAAATCCGTCTGCTTTGTTCTCGACACCAGTGAGGCCGGTCTCGTAGGGGATAAGAGCCTATGCTTTTTTCTTCGGCCGAGAGATGAAAAAACGGAGTCCTGCACAAATCGGTAGTTTCGTTTACAGCAATTCACTCCTTTGCTAGACTCGCGTGAGTTCAAGATTGAGAGGTTATTGATGAGCGCACGAACGGCTCTCAGCCGAAAAATCCAGCCGCTGCATGAAGAGGTCGATCCCTATCGGCTCACGCCTCGGCAATGCGACATTCTCCGCCTGGTATCGATCGGGCACACGAACCGTGAGATCGCCCAGATGTTGGAACTCAGCGTCCGCACGGTTGAAGTGCACCGATTCAACTTGATGCGGCGGTTGCATGTACGAAACGTCGCTCAACTGCTCCGCCGGGCGTTGCAGCTGGGCCTCCTTGCCAAGACGTTTGGAGCCAAGTAGGCCTACAGTTCTCTTAATTTTCCCCGACAGTCCGCCACACCTGTATAGCCCTTCTTGCTAAGCTGTGCCGCCAATTCCGTTTCTAGCCTGCCGAACACATCAAGGCCCTCCTCGACCAATACTGTTCCAATCTGCACTGCCGACGCGCCACAGAGCAGATGTTCGAAGGCATCCACGCCATTGACCACACCGCCGGTCCCGATAATCGGTATGCGCCCTTCGAAGATCTTCCAAAACGCCCGCACATTGGCCAGCGCAACCGGTTTAATGATGGTACCACCCAATCCCCCGAACCCGCCCTTAGGCTTAATCACGACCGTTTCACGATCCGGATCGACCACGAGCCCGTTACCGACCGAGTTGATCAAGTTGAGAAAATCGACCCCGCAACGGCCGATCACCGCTCCCATCGTTGCATGGTGGGCCGGGTCGAAGTAGGGAGGCAACTTCACTCCCATCGGAACCGTGATCACCTTGCGAACGCGCTTCAGCAGACGCTCGGAGGCTTCGGCATCGTATCCGATCTGAGGTTTGCCCGGGATGTTCGGACAAGAGAGATTGACTTCGATCAAATCCGGCTTCGCTGCATTGATCGCGGCAGCGATCGTCGGAAAATCGTCCTCACAGAGTCCAGCCACACTGGCGATAACCGGCTTTCCAAACGCCTTCAGTTCTGGAATCAGCGCCGCGTACGCCTTGTACCCGAGATTCGGCAAGCCCATGGAATTGATGGAACCGGCAGGAAACCCATAGTACCGGGGTGTCGGATTGCCGTCGCGAGGCGCGACCGTCATCGACTTGGTGACGACGGCCCCGGCGCGAGAACGGCCCAGGGCGAGCAGTTCGTCACGCGTGACGCAGAGGGCCCCCGAGGCATTCATGAAACAACCGGGGAATCGTACGCCTGCAATGGTGGTCGAAAGATCCATTACGCGACTACCGTAACAGGCCCGTGCTGCGTTCTCGTGACGAGCTGCCCATCCTTCATCTCCCACACATAATCGGCAGCCTCAGCGGCCGCAGCGCTGTGGGTGACCAGCAATACGGTCTTGCGAAACCGTTGCACGAGCGACCGAAGAAGGGCGATGATGTCTGCCCCATGCTGAGAATCCAAATTGCCGGTCGGCTCATCGGCGAGAAGAATCTGCGGTTCATGCACAATCGCCCGCGCGACCGCCACACGCTGCTGTTCCCCGCCCGAGAGTTCGCTGGGGCGGTGATGTCGCCGCTGTGTCATCGAGACCAATTCCAGTACCTCATCGACCCGGGCTTGGACAGAAGCCCCCCGCTCTCCGCGCAGCAGCAAGGGGAACGCAACATTCTCCGCTGCCGTCAACCCGGGAATCAAATGGAACGCTTGGAACACGATCCCGACTGTTTCCCTTCTGGTTCTCGTCCAGTCGTCGCTTGTGAATCGACCGGTCGGCTGTCCCCCGAGAGAGAGATCCCCGGAGGTCGGGACATCCAATCCTCCGACTAGATTGAGCAACGTACTTTTCCCGCAGCCGCTGGGGCCGATAAACGCGCAGAAGTCTCCCTTCGCTACTTCGAGAGAGACCCGATCAAGTCCGGTGATGGTGGCGCCGCCTCGCTCATACACCTTCGACACTTGATCCAATCGCACCATGGTAATCGGCTGATCCATTCGTACTCGCGCCTCGCGCGCCCCTCACCCTACCGCCTTCGTATATCACAACCGTTTGCAGACCAACAACCTTGACAGACGCGGCACATTCGCATATGAAGAAGCTCTCAGATAAAGTTATTGACACGTTTCCCCCGGCGATGCTACGTGAAGACACCCAAAACCCACTGATCGGATGGTGCCGTCAGGCTCTCCGATTCGTGTTGCCGGTGGAATGCCTGGCATGCGGCAACTCACTCAGCGCCGATCCGGTGCCTTTCTTCTGTCGTTCGTGCTGGCATACCGTCCGCCGGCTCCAGCAACCAACTTGTGCCAACTGCGATCAGCCGTTTGTTTCATCGGCTGCCACAGCCTATTCACCAAACCATCGATGCCGGCACTGTCAGGAACGGCCACCGAGTTTTGAACGAGCTTGGACCCTCTTCCCCTACCTTCCGCCGTTGCGGGAAGCTATCTGTTCGTTCAAATATCAACGCAAATACGCTCTGGCGCGGCCACTCGCTCGCCTAATGATCGACGCATTGCCAAGTGGGATTGAGGTCGATACGATTATCCCCGTCCCCTTACACCCGACCCGCTTGCGATCCCGCGAATTTAACCAATCCTTGCTGCTGGCCGACCAGCTCAGCCGTCACCTGGCCAAGCCGGTTTCAGCTACGCAGCTCATCAGAGCCTCCGCTACCCCTCCCCAAACCACCTTGACGCGGCAGGAACGGTTACGAAATCTACGGAATGCTTTTGAAGTCCGCAGGCCACAGGATCTCATGGAGAAGCGCATTCTCCTCGTGGATGATGTCTTCACCACCGGCACGACGCTGAACGAATGCGCAAAAGCCCTGCGAAATGCGGGCGCCGGCCCGGTCTTTGCCCTGACGCTCGCCAGGACGATCGATACGGACCTGGTACCGGATCGCCTCTTGGCCGAGCAAGCAACACAATCCCTGCCTGCTATAGGAATATGATCAAATGCCCTTATATGAATACCTCTGCCTCAATTGTAAAAAACACAGCACCATCTTGGCATTGAACCCGGCCAATCAGGCGCCGGCAGCCTGCTCCCATTGCGCCAGTGCGCAGGTTGAACGAATCCTGTCGCGGTTTGCCTCTCCGAAATCGGAAGCGGCTAGACTCGATGCCTCTTTGGATCTCAACAATCTGGCCGGACTCAATGAAACCAACCTATAGGCCATGGTGCGACTCATGACCATAATGAGCAGGGGAATGAGGAAAGGCCATTGCGGACCAGCCTTAGCCCGCATTATTCATGGACACTTCTGCTACAATCGCCGATCCGCTGCTACGACGAGCCTTCGGCTGGCGGGTTCGCCCCTCGGACCTTCAACGTACTGCACGAATACGCCTCAGGTCCTCAGGACTCCGCGCGCCAGTCTCGCGATGCGGCTCAGCGATTTCGCGACGAACTGTCATGAATAATGCGGGTTAGATCTGACATCGGCCAGGGCTGTCGATGCCGTACTCGTACCGGATCGCCTCTTTATCTGACGGATCCGGTAGCCCCGGGCGAATGGAGGAGTAAAATCGATGCCCTTGTATGAATATCTCTGCCTCGACTGTAAGAAACGCAGTACCATCCTAGTATTGAGCCTGGCCAATCAGGCGCCGGCAGCCTGCTCCCATTGCGCCAGTGCGCAGGTTGAACGAATCCTGTCGCGGTTTGCCTCTCCGAAATCAGAAGAGGCTCGGCTTGAAGCCTTGGCAGACCCCAGCAACTTGGCCGGACTCGATGAGAACGACCCAGAAAGCATGAATCGATTCATGAAATCGATGGGAGAGGAGATGGGAGAAGATCTCGGCGACGATCTTTCTGAAGCCATGGAGGCAGATGAGGCCGGCCCTATAGGGTCGGATAGCACTGACATGTCATGACATGCATTGTCATACATTTTCCCTTGACAGATGACTCCAGTTTGCCTACCCTGACACCAGTATCCGAGCAGGTGATGGTGCCGATGTAAAAATAGCCTCAGGATGCTCAAAAAGGCCGTCAGTAAGGCCGCTGCGAGCGAAAAGGCGAGGCGTACGCTTCGGTACGTTGCGCCTCTGAGCGATGTGAGAACGAAGCTGGCGGGCTTTTTCAGCATCCTGCTAGGCCTCGTGAGACATATGGATCATTATCGAACTAGGTTTTGCAATGGCCAAAGAGCCCAAGAGCGAGCTGATGACAGCGGAAGAGACATGTCTCTACCTCAAGATCACCCAGCGCACGCTCTATCGTTATCTACGGAGTCGCCAAATTCCCGCCTTCAAGCTTGGGAAAGAATGGCGCTTTGTACGCTCGGATCTAGAACAGTGGATTCGAGATCGCACCAGAACCCCCTTGGCCTCGTAAAGGATACGACACATTGATGTTCGCCGGTGAATACCTCTGCAAAGTGGATGAAAAGGGACGGTTTATTGTCCCCTCACCTATCCGTGAGCAGATCGAGTCGGAGGGACAGGCCGTCATCTTTCTGAAAGGCCCAGAGGAGTCGACCCTCATTTACTCTAAGAAAGAGTGGGAAAAAGTCCTTGAACGGACGAAAGCCGCACTTGATGAAGACCAAAGTCGACAGTTCATGCACTTCGTCGTATCGGAAGCCGGCACATCGGAAATCGACAAGGCCGGACGCATCCTGATTCCGGGCCGGCTCAGAAAAATAATCCCGTTGGATGAGGACCAGGAAATCATTCTGGTCGGCTTATACCATCGCATGGAGATCTGGAATCCCAGCAATTGGCGTCGCTATATCGGAAAATCCGAAGAGCGATACGAGCAGAACATGTCCAAGATCCTTAATCTCCTTTAAAGCTGACAACCGCATGCCTACGTTTCGGCGCCCGCCTCGGTTTCCCTCCTCCCCACGAGCCGTTCGCATGACTTCCTACCGGAGCTCCGACAAGAAGGTCGCAACGCTGCGTATAACCAAAAAAACGCCTCCGCCCTCCCGCATGCCCGCACTCCCTTCCCCATACCCACAAACCGAAAGCCATGCGGTAGCCTTGACGCTCCCCGTGCCCCCCAGCATCAACCATCAATATGCCACCGTGAACGGTCGACGATTGATCTCTTCGGCTGGTCGCGCCTATAAAGCCCAGGTCGGACAACTCGTGTGGCTCAAGTTGGCTCAGTCCACGCACCGCGCATCGCTACTTGCACGGCTCCAGTCGGATTGGCTCGCTCTGTCCATCCGGTTCTATTTCACTTCAGCCCTACGGCGAGACGTCGATGGCGGACTCAAGATTGCGCAGGATGCCCTCTGTGAAGGTCTCGGTATCAATGACAACCGCATCGTCGAAACCCACCTCTACAAACACATCGATCGAGACAATCCTCGCATTGAAGTGCATCTGACGCCTGCGCCCAGTTCCTAGCCCGCATTACTGACGAAGACGTTTACTGCAACCGCCGATACGCCGCGACGGCAAGCCTGCCAGCCGAAGGCTCATCGCAGCAGCGAGTCCGTATTTGCGGCAGACGCGCTCATGAATACTGCGAGGTGCTCGGATTCAAGGTCCGGGCCTGGCAAACCGATAGGAGATTGTCGATCCTTGTCCGTTAACCACTTCACTATCGATAGGTATCACATGCGCAAGCGGATTCCGCTCCATCAACTCCGAGTGGGGATGTATGTGGCAGGTATCGACTGTTCATGGTACAGGACTCCCTTTCTGAAACACCGATTCCTGGTTACATCTGAAAAACAGATCGCGCGCTTGCAGCGATCCAACATCCAGGCTGTAGATATAGATTCCTCCAAAGGGCTCGATGTCACGTCCTTCCCAATAGCGATAGAAACTCTTCACACCATCGGGTTACAGACCTCTGCCCAAGCAGCCGCAGTCCCCGAAACGCCCCGCGCACTTGGCCCACTGAGCCAAGAACTTACAATGGCGCGTGAGATGCGCGAAAAACTCGTCCGGTCGGTCAAAACCGTTTTCGACGAAATCAGCAAATCAGGCGTCGCAAGACCAGGTCTGGTCGACGAGACCGTGCAGGAAATCATCATCGTCACGCGGACCCTCAGCACGCATGCCACATTCATGGCAATGAGCCAAGGGCGGCATCTTGATGCATCTTTCAACAACCACAGCCTTACCGTCTGCACCCTGGCCATGATTATCGGCCAAGCTCTCGGATATGATCCGATCAAACTCCATGAGTTAGCGACGGGCGCGTTACTGCATGACATCGGCTTCTTGCAGCTTCCCCTCCGGCTGTTCCGCACTTCAACCCCATTTTCGCATGAAGAGTTGGCAGACTTTCACCACCATCCACGGCTCGGCGCCATTGCCATCGAAGCGCAATGCGATTTCTCCCAAACGGTTCGCCGAATAGCGGCCGAACACCATGTCACACCCGATGGGCAAGGCTATCCCTCCGAAACATCGGCGGACTCCATAGCGGAAGCAAGTCGGATTGTGATGATTGCAGATCGATTCGATGAGCTACTGACCGGATTCGGAGGGCTTCGTCCGCTGCCCTCCCATGCCGCGATTCAACAACTATTCCAAGAAGGAGAATTCAGCCGTCTCGACCTTGGCCTCGTCTCCCGGTTCATCAAGCTGATTGGTATTTATCCCGTCTACAGCTTCGTCGAACTCAACACGAAGGAACGGGGAATGATCATCGCCATCAATCCGGCCGCCCTCCATCAACCGATCGTTGAGTTAACCTATGACGAGACAGGGCTCCTTTACCGATGTCCTCTCACAGTCGATCTCTCCAAGCAAGACCGGACTCCCCTCCGCGCGATTGAGCGTGTGGTCGAATCGGAATTGAGAGGGTCAAGTCGAGCAGCGTAAGAAGACCGTTATGTAGTCTATCTGGTTTGTCCCACAAACGCAGGCCTTCGAAATTATGCTGTTCCGAAATGGTTTTCTTGCAGCCAGCTGATGTTCCGTTCAAAACATGGGTCAGCGAATCTGCGACCAAGATCCGCGCTTATTCGTACCGGAGCGCTTCGATAGGATTCAGCCTGGCAGCTTTATTGGCGGGGTACAATCCGAAGAATAGGCCGACCACGAGTGAGAAAAAAAACGCGAGCAGGATGACGTCGCCGGAGATGATGGTCGGCCAGCCCGCGATCAACGTCGTCAACTTCGCCCCGGCCACCCCCAGGACAATACCCAACAGGCCTCCTACCAGGCTCAACGTCATGGCCTCGATCAGGAACTGCATCACGATGTGCCGGCGCTTCGCTCCCACTGCCATGCGCACTCCAATCTCTCTCGTCCGCTCCGTCACAGACACAAGCAAGATATTCATGATGCCGATCCCACCGACTAACAAAGACACGGAGGCAATGGCAAACAACATCATGGTCAAGGTCTCGCTAGTGCCTTCTTGGACCTTGCCGATATCGACCTGCGTCCGGATCGTGAAATCGTCATCCTTGTCCGTTTGAATCCTGTGCCGCGCCCGCAACACCTCTCGAATCTGCTCGGCAGCCGCGGGCAAATCCTCAACCTGATCGGTCGAACCGAACATCGCCCCGACGGACCCGATAAACGATGTCCCGAATACTTTCCGTTCTGCCGTGCTGAAGGGAATGAAAATCACATCGTCCTGGTCGGATCCTTGCGCAGACTGGCCTTTTGGCGCAAGCACTCCAATGACCCGAAACGGGACGTTTTTGATGCGAATCACCGCACCCACCGGCTCTTCACCAGGTTCAAATAGATTCCCCACGATCGTTTGACCAATGAGCGCGACACGGGCGGCACTTTCTAAATCTGTCTGGGTGAAGGGGCCTCCACTCGTAAAAGACCAGTCCCGAATCGTGAGGTAACTCGGTGAGATGCCGTTTACCGGTCCGTTCCAGTTTCGGTTCCCATAGACGATTTGCATGACATCGCGCTTGGCCCATCCGGTATCGGACAGTAAGGGAATCCGTTTTTTCAGATCCACCGCGTCGGACACAGTCAGCGTCATCGCGCTTCCCTGACTCCCTCGTACACCGCTCGCAGAGGTCACCCCGGGGAAAATGACAATGACGTTCGTGCCCATCGTCGCAATCTGTGCTTGCACAGCCCGCTTGGCCCCCTCACCGATACTCACCATCGCAATCACCGCCCCCACACCGATGACAATCCCCAGCATCGTCAGACCGGCACGCATCCGGTTCCGCGCCAGGATCCGCAGCGCGGTCAGAATGGTGAGCCACACAAACGCCGACATCTAGCCCCCCACCGGGCTGGCCGTTGGCCGCGTTTGAGTCATACGATCGCTTAACACTTGCCCGTCTTTGATCACGATCTCTCGCGCAGCGTAGGCCGCAACATCAACCTCATGCGTCACCAAGATGATGGTAATCCCTTCATCGCGGTTCAATGTTTCCAAAATTTTCATGATCTCTTGGCTCGATTGCGTATCGAGATTCCCCGTCGGCTCGTCGGCAAGGAGCAACGAAGGCGATGTGACCAGCGCCCGCGCAATGGCAACGCGCTGCTGCTGCCCTCCGGATAGTTGAGTGGGATAGTGGTGCTCTCTGCCCTGCAACCCTACCCGTCCTAACGCCGCTGCAGCCTGTGCCCGTTGTTCTTTTAACGGAAGCCCCCGATAGAATAGCGGGAGTTGAGCATTTTCGAGCGCGCTGGTTCTGGGAATGAGATTGAAGCTCTGAAAGACGAACCCAATCTGCTGATTCCGAATCTCGGCTAACTGGTCAGGCTTCAGGTTGCCCATCTCTATCCCGTTAAGTCGATAGAGGCCCTTCGTCGGTTGATCGAGACAGCCCAGCATATTCATCAGAGTAGACTTGCCGGAACCGGAAGACCCCATGATGGCGACGAACTCGCCCTGTTCAATTGTGAGGCTGAGGCCGCGCAAAGCCTGGACTTCTACGTCGCCGACCCGATAGATCTTCCACACATCTTCGCATTCGATCAGCGGACTCATCGGCGTAGCTCGTGAAGCGTGAAGCGTATCTCGTGTATCCAAGGAATGTTCAATGCTCGATTCTCAATGCTCAATTGAACATTCAACATTGAACATTGCGCATTACGGTTGCTCACGATTCACCCTCCTCGGGTGGCTACATTCCTCGATTGCGCGAGGAGCCTCGCTGGCCGCCGCTCCCAAACCCCGGGGGCAGATCGCTGCCACCTCGTTCACCCTTCGGTCGCTCGATCCCCACAACCACCAATGTCCCTTCAGCCAACTCCTCCGAGAGCAGCTCGGTAACCAAACCGTCAGAAATACCCGTTTGGACATGAATGGGCTCGAGTTCCCCTGATGGCCCTTGCTTCCAGACTGTGCGGCTCGGCGTTATGCTCCCTCTACCTGCTCCTGCCGCCCGATCCGGCCCCTTCGCCTTGGCCGGCTTGCTGCCGGGCTTAGCGGCATCGGCCTGACCTGACGTTATGGGGGTGAATCGCAAGGCAGCATTCGGGACTGTCAGGACGGCGTCTCGTTGAGCCACAACGATAGAAACGTTTGCGGTCATTCCAGGCTTCAGACGGAGATCCTGGTTATCGACGTTGACCACCACGTTATAGGTCACCACATTTTGCACATTGATTGGGGCAAGACGGACCTGACGAATCGTCCCTGCGAATTGATGGCCTGGATACGCGTCGACCGTAAAGGTGGCCTCCTTCCCTTCGGTAATCCCTCCAATATCCGACTCGCTCACGTTGGTGTCGACTTGCATCTTCGTCAGGTCGAGCGCGATCAAGAAGAGATTCGGGGTCGCAAAACTGGCTGCAATCGTCTGGCCGACCTCCACATTTCTGGCAACCACAATTCCGTTCACCGGCGACCGAATCACTGTGTACTTTAAGTCCAACTCTGCGGCATTCAGCACCGCCTCGGCTTGTTTTACTTGCGCCCCTGACACGCTCATCTGAGCCTCAGCCGCCTGGAAATTCGTCAGGGCAATATCGACGTCGTTCTGAGAGACAAACTCCTGCGCCACCAACGATTTCACCCGATCCAACTCACGCTTGCGTTGGGCCAGATCGGTTCTGGCTCGCGCCACATTCGCTTTTGACATCTCAAGATTGCTGGCCGCTTGATCACGTCGGGCCTTGAATGGTTCCGGATCGATCATCGCCACGACATCGCCGGCTTTGACCACCGAATTAAAGTCGGCATGTAGGCTCTTGATCATGCCGGACACCTGGGTGCCAACTTGAACTGAGACGACAGGATTGATCGTCCCTGTCGCAGTCACGAGTGAAATGACAGGGCCACGTTCAACGGCGGCGCTCCGGTATCGAACCGGGGCCTTGCGTTCTCCGTTGAAGAAGACATAGCCACCGATCGTTAACCCAATGACCAGAACACCGATAATCATGACGGCACGACGCATCGACTCGTTCTCCCATTCCCTCATCGACTTGGAATTCATTGTACCAACAAGGGTGAAGGGAATCACCTGCTGACACAGCCTTCTTACGGCGGCAGTAGCTTACAGGAAGCCCTTTTCGGCATATCAGCACTTTAATGACAGCGCATCCGCGACAGCAAACGGGAAGGATGAGGCGGGAATCCGATCTGTTCATGTCGCGCCTTTCTCGCATGTCTTGCGAGTCACGCGCCACGGTCTGTGGAAAACGAACAGGCCGTCCGCCAAAGGCGGACGGCCTGCCAGGTTGCCGGACTCATACTGTAGTTAGGGACTAACGCTGATTCGCTCTTTAATCGTATCGAACGTGTCTTTGGGTAACACGCTTTTGGACACCAATTCACCCTTCAACCGATACGGTCGATTCGTCACGATGCGATCTGCCACGTCTTTGGGGAGGCCAAGCACCAGGACCATGTCGCCGACAGAAGCCTTGTTGATATTCATGGCAGACGACGCAGACTGAGGGGCCTTCATTGCCGAGGGGGCTCCCGTCTCTTCGGGAGCGGGGCTCAGAGACGATGCAGAGGGCGCTCCTCCACCCGGCAAGGATCGGGATTGGTCTTTCAATTCCTTCTGATAGCGGGCAACCAACGACTTGAGTGTTTCATTATGCTGTTTCACATCTTCGTACTCATGCCGCACCGCTCGATTCTGGAAGGAGAGCTGTTTCACGCGATCTTCAAGTTCCTTGGTCCGGCCCTCGATAGTGCCGCGTTCTTTGTCTCGGCCATGTTGAATACGCTCAAGCTCGTCGCGCGCCGCCTGGGTTTCGTTTCCAAATTTTACATTGAGATCTTTGAGCGTCTTAACTTGTTGCTCCAAGCCATTCTTCTGCGTTCGTGCCCGCTCCAACTCCAAATTCGCCGACTCGATGTCGACCATTGCCTCTTCATATTTCCTTTGACTGACACAGCCGACCATTGCGACTGCGCCAATCACTACGACCGCCGCCATCCACACTGATTTCATAACAAGCCTCCCCTACTGAGCGTAGTTTCTGCAACAGGTATCGCCTTCCACCCTCCACCCAACAGGCTTCTCGGCATGAACAGGTAGCACCACATCTGAAAGTATATGTTGGGTGTATGCCATGCCTGTCGTTTTGTCAATAGATTTGCAGGTCCTCCACCATTGCAACGTATCGCGAAGGACCGGGTAAATCGTTTCCTTGCTTGACGGACTACCGCCACTTTGTGATTATGCGTGAGACTTGCGTAACGTGTGAGCCGTCTCCCTGCCGGTCGCGCTTTACCCGCCAATCCTGCTCCTCCCGCTTGAGCAGGCATTGGCAATTTCAGCAGATGCGTTCATGAACCATGCGGGCTAAACGCAACCGAGATCAGAAAGACATCGCATGAACGAATGGGGCCCAGGTCTCGCCACGATCTTGGGTATCGTGGAGGGGCTGACCGAGTTTCTGCCTGTTTCGTCGACCGGCCACTTAATTCTTGTCGGCCATGTTCTTGGATTCGAAGGAGAACTGGCTGCCAGCGCCGAGATTTCGATCCAACTTGGCGCCATCCTGGCCGTCATCGCCTATGAACGGCGCAAACTCGCAACCATGATCGTACAGGCGAGCCGGGAACAGCGGAGATTCCTCGCTATGATCCAAACACGCGGGGCCACCCCATGGTCGAAAGTCGTGACAGCCTCCTGGGCCTCTCACCAAAATCTCTGGTTTCTCATTGGGATCGGACTCGCTTTCTTGCCGGCCGCCGCGATTGGATACTTGACCCATAGCTGGATTAAAGACCATCTCTTTACGCCTCAGGCTGTGGCTGTCACGTCCATTGTCGGGGGGCTGATCATTCTCGCCGTCGAAGCGCGGCGCAGCCAACCACAGGTTCACCAAATCGAGCAGGTGAATTTGAAGTCGGCGCTCTGGATCGGCCTCGCCCAATGCGCCTCCTTACTCCCTGGCATGTCCCGATCCGGCTCTACGATCATCGGAGGGCTCTTGATAGGATTGGAGCGGAAAGTTGCGACGGAATACTCCTTCTTTCTTGCCCTCCCAACTCTCATCGCCGCGACCTGCTATCAGATGTGGAAATCGCGAGACGTGTTTCGGCAAGAGGACTATCTGGCGCTGGGGATCGGGATGCTTGTTTCGTTCGTCGTCGCCTGGATTGTGATCGCAGCCTTCCTGACGTTTGTGAAAAAGCATACCCTCAGACCCTTTGCCTACTACCGCATCCTGATGGGAATTGTCGTCTTCTATATCTTCGGCTTCTAGCAGCCTGCTCGTTCATTTGGTCTGTTCGGTTTGTCTGGTTTTTTGGTTGAAAGAAACTAACCAGATGAACCAAACTAATCAGATAAACAAAATAAACCAAACCAAATAACCAGACTAACCTGGCTAGATAAGTGCCCAAATGGGTAATTGGACAGCTGCTTGGGATTTCAGTTATTCTACCGCAGCATTTACCGAGTCACCTGTTTCATATGAACACTAGCCCAGGTACATAGTTAACCCGATTGCACAGCTAACTTTTTTACGCACGACAAAGGAGGATATCTTACAATGGCTCAGTCCCAATCCGACACGGTGCATGTCTTCGATACGTGGGTGAAGGGCACGAAGCGGCTCCTGCACTTCGACGTGATGACGACCGATGAGGCGACGGCGTTGACGCTCGCCAAGAAGCATTTGGTCAGTCTCGGTGAAGGCGACGTACCAGTGACCGTGAAAGAATGTCAGTTCTGCCATACCGAACCGCTCATGATGTTTTCCCCCGAGCAGCAGCGCCAATTCCGCGAGCAGGGCGGGTTCATCATCACCCTTTCGACATAACGCGCAACTCGCGAGGGTTGATTTGGTTCATCTAGTTTGTTTTGTTTATCTGGTTGGTTTCGTTCAACCAAACAAACGAGACAAACCCAATAACGATCTTCATACGCTGGCGGACTTTTTCTGCGCCTGCTAAGAGGCTGGCGGAGACTCGTGCGGCAAGAGCGGTACGTTCTTCTTCTCAAAAGCGAAATGGATGATCAAAAACACGACCCCCACGCTGATCGCCGAATCGGCGACATTGAAGGCCGGCCAATGGTACGAGCCCACATAGACATCGATAAAGTCGATCACTTCGCCATAGCGTAATCGATCGATTAGATTCCCGATCGCCCCTCCAAGAATTCCGGCGATACTGACCTGTCCCATCCAATCTTTCTCCGGCAGCCGGAAAAGAATCGTTCCCAGCAATGCCAGCGCAAACAACGACGTCATCCCGAAGAACACCATGCGAAATGCATTGCTGCTGCCGGCCAGCAGTCCAAAGGCGGCGCCAGGGTTGCGGATATAGGTCAGACTGAAAAGATTCGGGACGATCGGAATGGACTCATTCAGTCGCATCGACTGCATGATGGAGAGCTTCGTCGCCTGATCGATTGCGATGATCGCGCCGGCGAACAAGGCCAGGAGCAGATAGCGAACAGGGCCCCGCATCACTGCACCGCCTCCACGCAGCGATCGCAGAGCGTCGGATGGGTGGCGTCTTTCCCAACCGCCTCTCGATAGTTCCAGCAGCGTTCGCACTTTCCGAAGGAAGACCTTGTCACCGCAATCGCCAGCAGGTTTTTTGCCTCACCACTGGCAATCAATTCGACCTGCGAGACAATGAAGAACGTGGTCAGGTCCTTCTTATAGGGCTGAAGGAACTCGTATGTGTCAGCATCGGCACGAAGTTCCACTGTCGCCTCCAACGACGATCCAATCGTTTTATCGCGCCGACGGCCTTCTAATACACCCTGCACCTGTGTGCGATAGCCCAACAACCTTTCCCACCGGTGGGCCAGAGCGGCATCCTGCCATTGAGGTTGGACCTCCGGAAATGCGCTCAGATGGACGCTGCTCACTCCGAGACGCCCTCCTGGCTGCGCCGCCAAGACCCGCCAAATCTCTTCGGCCGTAAAGCTCAACACCGGGGCCATCAGCTTCGTCATGGCGAGGACGATCTCGAAGAGCACCGTCTGCGATCCACGACGTAAGGGAGAATCGGCCCGAAACGTATACAGTCGATCCTTCAGAATATCGAGGTAGACAGAACTCAGATCCACTGAGCAGAAGTTGTTGAGCGCGTGGAAGATCGTGTGGAACTCGAACTCATCGTAGGATTGTCGAACTCGCGGGATCAGCTCACTAAGGCGATGCAGAGCCCAACGATCCAACTCATGCAACTGCTCATAGGGGATTCGATCCTTGTCCGGGTCGAAGTCGTATAGATTACTCAGCAGAAAGCGGCAGGTATTCCGGATCTTTCGATAGGCCTCGATCATATGAGTCAGGATTTCCGGAGAAATCCGGAGGTCGTCGCGATAATCCTGCGCCGAAACCCACAGTCGGAGGATTTCTGCGCCCGATTGTTTGATGACGTCCTGCGGCGCGACGACATTCCCAGCCGACTTGGACATCTTCTTACCCTGCCCATCGAGAACGAATCCGTGGGTCAGGACTGCCTTGTAGGGCGCGCGATGATCCGTGACGACGCCAGCCAGCAAGGCGCTGTGGAACCAGCCCCGATGCTGATCCGACCCTTCGAGATAGAGATCTGCCGGCCACCACTTCCGTGCTTTCAAGACCGCCGCGTAGCTGACGCCAGACTCGAACCAGACGTCAAGAATATCCCGTTCTTTCTCAAAATCCGTCCCGCCGCACTTCGAACAGGCCGTCCCCTTCGGCAGCAGTTCCGCAGCCGACCGCTCAAACCACACATCGGCCCCTTTAGATTCCATCAACGTCGCAAGGTGCTCGATCACGATCGGGTCAGCCAGCACAGACCGGCACGCCATGCAGGTGAAACCGGGGATCGGCACACCCCAGACCCGTTGACGAGACAAACACCAATCGGGGCGGTTCGCAATCATCCCATTGATCCGATCACGGCCAAACGCTGGGATCCAGCGGACCCGTTCGATCTCCGCCAGCGCTTCTTTCCGAAGCTCGTTCGTCTCCATCGACACGAACCACTGCTCGGTGGCGCGGAAGATGACGGGATTCTTGCAACGCCAACAGTGAGGATAGGAGTGGTTCAATAACCCCTGGCCCAGTAACCGTCCGTTGGCCTGCAGAAACTCCACAATCTTGGGATTCGCTTTCAGCACATGCTGACCGGCAAACTCCTTCACAACGTCGGTAAACCGACCGCCGTTGTCGACCGGCGCCAGAATCTCCAACTTCTCTCCCGCCGACGCCGTGGCATTGTGCTCAAGGACGAGGAGGTAGTCCTCCATACCGTGCCCCGGCGCAATATGGACACAACCGGTTCCCTGATCGAGAGTGACGAAGTCTCCGAGTAAAATCGGTGACAGGCCTGTGGTCATGGGCCGTTGCGTCTCGATCCCTTCGAACCCATCGCGCCCCTTCGTCACCCCGAACACACGAGCCCCTTCGAGCTTGCAGGCCTTCATCACGCTCTCAAGAAGCTTCTCCGCCACGATCAAGACTTCGTCGCCAATCTGGGCAAAGGCATAGTCGATCTCGGCATGGAGACAGACCGCTTGATTGGCCGGAAGGGTCCATGGCGTAGTCGTCCAGATTACGACAGAGACTGACTTGATACCGAGAGGAAATGAAATATCGGGGAACGTCTTGCTGAGCACCGTGGGCGACGTGACCAACGGAAACTTCACATAGATCGAGGGCGAGGCGTGGTCTTCATATTCAACTTCTGCCTCGGCCAGGGCGGTCTGGTCCGCCGTGCACCAGAGCACCGGCTTCAGTCCCTTATAGACGCCTCCCCGCTCCACGAATTTACCGAACTCGCGAATGATCGTGGCCTCGTAGCCGGGATTCATTGTGAGATAGGGCTGCTGCCAATCACCCAGGATGCCGAGCCGCTGAAATTCCTCACGCTGAATCGTGTAAAACTTCTCCGCATACTCCCGGCAGAGTTTACGGATGGCCGGGGTATCGAGCGTCTTTTTCTTGTCACCGAGATCTTTGAGGACTTGGTGTTCGATCGGCAGACCATGGCAATCCCACCCCGGCACATAGGGCACTTGATAGCCCGCCATCGTCTTCGATTTGATGATGATGTCCTTGAGGATCTTGTTCAGCGCGTGACCGATATGGATGCGGCCATTGGCGTAGGGCGGCCCATCGTGCAAGACATACAGCGGCCGGCCTTTCCCCGCCTCCTGAATCTGTTCGTACAACCGTTCCTTCTCCCACGAGGCCAAGAGTTCAGGCTCCCGCTGCGGCAGGTTCGCCTTCATGGGAAAGTCAGTTTTCGGCAGATTGAGCGTTAACTTGTAGTCCATTACCCAGAATGATGAATGTTAAATGGTTGAATGGTGAATGAAGAGTCTGGTTGAATCTGAAATTCAACATACAGCATTCATAATTCAAAATTGAGGTCAGCTCACGGACATCATGCGGTCTAACGCAATCTTCGCCCAATGTTTCTCGTCGTCCGGAACGACGATATGGTTCACGACGTGGCCGTCGACAAGATTTTCCATGGCCCAGCAGAGATGGGCTCCATCGATCCGGAACATCGTCGCACATTGGCAAACGGTAGAGGAGAGGAAGAAGACCTTCTTATCGGCAAGGTCACGCTTCAATCGATTGACCAGATTCAATTCTGTTCCCACCGCCCATGCCGTCCCGGACGGCGCTGCCGTCACCGTACGGATAATAAACTCCGTGGACCCGGACAAATCTGCCTTATTGACAACATCCTCGTGACATTCTGGATGGACGATCACCTTCCCATCCGGATACTGTTTGCGAAAATTGTCCACATGCACTGGCTGGAACATCTGGTGCACACTACAGTGGCCTTTCCAGAGAATGAGCTTCGCGCGCTTGATCGCCTCACGCGTATTGCCCCCGTTGGGTTGATAGGGGTCCCAGACGATCATCTCTTCTCGCGGCAGCCCCATCTTGTTCGCCGTATTGCGGCCCAAGTGCTCGTCTGGGAAAAAAAGGATTTTCTCCCGCTTGGCCCAGGACCATTCTATGACCGCCTTCGCATTGGAGGAGGTACAGGTAATCCCCCCATGTTCACCGCAAAAAGCTTTGAGCACGGCGGCAGAGTTCACATAGACAGCCGGCATGACAGTCTCTTCCACGGGAAGCATGCGCCCCAACGTCTCCCAACATTGATCGACCTGTTCGATGGCCGCCATGTCCGCCATGGAGCAGCCTGCTGCCATGTCCGGGAGGATCACAATTTGCTTGGAGCGACTCAGAATATCGGCGGTCTCGGCCATGAAGTGTACGCCACAAAAGACGATATAGGGCCGCTCCGAGCGTTCGGATGCCAGCTTCGAGAGCAGGAGGGAATCCCCGCGAAAGTCCGCATGATCGATGACTTCATCCCGTTGATAATTATGGCCTAGGATCATCACTCGGTCGCCCAGCACACGTTTCGCCTCAACCGTCCTGCTGTACAGTTCCTCGGCGGACAGTTGTTGATAATCCGTGATCGGCTTAGGAAGTGTCGAGACAGTCGGCATAGGTTCCTTCGCGAAATAGCGTGAGGCGACATTCTACGTTAGGGCTCTCCGACAATCAATGAAGCAGGCTTAAGGTCGAGGCCAAGGTTGAGCGAAGAATTGAACATTAAACATTGAGCATTACGGTCACCATCTCCTCTAGGCCTAATACCCCGTTGACAATGGAGGAAACCGGCGATACGATTCACGCTCGAAGCTAGGGGAGCCACACGGCTGAGAGTCCGCCCGAACGGATGACCCTCAGAACCTGACCTGGGTAATACCAGCGTAGGGAAGCGAGAACAACCGGACACCGTTGGTCTCTCTGCCGCACCCCTTGTTATGAGTGCGGCATTTTTATTTTTTACGACTGAATACAGTTCACGTTTTGGAGAAAGGATCTCCTCATGAGCAACCATACAAACGGCATTGGAGCGGCCACTAGCAACGGACAGCCATCCGTCGAGTCGACCTTGACGACCACGCCATTCCCCGCCTCCAGAAAAGTGTATGTGCAGGGGGCGCAGGCCGGTGTGAAGGTTCCGATGAGAGAAATCAGTTTGACCGCTACTAAGTCGATGAATGGGGGCACGCCCACCGTCAATGAACCGATCACGATTTATGATACCTCCGGCCCCTACACAGATCCCAACGTCACAATCGACGCAAGGTCTGGATTGGCACCCTATCGCCGAGACTGGGTGATCGGCAGGAAAGACGTGGTCGAACTTTCGGATATCTCCTCGCAATATGGCCGCTTGCGCGCAGCTGATCCGAAGCTGGATGCGCTACGATTCCAACATATTCGCAAGCCCCTCCGGGCCAAACCAGGCATGAACGTCACTCAGATTCACTATGCCAGAAAAGGTATCGTCACGCCGGAAATGGAATTCATTGCGATCCGCGAGAATCAATCCCGGGAAGTGGCGCGCGAACTGGCGTCACGGAATGGACATGGCGGTGGAGTGACCCAGCACCCAGGCCAGTCTTGGGGCGCAAGCATCCCCTCCGTCATCACACCAGAATTTGTCCGCGATGAAGTCGCCCGTGGCCGCGCGATCATCCCGGCCAACATCAACCATCCTGAGAGTGAGCCGATGATCATCGGCAGAAGCTTTCTGGTGAAGATCAACTCTAACATCGGTAACTCGGCGGTCGCCTCTTCCATTGAAGAAGAAGTAGAAAAGATGATTTGGTCCATTCGATGGGGCGCCGACACAGTTATGGATCTCTCTACCGGCAAGAACATCCACGAGACCCGCGAATGGATCATCCGCAATTCACCCGTTCCCATCGGCACCGTGCCGATCTATCAAGCGCTGGAAAAGGTAGGCGGCAAAGCCGAAGACCTGACCTGGGAGATCTACCGCGACACATTGATTGAACAGGCAGAACAAGGAGTCGACTATTTCACGATCCACGCCGGTGTACGCCTCGCATACGTGCCGATGACCGCCAAACGTATGACCGGCATCGTGTCTCGCGGCGGAGCAATCCACGCAAAGTGGTGCCTGGCGCACCACGTAGAGAACTTCACCTACACGCACTTTGAAGAGATCTGCGAGATCATGAAGGCCTACGACGTATCGTTTAGTTTGGGCGACGGGTTGCGGCCCGGCTCCATTGCCGATGCCAATGACGAAGCGCAGTTCGCGGAATTGGACACCTTGGGCGAGCTCACCAAGATTGCGTGGCGTCACGACGTCCAAGTCATGATCGAAGGACCGGGCCACGTGCCCATGCACATGATCCAGGTCAATATGGAGAAACAGCTGAAGGCCTGCCAGGAAGCGCCCTTCTATACGCTGGGACCGCTCACAACCGACATCGCGCCGGGCTACGACCACATCACCTCCGGCATCGGCGCAGCCATGATCGGCTGGTTCGGCTGTGCGATGCTCTGCTATGTGACGCCTAAAGAACACCTGGGCCTTCCTGACCGGGAAGATGTGAAAACTGGCGTCATCACTTACAAAATCGCCGCCCACGCGGCAGACCTTGCTAAGGGCCACCCGGGCGCGCAGATTCGGGACAACGCCTTGTCCAAAGCTCGCTTCGAGTTTCGCTGGGAAGACCAGTTCAATCTTTCGCTCGATCCGGACACGGCCAAACTCTTCCACGACGAGACCTTGCCGGACAATGCCGCCAAGGTCTCGCACTTCTGCTCCATGTGCGGCCCCCATTTCTGCTCGATGAAGATCACGCAGGATGTCCGCGACTATGCCGCACAATTGCAAGTAGATGAACAACAAGCCATTCAAATCGGCATGAAAGAAAAATCGGAAGAGTTCAAGAAGACCGGCTCCGAGATTTATCTCTGAGCCGAATGTTCAATTTTCAATGCTCAAGGTTCAATAATGTCTGACGAATGGAAGCCACGTCTCTCAAAGCCGAACGTTGTGTGCGACAAGAGTTACACGTTCGCTCTCGAAATTATCTCCCTTGCTCGCACGCTTCGGAAGCAGGGAGAGTACGAGCTTGCTTCGCAAGTACTACGATCAGGGACAAGCATCGGAGCAAACATTGAAGAAGCGCAATCTGGAGTCAGTAGAGCCGACTTCGCTGCCAAAATCGGTATCGCATCAAAAGAAGCGCGCGAGACGCATTACTGGCTCCGATTGATTCGAGATGCACAATTGATCCAGCAAGACAATATTGCGCCGCGCATCCACGAAGTATGCGAACTCCTTCGACTCCTGACGGCTATTGTGAAGAGCGTTCAAGTTCATCGTCCCCCAAAATTGAACATTGAACATTCACCATTGAAAATTAGGAAGGTTCCGTATGTCTAAGCCAAAACCAGCGCCGTTGCGTGAGCGAGACATTACAAGACAGATCGCGCGTGAATATTACAATGAGTTCGATCAACTGATCGAGAGCGATGTGATCATTGTCGGCGCCGGGCCTTCCGGGTTGATCTGCGCCCATGATCTGGCTGCGATGGGATTTCGGACGGTCATCGTCGAACAGAGCCTCGCCCTTGGGGGCGGCTTTTGGACGGGCGGATATTTGATGAACAAGGCCACGATCTGCGAGCCGGCCAATGAGATCCTCGATGAGATCGGTGTGCCCTGCAAGAAGATCACGGAATGCGAGGGGATGTACATGGTCGATCCCCCTCATGCCACCGGCGCACTGATTGCTGCGGCATACAGAGGCGGGGCAAAGATCATGAACCTCACAAGAGTTGTCGATCTTGTTTTACGTCGCGACGGCATCCTCGAAGGCGTGGTGGTCAATAACACGACGGCTGAAATGGCCGGCCATGACATTCTTCATGTGGACCCCATCGCGCTCGAAAGCAAAATCGTGGTGGACGCGACGGGACACGACGCCGTCGTCGTGGAACTCTTGCACAAACGCAATCTTTACAAAGCCGTTCCCGGCAACGGCGCCATGTGGGTGTCTCGTTCCGAAGAAGAGGTGATGGACCGAACCGGCGAGGTCTATCCCAACTGTTTCGTGATCGGATTGGCCGTCGCGGCAGTCTACGGCACTCCACGTATGGGCCCAGCCTTTGGCTCAATGTTGCTATCAGGGCGCTACGGGGCGGAGTTGATTAAGAAGAAGCTGAAGAACGAATAACCTGTCCCCGCGGTTCCTGGAGGCCGATCAAAAAGGTCATCCAGCAAGGCCGCAGGGAGTGCGAACCCGGAGGCGTACCCTCAGGGGTACGTTGAGGCGTTCGCACGACTGAGAACGACGCTGGGGACCTTTTTCATCGGCCTAACTATGGATGTTCAAGATTTTTTAGTCCAAGGCGAAGGCCACGAAGAAGATAAACGCGAAGCCTGGCAGCTATTCCAGCAGGCCTATGAACGCCAGATGAAGGGCGAACTGGAAGAGGCTGTAACGCTTTACAAGAAGTCGATTGAAACACACCCAACCGCCGAGGCCTATACCTTTCTCGGATGGACCTATAGTTTTATGGGGCGGCTCGACGATGCAATTGAAGAATGTCACAAGGCGATCGCCCAGGATCCCGACTTCGGCAACCCCTACAATGACATCGGGGCCTACCTGATCGAAAAGGGCGAACTCGATGAAGCGATTGTCTGGTTTCAGAAAGCTCTACAGGCGAGACGCTATGAGAGCCCGGCTTTCCCCCATCTCAACCTGGGTCGGGTCTATGAGCGCAAGGGCCAATGGACCGAAGCCATCGATTCCTACAAGAAAGCCCTGGCGCTGAATCCCAATTATGCCTTGGCAAAGAAAGCACTGGGACGATTGATCAGCTCGTTGAACTGAACTCGTTTGTTTGGTTCATTTGATTTGTTTCGTTTCTTTGGCAAGAAAAATGATTGCCGCACACACAGGCTCAACGCCAACTAGACAAACCAAATCAACTAAATGAACCAAATAAACCAAACAGACCAGAAGACCATTCTCGTTGCCGTCACCGACATCTTTTTCTATACCAAAGTCCGCGACGCCCTGATGGCGAAGGGCTACAAGATCGAACGGGCTCGCCTACAAGAGGACATCGCCGAAAAGGCCTCGACGGCGGCCCCATCAGCATTCATTTTAAATATGAACGACGAGAGACTGGATGCCTTTCAAGCCCTGGAAACACTCAAAGCCGACGCGGGCATGAAGACCCTTCCCATCCTCGCCTTCGCCAATCATGAAGAGGTCGATACGTTCAACCGGGCTAAAGCGCTGGGCGTGACCAAGATCGTCTCGCGGAATGAATTCTCCTCACGGCTTAAAGACCTAGTGGAAGAGGTAATGTTCAATGTTTAATTTTCAATGTTCAATTTCATTCAACATTAAACATTCACCATTGAACATTTCACAATGAAACACTCACCCATCCACGAATACCATGTTCAACTTGGAGCGACTTTCGAAGAGGTCGCTGGATGGGAGATGCCCGCTCATTATGGCAAGTGGGCTGAGGAATATCAGGCAGTGCGCCAGGCAGTCGGACTCTCCGACCTCTCGCATCGGGGCAAAATCCGCGTCACCGGCGACGATCGTGTGAAATGGCTGCAGGGCCTCATCAGCAACGATATTCTCCCGCTCCAGCCAGGCGAGGGCCGCTATTCATGCTTTCTCACCCACAAGGGTAAGATGCTCGGCTACTTTCGCGTCTATGTCCTTTCCGACAGTCTCTGGGTGGAAGATGTCGGCGAGGTCGGTGACGCCACCTTCCAAGCCCTCCGAAAATTTCTGCTCTATGGCATCAAAGCCAAGATGGAGAACTGTGCGGAGTCCTGGGGGCTCTTGCTTGTCAGTGGACCCAAGGCCTGCACGACTGTCAGCACCGCCTTCGGCGTCGAGATGAGCGATCTCAAGCCGGTAAGCGCCATTGCAGCCAAGATCGGCGGCCAGACCGCTTTCGTTTTGCGCACAGAAGAAACCGGAGAGACCGACCTCGAAATACTACTCCCCACCGATGCCCTCCACACAGCCTGGGAACGGCTCATGGAAGCCGGCACACCATACGGCATCAAGGCCGTCGGCGGCATCGCTCGTGAGGCCCTCCGCATTGAAGCAGGGCTGCCAAAGGCCGGACCGGATCTCAACGAAGAGATCGTCCCACCGGAAGCGCATCTGGAAGGAAAAGCGTTTAGCTTGAATAAGGGCTGCTATCCGGGGCAAGAAGTCGTGGCAAGGATGGATACCTACGGCAACGTACGGCGACACTTAGTCGGGCTGGTCATGAAGGATGCCACGGTGCCCTCGAAGGGAGCCATGCTCTTTGCGGGCGATCGTGAAGTCGGATGGGTCAGCAGTGCTACCCATTCGCCGCAGCTCAATCAAGTGATCGCCTTCGGATTTCCGCTGCGGGATTTCAGCAAGGCAGGCACAGAGCTGACCGTGGAATTCGATGGTCGCAAACATCCTGCCACCGTCCACACATTGCCCTTTTACGTAAAGAGCTAGCCGATCGATGAAACAACACTGGATGTTTCTTATAGCCGTGTTCGGACTGATGCCGATGATCCTGGCCATGTTACCTGTGGATGAGGCCCTGATTACAGCAGCTCACAAAGGGGATCTCGGCGAGGCCACCAGAGCCATCGAAAATGGGGCCGACGTCAACGCGGCGGACAAGGATGGAATCACTCCGCTGTACAGGGCGGCTGAAAAGGGGTATCAAGACGCTGTGTCCCTCCTGTTGGACAAAGGCGCGGATGTGAACCAGGTGACGATGGACGGGGCAACCCCGCTTCACATCGCCGTCGAGATGGGCCATCGAGCCGTGGCAGAACTGCTGTTGGACAAGGGCGCAGACGTGAACCAGGTGAGAACGGACAGCGGCGAAGCCCCGCTCTTTACCGCAGCCCAGGAAGGACACCGAGACGTTGTGGCCCTCCTGTTGGATCGCGGCGCCAATGTGAAGCAGGTACGGCTAGGCAACAACGCAACTCCGCTCTTTATTGCGGCTGGCAAAGGGCATCGTGAAATCGTGGCATTGCTATTGGACAAAGGGGCGGAGGTGACCCCGGTGACGACGAACGGATGGACGGCTCTCCATGTCGCCTCACAACAAGGACACCAGGAGATCGCGGTCATGCTGTTAATGAAGGGAGCGGACAAGACAGCCAAGGATGCCAAAGGCCTACGACCGGTCGATCGCGCACGCGAAAAAGGCCATACCGCGCTGGTACCTTTGCTGGAGCCCTGAACACGTAGGGTTTGGAGGCGCGCTGCTTCCGAAACAACTACTTTTCCGGATTTCTCGCCGCCGTCACCACCCGCGCAAACGCCAGCAGGCTCGAACGCTCCTCGTCGTCCAACGCCAATAGAAGATGTGCTTCTTCGCCGTGCATGAGGCGCAGGCTCAGAAACGGCTCTTCACGGCGCTTTTCTTTGTTGTCCCACATGGCATCGATCAGCTGAACTTTGTCCAACTGGCCGACCGACACCACGTCGTAGCGAAAATACGAATCGCCGATGACCATGTCGAAGAGCACGTTGCCGGCCGTCAGAAGCAGCAAGTTGAAGCGTCCCTGGTCTTCGTAACCCTCCGGCAAAAACTTATTGATATGGCAACGCGCGACTTTGCGATCTCCCAAGGCCGCGCGGAACTTTTCTTTTAGTGCCGGGTAATCGATCTGCATGGCCTTTTCATCGAGCCCCGTCGCCGCCGCAGCGGCATTTTGAGCCTGTTCAAAAATCTCATCCGCCGACATCAACCCTGCCATCTGTGTATTCCTTTCATCCGAACAATGTTAACTTGCAGCACGCCGGGCCTTCACAGCCCTGGCGACGCCGACCAATCAAAAGCCGGCCCACGCAAACTCCAAAAAAATGAATCCAACACGCTGATCCTCAATCGCGACGATTCCCAACAGCAACGACCTAACGATGTTCAACGCAAGGTATCCCGCATTCAGTTCATTCCAGACCCCGCCCTGGATCAAGCCATAGGCAGACTGCACCATCAAGGCGCCCAATATGGGAATCACCTGCAACAGCATCTACGTCTCGTACCCACATGCACACATCGTGTACCGTAACTGGCCGCCCATCATGATTTCAAGAGAATCTTCGCAGCGAAGGATGCAGTTACTTAGCGGATAGATGATGGGAAAATCTTGCGATACCAACCTCATCGAGCACTGTGACATCGAAGGAGGACTTCGTGACTCGAATCAGGCCAAAATTCAGATACCCACCGTCATTAATCAACATTGTCGGTCGTAACTCCACATTCGCCGGCGTCAGTCGGCCAGGCGCAGCGGACAAGGGTCCAGCGATGAACTCATGGAAGTCGGGAATCCCATCACCGTTCGGATCGTATGTATTCGCTTGCACATAGTGGACATCGCCTGCCAGGAACACCACGTTCTTCACTTTTTGTCCGAGAATGTGGTCCACAATCACCTGCCGCTCCCGTTCAAAGCCTGGGATGCCAGCCCCCCCGGCCCAGCCATCGTTGCCAGAGACGTTGGCCCTTCCTCCCTTCGGAATGGATAGGGGCACTGTGGTCACAATCACTTTCCATGTCGCAGTCGACTCTGTCAGGCCGCTCAGCAGCCATTGAAGCTGCGTCTTTCCCAACATCGTCTTCGCCGGACCATCCTGATCGGCATTGGAGCTCCGATATTGCCGCGTATCGAGGATAAACAGCTCAAGATCCGCCCCCGCACGCACCGTTCGATAGAGCCGATGAGGATCGTCAGATGCCAGGCGGATTGGCCAATACTCGCGCAAGGCCTGACGACCAGCCGGCATCTGGCTGTCAAAGGGCCCTGAAAAATCGTTCCGTACTTCATGGTCATCCCAAATGGCAAAAACTGGAGTGGTCTCCAAAAACTGCCGTAGCGTTTCCGCACCCCGTTGGTAGCGATGACGTGTGCGGTACTCGGCCAAGGTTGTGGCCCAAAAGTCTGCGCCTGGTTCGTTCGGAGGAGAGGGACAGAGGTTGTCGCTATAGATCGTGTCGCCGAGGAATAAGAAGAAATCGAGCTGTTGGGCCCGCATCACATCGAAGATGGGGTACCCTGCAGCGCCACGCCTGCAATGTCCCTGGCCACCCAAATCACCGCTCCAAGCAAAGGTCACAGGCATGTGACTCTTCATATCTGGGAGCGTCGCAAATTCGCCTTGTGCCGCCGCTCTTGCTTCGGTTGGTGAGCCTTCAGGCCCCTTCGTGCCGACAATAACAGACCATCGGTATCGTGTAGCCGGCGTCAGCCCTTCAAGGGGAATCGTCAAGGTGAAATCCGTTTCCGGGCCTGTCGAAAACATCGGTGTTCGTGCCACCGAAGCAACATCTGTCGAGGTCTTAGACCGGCTGTCCTTGGCTATCACCGGCGCCCACTCAATTTGCACCATCCTCGGTCTATCAGTCCGTAGCCAGAGCAGGGCCGACTGGCTCGTTACATCCCCCACCGCGATCCCTTGAGGCAGCAGATTTACCGAAACAGCAGCCGTCTCGGCAAAAGGACTTCCCGGAGGGAGCCCCTCACGCGATGCTGACGCACAGCTCGAAAGAGAGACAAGCACGGCCAGGGGTAGGAGGAGAACAGGACGCGGACCCATCATGACAAAGGACTTACCGGAACGGGAGCGACAGGTCAAGGTTGATAATCAAGCCTGTAATCCCAAAATGATAATGTCCGCTTTCACCACGATAGAAATGTCCTCTTCGTTGCGAG
>CXWL01108346.1_pt1 | contig 49796 bp, 48 predicted proteins | sample 590931 | NCBI WGS metagenome assembly CXWL01 (sample SAMEA3498368, study PRJEB10139) | groundwater metagenome | biome: water well; material: biofilm material | place: Germany | collected 2015-04-27 | reverse complement strand
GGAAACCGCATTTGAAGCGGCTTTGGGGGCTAGATTAAACGCGATCACACACCATGAGTTAAACCATGCTGGCAGGCCGCCAGTTGCGCTATCGTTAGCAACAACTACACCTGCAATTACTTCCCCCGCAATTAACGCTATTAATAAGCCAAATAATGCACATAAAACACCGCTGTATTCGTTGGTGGAAAAAATAGACCCTACATGTCAGGCTGTACTGCAAGATTGGCTAGCAGGCGCTTATTTGCTTGAGGATGGCACAGATGCAGTTGCAGCAAGTCAAGCGTTAGCAAATGGTGAGTGTTTAGTGAATAAGCAAGGTGATATCTACACCAGGCATAGCGTTACTTATTTTGGCGCACAATCGCTATTGCATGGCGTGCTGGAAAGACAAGTTCATTTAGTAAGTTTACAAAAAAAACTACCTGATTTGCAGCAAGGTTTGATTCAGGCTAACAGCCAAGTGATGCAATTAGAGCAAAGCCTGCAAGCTTTGCGCACCGAGCAGCAAACGCATCTTTTGCAATTGAAGGCTGTAACACAACAAGCGCATCAGCTCAATTTAGCACTACAGCAACTTAAACAACAACAGTCGAATACTTTACAGCGACAAAAAGTATTGCAGGCTGACTGCGCATTAGCTGAAGAAAAGCTACTAAAACTCAACATAGAAAATGCGGTTAAAGAGCGTTTGGCCAGTGAAATTTCTGCCCAGTTAATCCAATTCCAAGTTGAAAAATCAGCAGCAGAAACAAATAAACAAACAGCTGAATTAGCGTTTAACGAGGCGCGTAATCAATTGCAAACGATAGAACGTGTCCATCAGGAAAAGAGTTTCAATTTAAAATTAAATAACAATAATATCAATGAATTAAATAATAAAATTAATAATTTACTTGAAGATAATATAAGCCTTAAATTGCGTTGTAATGAAGTTGAAGCGACATTAGCCGCAATTAAAATGGAAGCACTGAAGGCCAATTTAGAGTCGGCACTCAATAACAAACAGCAGCATGAACAATCTTTGGCTACTGCGCGCAATCAAATGAGTGAATGTGAGTTAGCATTGCAGCAGCAAGAGCGCACACGTATGCAAAATGAACAGTTATTGCATCCGCTACGCGATAAATTAGAAGCAAGCAGGTTAGCTGAGCAAGAGGCGCGCTTGTATTTTGAGCAATGCCAAGCAGAGTTAACGGCATCAAGTATTAGCGAATCTCAACTTGCAGAGAACCTTGATGCACTAAAATCTGATGGTGTCGATGACAAGCTCAAGGTTGTAGATTTAGAAAGAAAAAGAAATAAACTAACGCTTGATATAGAAACACTAGGTGCTGTTAATTTAGCGGCGATACAAGAATTAGAGTCAGAGCAGATGCGTAAGCAGTATTTGGATAGCCAGTGTCACGATTTACGTGAGGCAAGTGAGACTCTTGAAGATGCGATTCGTAAGATAGACCGTGAAACAAGAGGGCGCTTGCAGGCCACATTTGATGAGGCTAACCGCCATTTTAACGAGTTATTCACCACACTTTTTGGCGGCGGCCAAGCTAGGCTAGAGCTGCTTGGGGAAGAGATTTTAGATACAGGCATGCAGGTTTTTGCTCAACCGCCAGGTAAAAAAAATAGCACTATTCATTTATTGTCAGGCGGCGAAAAAGCATTAACTGCGCTGGCACTTGTTTTTGCTTTATTTAGATTGAATCCAGCACCGTTTTGCTTAATGGATGAGGTGGATGCACCATTAGACGACAGCAATACCGAGCGCTTTTGTGCGATGGTGAAAAAAATGTCTGAGAAAACACAGTTTTTATATGTGAGTCATAATAAAATAACGATGGAAATGGCACAGCAATTGATAGGTGTTACTATGCAAGAGTCTGGTGTTTCACGTATTGTGGATGTAGATATGGAAGCTGCTGTGAGAATGGTTGAGGAATTAACTACTTAGTGGTTAAAGCTTAAAAATAGTTGAAAGCATGGCGTAAATGAGAGATTTGCAGACAGTATTAATAGTGATTGGTGCGCTGATTATAGTTGCCGTACTTGTTGTCAATTGGTGGCAGGAAAGACGATTCCATCAACAGGTGGAAAATAGCTTTTCACCATTACACAGCGATGCTTTGTTTGATGATCCAAAATTAGATGTGGATAGCTTATTACATGACACTTTTGATGACAATGCTACTGATCGCTTTATTAATACAACTCAGCATTACACATCGGGTAACAGTTTGCCTGAGGATATTTCTATTGATGACGCTTATTCACAACTTTCAAACACCAAGTCTAAAAGTTTGCCTTCAGATGATTTAGAGCATAAAGGCAATAGTAACTCAGATTTGAATGCTGATGTAAATACAGCGCAACATATTGATATTAAAGCGATATTTGATGATGCTTTTAGCCATACAAACAAAGCGGACATGTCTTATGAGCAAGCCAAGCTAGAAACGGCAGACAATACAATTAAATTGAAGCCGGGACAGGGTGTCACCCAAAATAACAATGAAAATGATATTCAAGAGTCCATATTAAGCTTGCCAGCCATGTTGCATGCGCAAATGGATTTAACAGCGGTATTGTATTTAGCGGCTGAAACGTCCGTGAGTACATTAATTAACTCGTTATCAGGATTATTGGAAGGTTATGATAAGCCTGTTTTTATGCATACTTTAGATTCGAATAAACGTTGGGTTTTATTGAATGAAGCGCCACTTAATCAACAAGTATCTAAAATTGCTTGCAGTATCCAACTGGCAGATCGGGCAGGTGCAGTGTCGCGTAACACGTTGCATCGCTTTCAATTAGCGGTTGAAACCATTGGCTTAGATATTAACGCCCATGTGGAATGGCAAAGTACTGGTGATGCGCTTACAACAGCGGTGGCATTAGATACATTTTGTATTGCGGTAGATAAAACCATCGGTTTTCATCTTATGCATGGTGAAAATGGTGCGTTTACAGGTACTAAACTGAGAGGCTTGGCTGAAGCGCAGGGCCTTATGCTGGAATCTGACGGAACTTTCAAATATTTTAATGAGTCTTCAAATAAACAACAGGCACAAGCATCTTTTATCATGTTTAATCGAGATGATTATCCTTTTAGTCCAGAAATGCTAAGGAATTCAGTTGTAAAAGGGATAACTTTTCAGCTAGATATTCCGCACGTCAAGCAGTGTGCAGAAGCATTCAGCCAAATGGTGCAAGTGGCGAAACAAATGGAAATAGGTTTAAATGCGTTGTTGGTGGATGACAACAACAAAATATTGGGGGATATTCAGATAGAGAAAATTCGTCAGCAGCTAAAAGTCATTCAAGCCACCATGCTGGTGCGTGGCATCGTCCCAGGCTCAGATAGCGCACTCAGGTTATTTTCTTAAATGGAGGGTAGTGCAGAACAGCGCATACTTACATTGCGCAATTTAATTGCGCGTTATGACTATGAATATTATGCGCTAGACGCACCCTCGGTGCCTGATGGCGAGTACGATAAAGCATACCGAGAACTACAAAACCTAGAAAATCAGCATCCAACCCTCATTACCTTAGACTCACCCACGCAACGTGTAAGCGGCTCTGCCGCGAATGCATTTAATAGCATTACGCATCGACAAGCCATGTTGTCACTCAATAATGCTTTTGAAGACAATGAGTTAGATGCATTTGATAAACGTATACGTGAAGCGCTTGGGCTAACCCAAGTTGAATACGCAGTTGAACCTAAGTTTGATGGCCTGGCGATTACACTGACTTATGAGCGTGGTGTGTTCACGCAAGGCGCTACGCGTGGCGATGGTTATGCAGGTGAAGATGTGACGCACAATCTACGCACTTTGCGCACGATACCTATGCGGCTCAACTGTCAGAACCCACCACAATTGCTTGAGGTGCGTGGTGAAGTATTGATGTTCAAACGTGATTTTGAAAAGCTCAATAAGGCCCAATTAAATAAGGGTGAAAAACTGTTTGCCAATCCGCGTAATGCCGCTGCGGGCAGCCTGCGCCAATTAGATACAAAAATTACTGCTACGCGGCCTTTAAGTTTTTTTGCATATGGTTTAGGTGCGGCAGATGGTGTTCCAGCGTTAAATAGCCATAGTTCTGCAATGAATTATCTGGCAAGTTTGTATTTTCCTGTAAGTAACCAGCGAGATGTAGTGATAGGCTTGGTGGGTCTGATGGCCTATTACCAAAAAATTGGTCAAGCGCGCGACAAATTACCATTTGATATTGATGGTGTTGTCTATAAAGTCAATGCGTTCAATCAGCAGAATGAACTGGGATTTGTGTCGCGAGCGCCACGCTGGGCCATTGCACATAAATTTCCTGCACAAGAGGCGCTTACGGTGGTTGAAGATATTACCGTGCAAGTAGGGCGCACAGGTGCAATCACGCCTGTTGCTAGATTAAAGCCGGTATTTGTTGGTGGAGTGACGGTAACTAATGCCACACTGCATAATGAAGATGAAGTGCGTCGTAAGGATGTACACGTTGGAGACACGGTGACTGTGCGTCGGGCAGGGGATGTGATTCCTGAAGTGGTGAACGTGTTGACTGAAAAGCGGCCAATCAATGCGCGGCGCTTTGAAATGCCTACCTTATGCCCGGAATGTGGCTCACATATTTTAAAGCAGGCAGACGAAGCGGTAGCGCGCTGTACAGGTGGTTTATTCTGCCCAGCACAACGCAAGCAGGCAATTATTCATTACGCATCGCGACGTGCGATGGATATTGAAGGTTTGGGTGAAAAGCTGGTTGATCAACTGGTCGAAGCCAATCTAGTACATACGCTTGCGGATATCTACAAACTTGATTTAAGAACTTTAAGTAATCTTGATCGCATGGCAGAAAAGTCTGCACAAAATATACTGGATGCGTTGCAAAGTAGTAAAACAACAACGCTGGCACGCTTTATTTACGCACTAGGTATGCGTAACGTTGGTGAAGCTACCGCCAAAGATTTAGCCAAGCATTTTGGTAATTTACCCGCTTTAATGCAGGCAAGCATACAAGATTTATTAAATGTGAACGATGTTGGCCCCGTGGTTGCAGAGTCTATTATCCATTTTTTTACTGAAGCACATAATCAAATGGTAATAGCAGCGTTGTTAGAGGCTGGTGTTACTTGGCCTGAAACCGATGGTAAACAAATGGCTACTGGTAATCTTGTAGGTAAAACTTTCGTACTCACTGGAACATTGCCAAACTTATCGCGTGACAGCGCGAAAGAACTGGTAGAGGCCGCAGGTGGTAAAGTGAGTGGCAGTGTGTCTAAAAAAACTGACTATGTGATTGCTGGCAGCGATGCTGGAAGCAAGCTAGACAAGGCGCAAGAACTTGGTGTAACTATTTTGGATGAAGCTGCTTTGCTAGATTTGTTAATTTAACTAACTAGTTAAAATTGCCACTATGAATAGTCAAAACTATCTTCAATACCTTACGCAAGTGATTGAGATTGCAAAAGTTGCAGGTGTAGCCATCATGCAAGTATATTCAACAGACTTTGATGTAGAAAAAAAGGAGGACAACTCACCATTAACAAAGGCTGATTTAGCTGCGCATCATTGTATTGTTTCGGCATTAGGTCAGCTCACCCCATATGTTCCGATTCTTTCCGAAGAGTCTGAAACGATTGACTACGAAACGCGAAGAGAGTGGCAGCAATACTGGTTGATAGACCCACTAGATGGTACACGTGAATTTGTAAAGCGTAACGGTGAGTTTACTGTCAACATTGCTTTGATTGATAGGCATAAGCCAGTTTTAGGCGTGGTTTATGCACCAGCGACTGAAGTGTTGTATTTTGCAACACTTCACCATGGTGCGTACAAACAAACAAAATCTAACCCTGTACAGAAAGTTCATACTAGATTATTGGACCTCAAACGGCCAATCATTGTGGGTAGCCGTTCGCATACTGATCAAAAAATGCAGCGTTTTATGCAAAATCTCAAAAATAGCACAGGAGCAATACCAGAACTTATCAGCATGGGCAGCTCTCTAAAAATTTGTCTGGTGGCTGAAGGTTTAGCAGATGTATATCCTAAGTTGGGGCCTACTTCAGAGTGGGATACTGCTGCAGCGCATTGCGTATTGCTAGAAGCTGGTGGAGACATCGTAAACGAAGCGGGTTTAACGTTACGTTATAACAGCAAGCGTTCTTTGTTAAACCCTTTTTTCTTTGCTAAGAGCGGTAGCGTGCAAAATTGGGCAGAATTTTTATAATACTGCGTTTTAGCAGGTGAATAATACCAAAAATTTAATCTTCAAATAAATAAAATAGTTAGAAAGAGATACAAAAAATGAAATTACAAGTTACTTTAAGTTCAATTGCTATTGTTTTGTTTTTTAATAATGTTTATGCAATGAGCCCAGAAATATCTGCCTGCAATCAATCGATTGAAAAGGGCGATGTAGCTACCGCACTGATACAAGCCAATAATGTATTGAGTAGCAATAAAAATGATAAAGATGCACTGATTTGCCAAGGTCGTGCACTTGGTGCCAAAGGTGATCTGAAAGGTGCTTTAGTTGCATTCAAGTTGGCCGACGCACAATCAACCGATGTTTTTGATAAAACAATTTCCACACTTCTCATAGGCAACGCCTATAAATCACTTAAGCAATATGAGCAAGCGATTACTAGCTATCAGCAAACTATATTGAATGCAAAAACTGCCAATAATCAAGCAGTTGAACGGATTGGTCATAATGCAATTGGGAACGCCCACTTTGAGAACAATCAGCTGGTACAAGCTCTGCCTGAGTATATGCTAGGTAGCAAGCTTGCTGCAAATGACAACGAGCGAGGTGAAAGCTTTGAGAAAATTGCCCTCACATACCATAGTATGAACCAAAATGACTTGGCGCTTGAGTATCAAATTAAGGCTTATTTATTGCATGATACAGTGGGTACTTTAGATCAATACGCACATTCCAGCATCGAATTAGGTCGTTATTATGCTATTACCAAAAATTACATCAGCGCAGAAAATGTGCTCAATAAAATTATAAAATTTGCAAAAGGACAGGGCGGTGCATACTTTGAGGCGCAAGGCAGCTATGTATTAGCTAAAGTTAAAGTGGCCATGGGTGATATTTCGGCGGCGAAGGCATTGATCGAACATGCAAAATTAATTGCCAAAAACACCAATGATAAAGCGCTAGATGAAGAAATTGACCAAGAGACTAATGGTTTGTTCTAAACACTATACATAACATTGGTGGTGAATTATTTAAAGGTTATCGCGCTGTTGACGAAGAATCCTAATCCGCAATTATCGCTTTTTTCCTAACTAAATGATTTTACATAATATACATTATACGAAGTAAATTCGTAATTAATAAAGCCGAGTCTGACTTCGGCTTTATTAATTTGTTACCTATTGCAGTTAATTTCTATTACGCTTATCTATTATTAAAGAATGCAATGTTCATAGCTTTGTCATTAACAAAAGTAATTTCTGTTTCTTTGTAAGTGCGTTTAGGATCATATTTTACGATGTTTTTGTAGTACCACATTTCAACTTTGACAGGCTTGGCATTTTTATCCTCTGCACCAGCTCTTGCCATAAATGTTGAAGCCCCTGCCGGCTTTACAGATAATTCTTTTTTAACAGGTTCGCCAAGTTTATTGGTAATTACCTTTTTTGATTTACCACTAAAATTATTTAAGAATTCATCTTCAGTGTAGGTTTTGCTATTTGGTTGTGCTGCCTGGACTAAACCTGTCGTGACCGCTAGTAAAGTAGCCATAGTTAAACTCAAACATAATTTTTTTATACTAAATTGCATTTTTTAAAATCTCCAAAATATGTAGTTATTATCTCATCTATCGAACTTTTAGCATAACGTATGATGAGTGCAATTCGCTGACTTAATCTACGATTATTTTAAGCCCATCATATCCGACATACGCGTTCTCAGGTAATTGTGCGCTTAACGCAACATACTCCATATCATGGGTCATGTGTATCAAGTAAGTCGATTTTGCTTGAATTCGACCGGCGTAGTGCAGACTTTGTTCCAAATTAATATGAGTATAATGCGGTGCGTATCGAAGGCAATCTAGTAGTAGCACTTGCAGATCCTGCAATAACACGAGTGAGCTTTCTGGAATTGCAGATACATCTGTAAGATAAGCAATATTGCCTATTCGATAGCCGTAGATGTTGCTATTTCCATGTATTAGAGGTATTGGAATAATAGTTTGATCAAAAAGCTGAAATGGCGAGTTAATCGGGTTCACTTTAAGTACGGGTAAATCCCAAAAATTGCTAGGTTCACGCAATGTATAGCCAAATTTATCAGCAATATGCGTCATGGCATTTTGATTGCCATAAAGCGGGATTTGACTACGCTGAATTTGGCAAAACCCACGTAAGTCATCTATGCCATGTAAATGGTCTGCGTGCGTGTGCGTGTACAACACCGCGTCTATGTGCGTGAGCCCTTCCCTTAATGCTTGTTGACGTAAGTCCGGACCGGTGTCTATCAAGATTATCTTGCCGTTATCAAGCTCTATGAGGCTGGAACAGCGTGTTCTGTTGTTACGCGAGTCGCCAGAAATACAAGTAGCGCATTTGCAACCGAGCATGGGCGTGCCCGCGCTGGAGCCCACACCTAGCATTGTTAATTGCATATAATGCCTTGTTTTATATACATTAACGTTGTTTCAGAAAGTTGGTGAAATTCAAAGTATTAAGCAATGGCATGTTTAAATAAGCGAAAAAAGTTTTCAGTGGTAGCCTCAGAGACTTCTGTTAGCGTAATTCCACGTAACTTTGCAACTTCTTCTGCCACATATTTGACATAGCTAGGTTGATTGGTTTTGCCCCGATAAGGAATTGGTGCCAGATATGGAGAATCAGTTTCTACTAATAATCTATCTAAAGGTACAAGTTTTGCGACCTCTTTTATTGCTACTGCATTTTTGAAAGTCACTATCCCGGAAAACGAGATGTAAAAACCGAGTTCGATTGCCTGCAAAGCAACATCCAGGCTTTCTGTAAAGCAATGCATCACACCACCTACTTTATGCGCGTTTTCTTCACGTATAATACGCAGCGTATCTTCTGCAGCATTACGGGTATGAATAATTAAGGGTTTCCCGCATTGAAGGGCTGCACGTATGTGGGTGCGGAAACGTGTACGTTGCCATTCTAAATCACCTGTGAGCCTGAAATAATCCAGCCCCGTTTCACCAATAGCGATAATTTTTGGATGATTCGCAAGTGCCAATAGACCATCTACAGTGGGCTCTTCAATATTTTCGTAGTCTGGATGCACTCCTACAGAAGCGTATAAGTTGTCGTTTGTTTCCGCTAATGCTAACACTTGCGGAAAGTCGGGTAGCGTGACTGAAATACATAAGGCATGCCCTACTTCGTTATCTTTCATAGACTGCAGAATCGCAGGTAAGTTTGTAACAAGTTCAGGGAAATTAAGGTGACAGTGGGAATCAACAAGCATAAAAATCTTATAAGTTACATGGTATGCGTAGCACGAGGTGATTTTAGCGCGTTACCGAGTAGCACCTCAATTTTATTACGAGCCTCTAATCCACCATCTTTTTCGCTAAATTGCACACCAACGCCTTGTGGCCTGCCGGACTGAGTCGTTGGCGTAACCCAAACCACATGCCCAACGACCTTCAATTTCATAGGGTCATCTATGAGGCTTAATAGCATGAATACTTCCTCACCAATTTTGAATGGCTTGCTGGTCGGGATGAATAAACCGCCGCCTTTTATAAAAGGCATATAAGCGGCATAAAGTGCAGCTTTTTCTTTAATTGCGAGTGAAAGAACGCCAGGTTTTTGTGCATTGGTATTTTTAAATTCGTCTTGTATATCTTCAGCCATGTTTTATCTCTATCAGTTGAAATGGTTAGCTGCTTATTTAAGCCATTATTTGCCTGCAAAAATCCGAGTATATTCAAGCAGCAAACTCTCCATTTGCAATTCGTGATTCAATGGATGTTGTGCAAGCTTACGCAATTCATCAGTCTTTTTTTGCAGATCAAACAACCTGCTTAAGTTTACCTTTTCAGCCAGTGCTTGCAAAGCACTGGTATGCTGCACGTGATAACGTGTTTCGCGTCCTAATCGCATTGCAGCAATATCGTATACCCACTTTTGAACCGCAATAATACCTGTTTCAACTGAGTTTGCAATCAAGGTTGGCGCAGCGACATGCGGTTCAAGTTTCTGTCCAAGTGCCAGCAGTCGCCAAATTTCTGTTAGTTGATTGAATTGTAATTGTTCAGTAAATACTTTGATTGGTGACCCTTCCAAATAGGCTAATTGCTGTTTTGCATTTTGTACGCCTTGTTCGCCGAGCCATGCCAATGCTTGAGCTTCATCTGGTGTGGGCATATTAATCTTTTGGCATCGACTTATAATTGTTGGTAATAAACGTTGCAATTGATGTGCTACTAAAATAAAAACAACGCCCTCTGCTGGCTCTTCTAACATCTTCAGCAGCGCGTTGGCAGAGGCAATGTTGAGTGATTCTGCTGGGTGAATAAGTACGATGCGCAAACCATCGCTACGGTGGCTAGACAAGCTTAAAAAACTGCTAAGCTCACGAATTTGAGTTACAGAAATTTGTGTTTTTTTCTTGGTTTTTTTTGTAGATATTACTTCATCTTCAAGTTCTACCTCTTGCTCTGGACTAAGTAGGCGAAAATCTGGGTGGCTGTTATCGTTAAACCAATTGCAACTTGAGCAACTGCCACAAGCATGACCTGTTTCATGCTTATTTGTACATAAAAGCGCTTGGCTGAAATGTCGTGCAAAATCATATTTACCAATACCAGCACGACCGTGCAACAACAGTGCATGCGCCCTACGTTTATCATCTTGATTTAGATGTTGCCAAACATTGGTTTGCCAAGGATAAACTTTTGTTAAACTAGTCATTAAATATAGTAATTAATCAAATGGTTGAAACAACTTCTTCAACTGATTTATTAACAAGGTCTAATGGCCTGTTGGCGTCAATAATTCTAAATCTTGCAGGATTTTGTTGGGCGCGTTGTAAATAAGCCTTGCGAATAAGCGTAAAAAAATCTGCATTTTCACGCTCAAATTTATCTGGTGAACGTGCGGTTGAGAGCCTTTGCATGCTTACTTCTACTGGCACATCAAATAAAATTGTAAGGTCTGGCTGCAATTCAGCCTGCACCCATTGCTCAAGTAATTGGACTTTAGAGGCTGATACGCCTTTGGCACCGCATTGATAGGCGTATGTGGCATCAGTGAAGCGATCAGATAATACATAAGCACCACGTACAAGTGCCGGTACTATTACGCTCGCAATATGTTCTCGGCGTGCAGCAAACATCAGTAGCGTTTCCGTTTCTGCATGCATGTTTTCATGCAGCAAAAGCTCGCGTAAACGCTCACCTAAAGCGGTTCCGCCAGGCTCACGTGTTGAGATTACCTCGTGTCCACGAGCTTGTAACGACTCTATAATACTTGGGATATGCGTGCTTTTACCCGCACCATCCATACCTTCCAACGTGATAAATTTACCTGTCATGATTTATTGTTTTTTAATTGATAACGAACAACTGCACGATTATGTTCGTTTAAGTTGTTAGAAAATGCGTGGCTACCATCACCCTTACCTACAAAATAAAGTGATTTTGTTTTCGCAGGATGCAAAGCAGCCTCAATTGCTGCAAGGCCAGGCATCGCGATTGGGCTTGGCGGTAGGCCATCTCGTGTATAGGTGTTATATGGCGTGTCTGTCATTAAATCTTTTTTACGGATATTGCCCTTATATCGAGCCCCCATACCATATATGACGGTTGGGTCAGTTTGCAGCCGCATGCCTATGCGTAGCCGATTGATAAAAACACCGGCGATCATAGGTCGCTCGCTAACCTTACCTGTTTCTTTTTCAATAATAGACGCCATAATCAAGGCTTGGTAACTATTTTTATAAGGCAGATCAGCATCTCGACCTTCCCACGCTTTGGCTAGCTTACTCTGCATGGCATCATAACTGCGTTGCAACAGTGTGAGGTCTGTAGTGTTGCGATTAAAATAGTCAGTATCAGGAAAAAATAAACCTTCTGCTATGCTATATTCCGAGCCGATTGCTTTTAGTATTTCAACTTCAGACAGCCCTGTAACGGTTTGTTTAACAGCATCATTGTTGGCGAGCTTATCTCGCATTTGTGCAAAAGTGCGACCCTCAATAAACGTCACGCTGCCTTGCGTTGTTCTGCCGTGATTAAGCGAAAGCAATAATTGATAAGGAGAAATATTTTTATTAAGCGTGTAATTGCCTGCTTGCAAAAAAGGTTCTTTTTTTAGTAGTTTTGCGATTAATATAAAGCGCCAAGGCTCACTTAAGACGCCCTGCTGTACAAGTTGATTAGCAATGCTTTTGAGACTACTCTTGGGTTGGATGACAACTTCCTGACTATTAGGCTGCAGTTTTAATGATGAAACTGCATAATACGTCAGCCAAGCAGCCAAAACGAGCGCGCCTATCAGGCTGAACAATATCCATTTTTTAATATGTTTTATCATGTGCAAGTGCTTTTCTAATTGTTGCGGCCAGTGTTTGTTGTGACCAAGTCTGATCACTTACTTTATTCACTTGAAATGCACCATACAAACTATTACAAATAATCACTTCGTCAGCTTGCAATAAACGAGTTAATGGAAGTTGCGTTACTTCAATGCTTAAGTCTAATGTTGCTGCAAGCCCTATAATGCGCTGTCTTGTAATGCCTGCAACTCCGCACTGGCTTAAATCTGGTGTGATTAACTTATCGCCTAAACGGGCAAAAATGTTGCTCATGGTGCACTCTATTACGTTGCCTTGTTGGTCTAATAACAAGCCGTCAAACAAAGTATCGTCCTGCCATTCCATGCGTGCCATTACGTTTTCAAGGCGATTTAAATGTTTGACACCGGCAAGTTTAGTTTGGTGTGCCAATCGCGTTTCGCACACATGCAAATATACTCCTGCCATATAATTCGCTTCTGCGTATTGAGGTAAAGCGGATTTAATAATTACCCGCAACGGCATGGTGACAGCAGGTGGCGCATAGCCGCGTTCGCCCTCACCTCTGGTAATCATTATTTTTGCCACTGCAATTTCTTCTGGTGAAAATAATTGTTGCAAATCACTCATCAGCAACTCGGCACTGGGGCAAACAATGCCAATGACGGCACAATCAGCTACTAATTTTTGGTAATGCAACGGCCAGCTGGCGGGCACACCATTGCGTATCACCATCGTGCGAAAAATTCCATCGCCGTAAGCAAAGCCGCGGTCAAGCGGGGAAATGGTTTGGTTGAAATCGCCGTTAATTAAATATGTATGAATACGTGCCATGAACCATAATTAAACCATAGCCTAAGTTAATAAACTATAGGTTGAATAAACTAGCTGAATAAAAAAGCCTGCGAGTACTAAATACGCAGGCTTTGAGTGAATTTAGAGGATGATAGTAGTTATATTTTCTTAAATACCAGGCTACCGTTAGTACCGCCAAAACCAAAGTTGTTTTTTAGCGCATATTCAATGTGCATGTCACGCGCAGTATTTGCACAATAATCCAAGTCACATTCAGGGTCTTGGTTGAATATGTTAATTGTTGGTGGGGACATTTGATTGTAAATTGATAGCACGGTAAATACCGACTCCAAACCACCCGCGCCGCCAAGTAAATGGCCAGTCATTGATTTAGTTGAGTTTACTACCAACTTGTAAGCATGCTCGCCAAATGCGGCTTTAATTGCATTGGTTTCATTAGAATCACCCAGTGGCGTTGAAGTGCCGTGCGCATTGATAAACTGCACAGCACTGGGATCAATACCAGCATTCTGCATGGCATTACGCATAGATCTACGTGGACCATCCATATTTGGCGCAGTCATGTGATACGCATCTGCACTCATGCCATAACCACTTAATTCAGCATAGATTTTTGCACCACGTTTTTTTGCATGCTCATATTCTTCAAGCACCATCACACCAGCACCCTCACCTATTACAAAGCCATCACGGTCTTTATCCCAAGGGCGGCTTGCTGTTGCTGGATCATCATTACGGGTTGATAACGCGCGTGAGGCAGCAAAACCACCCACGCTTAAGCGTGTGATGGCAGCTTCAGCACCACCCGCAACCATGACATCTGCATCACCGTATTCGATCATTCGTGAAGCATCACCAATGGAGTGCGTGCCGGTAGTGCAAGCCGTAACAATGGCAACATTAGGACCTTTGAAGCCAAACATAATAGATAAATTACCAGAAATCATGTTGATAATGGTACCTGGAATAAAGAATGGAGAAATTTTTCGCGGACCTGACGCTTGATAGAGAATGTCAGTATCTTCAATAAGTTGCATGCCACCAATACCAGAACCAATTGAAACACCAATGCGTTCAGCGTTTTCTTCCGTAGCAACAATGCCGGAATCTTTCACAGCTTCAATCGCAGCAGCTAAGCCGTATTGAATAAAGGTATCCATCCGACGAGCATCTTTAGCCGTGAGAAAATCTTCAACATTAAAGTCTTTTACCTCACCCGCAATGGTGGAAGAAAATGCACTTGCATCAAATTTGGTAATTTGTGTAATGCCAGATTTACCAGCAATAAGATTGTCCCATGCAGTTTTCACTCCAATACCAACAGGTGAAACTACACCAAGACCGGTGATTACAACTCTACGTTTAGACATAAGATTGTCTCTTAGAAGGGTTTTAAGAAACGAATGATTGAAATCAGTAAGTCTTCATTAAAAAGACTTACTGATCACATTTGAATTATTTTTCTGAATTACTTAAGGTTGGTATTGATGTAATCAACCGCTAATTGAACTGTAGTGATTTTTTCTGCTTCTTCATCAGGAATTTCGCAGTCAAATTCTTCTTCTAGCGCCATCACCAGCTCAACTGTGTCGAGTGAGTCAGCACCTAAATCATCTACAAAAGATGATGCATTTTTAACATCAGCTTCATTTGCACCAAGTTGTTCGGCAACAATTTTTTTAACGCGTTGTTCGATGTCAGACATCTAATTACCCCTTTTATTAAAAAATAGCTTGATTCAGCTAAGACGGTATTCTACCAAAACTCGACAAGAATACCAAAATACTTAAACAATACAAGAAAATTTATAAACCGTTGTCGAAACCACAACGCTTATACCATTAACATTCCACCATTTACATGAATGGTCTCACCAGTAATATAAGCTGCACCAGATGAAGCTAAAAATACTACAGTGGCTGCAATTTCTTTAACATTACCTAGGCGCCCTGCTGGAATACGTGCAAGCATTTTATTGGTAATGTCTTCAGATAACTCGGCTGTCATATCTGTATCAATAAAGCCTGGCGCAATACAATTAACCGTAATGCCACGGCTACCCACTTCGGCGGCTAGTGATTTTGTAAAGCCGGTCATGCCCGCCTTTGCAGCTGCGTAGTTCGTTTGTCCTGCATTACCCATGTGGCCTACCACTGACGAAATACTGATAATACGACCAGTGCGAGCCTTCATCATTGGGCGCAATACGGCTTGGCTCATGCGGAACACAGACGTTAAATTAGTGCTGATAACCGCATCCCAGTCTTCATCTTTCATGCGCATCAACAGGGTATCGCGGGTGATACCTGCATTATTCACCAAAATGCTCACATCACCATATTTTTCGCTGATTGTTTTTAAGGTTGTTTCTACCTGAACTGCATCATTGACGTCTAAGGCCATACCTGCACCTTTGATGTTCGCACTGGCAAAAGTATTGCTAATGGAAGCTGCGCCACTGTTTGTTGTAGCAGTACCAATGACGGTTGCGCCCTGTTCGCCAAGCGCCAATGCGATTGCAGCACCAATACCACGGCTTGCACCTGTTATTAAAGCAATTTGTCCAGTTAACATGGTAAGCCTCTGAGTATATTATATTAAATTTTAATTAAAGCTTGTTTATAGCATGTCTTGCAAGTCAGACAATACCTCATTATTGGTTAATGCTGAACATGGCAATTCAGCCACTATTCGTTTAGTAAGACCAGCTAATACCTTGCCAGGGCCACATTCGGCGGCCTGAGTAACCCCGGCCGCATGAATTGCCTGTACAGTTTCAACCCAACGCACAGGACAGTATAACTGACGTACTAAGGCGTCCTTAATTCTATCACTATCGCTATATGTAGCAACATCTGCATTATGCAACACAGGGATTTTTGGTGAATTTACGGTCACATTTTTTAAGTATTTTGCTAGTTTTTCAGCGGCCGGCTTCATCAGTGCGCAATGCGACGGTACGCTAACTGGTAGCGGTAAAGCACGCTTAGCGCCTTTTGCTTTTGCAAGCTCCATACCACGTCCTACTGCTGCTTTATTGCCTGCAATCACCACCTGTCCAGGCGAGTTAAAATTTACCGCTTCTAGCACCTCATTTTGTGCAGCTTCTATGCATACTGTTCTTACAGTATTATCATCCAAGCCTAATATTGCTGCCATAGCACCAACACCATTAGGCACTGCAGTTTGCATCACTTCAGCACGATAACGCACTAATGGTAGTGCATCAGCAAATGACAAAGCATCAGATGCAACTAGCGCCGTGTATTCACCCAGGCTATGTCCTGCCAGCATGGCAGGTAGCTTATCTGTAGTTGCCTGCCAGGCACGCCATGTGGCTACGCCAGCAATTAACATAATCGGCTGTGTGTTTGTAGTTTCATTAATACTTTCATTAGGCTCTGTTGCCATTGCCCAAAAATTCACGCCCAAGATATCAGAGGCTTCTGCAAACGTGTTGCGAATAATGCCGGAAATGATATTGGATTCGCTAAAGCCCATCATCATGCCTACTGACTGGGAACCTTGTCCAGGAAAGAAAAATGCAAATTTGCTCATAATTATTTAGTGTGATTTAGTCATTATTAATATTTAATTAAAGCAGAACCCCAAGTAAAGCCACCGCCAAATGCTTCCATGAGAATAATTTCACCGCGTTTAATACGCCCATCGCGCACGGCAACATCAAGTGCCAATGGAATAGAGGCTGCAGAAGTATTGCCATGTTTATCCACAGTCACTACTACATGATCCATACTCATGTTTAGTTTTTTAGCAGTAGCCTGCAAAATGCGAATATTCGCCTGATGTGGCACCAACCAATCAATATCAGATTTTTGCATGCCATTTGCAGTCAATGTTTCATCCACAATCGCATCAAGTGTATTGACGGCCATTTTAAACACAGCATTGCCTTCCATCACCACTGTGTCACAGCCATTAGCCTCGCCTTTACGCGGTACATGCAACATTTTTTCATAATTGCCATCCGCATGCAAATGCGTAGAAATCACACCTTGCTCCGCACTTGCTTGCAAAATCACCGCGCCAGCACCATCACCCCAAAGGATGCAATTGCCGCGATCGGTCCAATCAGTAATGCGTGAAAAAGTTTCAGCGCCAATCACTAAAGCGCACTTTGCGCTACCTGCTTTAATGAAATTATCCGCAGTCGCAAGCGCATAAACAAACCCGCTACAAACTGCTTGCACATCAAACGCAGGGCAACCAGCGATGCCTAATTTTTGTTGCAAAATACACGCAGTGCTAGGGAAAATTTTGTCTGGTGTCGTTGTAGCAACGATAATCAAGTCAATATCATCTGCGGTAATGCCTGCTGATTCAATGGCGTTGCGGGCCGCATGCAGGGCTAAATCGCTGGTAAATTCATCATCCGCCACAATGTGACGCTCACGAATACCCGTGCGAGTAAAAATCCACTCATCAGTAGTATCTACCATGCTCTCTAAATCAGCATTGGTGAGTATTTTTTTTGGGAGATAACTCCCTGTGCCTGCTATACGTGAATAGGTCATTCGTTGTCTGTGCTAGCGTTATTTGTATTAGTTGCGATTGTTTGTTGCGATTGTATATGTTCTATTTCTAACTGCTGAGTAATCCGCTTAAGCACACCACTACGCGATTCTTCAATAGCCGTTTGAATAGCATTTAAAAAAGAGAAGCTGTCTGCACCGCCATGACTTTTTACCACAATACCACGTAGGCCTAAAAAGCTGGCACCGTTATAACGGCGTGGATCCAAGCGTTTCTTGAATGCTTTTAATACCGGCATGCATGCAAGACCCATGAGTTTGGTAAGCCAACTACGCTTAAATTCTTGCGATAGAAAGCGCCCCATCATCTGGGCCAGGCCCTCAGAGGCTTTAAGTGTAATGTTCCCCACAAAACCATCACATACCACTACATCTGTAGTGCCTTTAAAAATATCATTACCTTCTACATTGCCGTAAAAATTTAAGTGACTCGCGCGCAACAGTTCACCGGTTTGCTTGACTACTTCATTGCCTTTAATGTCTTCGGAGCCAATATTAAGCAAACCCACTGTTGGATTTTCTATGTGTTCGACACATGAAACCAACATGCTTCCCATTACTGCAAACTGCAACAATTGCTCTGCTGTACAGTCTGCATTTGCACCTAAATCTAAAATATAAGCCTTGCCTTTTTGGCTAGGAAATACTCCCGCAATGGCAGGTCTATCAATGCCAGGTAGCGTTTTCAGTACAAAGCGTGCAGTCGCCATCAAGGCGCCAGTATTGCCTGCACTGACACATGCGTTGGCTTCACCGTTTTTAACCAGGTTGATAGCCACACGCATGGAAGAGTCTTTTTTATTTTTGAGTGCGCTCTGAGGCGACTCGTCCATAGTCACGACTTCGCTTGCGTGGTGAATACGCAAGCGTGGACTAGTGCGGGCTTTATGCGCTTTGAGTTCAGCCTCAATTGCATCACTTAATCCAACTAAGACAATGTTAAGTTGATTGTCGGATTCAAGCGCTTTAAGTGCAGAGGGTATTGTGACATGAGGGCCGTGATCACCACCCATTGCGTCAATTGCAACAGTAATATCCATTGTTTTCAATCACACAAATGTTAAACAGCTAATTGAATATTGCATGAGTATCATCAAAAAATTAACGCCGCACCAAATGTTGGAGCGGCGTTAAATGATTTCAGAAATTACTCAACAAACTTTAAGTCTTTAGATTTTTCTTTAAGATAAAACCTTAAAGAAGAAATTATTCGCCTTTTGTTGACATTACTTTGCGACCACGATAATAGCCGTTTGGGCTGACATGGTGACGTAAGTGTGTTTCGCCTGTTGTTGGCTCAACTGCCAACGGTGGGTTTGTTAAAAAGTCATGCGAACGGTGCATGCCGCGTTTTGATGGTGACTTTTTGTTTTGCTGAACTGCCATAATAAACTCCAATAAAATGATTAAAACATCATCTCAATTACTTACAAACCGATGTGCTTAATTGAACAAAGCACACAGCTAATTTAAGACCAATAAGACGTAAGGTAAAGCAACCAATCCGCGATTATAATATAAAACCTAAGTTTTGTCAGCCACAATAATGCTTTTAAGGCTTAATTACCCCCTTTAATACTGCAAATGGGTTTGGTTTTTCGCCGCTTTGAGTAATGATCCCCCCACAATCTTCATCGTGAATTGGTGCAATTGGCATGGCCATGATGATTTCATCTTCTATTAACGCGATAACATCCATGGCTTTGCTTGCCTGTTGCAAATCTATATCGTCGCTATTATCAATATCAGCCGCTTCTAAATCACTACCATTAACTTCATCAATTAAATAATTGAAATTTAATGCTAACTTAAGTGGCATTTCGCCTAAGCAGCGTTGGCAAGTCGTGGTTAAATTTGTAGTCATCGATAAGTGTAAAAGATGCTGTCCGGCTGCGTCAGTTTTTCCTTGCAATATATAGCTAATTGAACCTGCAGGGCTGCCGTTTGGTTGAGAGTGCCGTAGCAGCTCGATCAATCGAGGATAGTCTGCGAGTGGCAAGCTACCTACAAGGCGCTCATTTTTTTTAGCGAATGCAACATTATCGATAAATAATGGATGATTATTCATTTTTTTAGTACTCTAAAATTTAGTTCTGGGGATTTAGCAATAAGAATACGCATGTTACAATTGTCAAGTTTGGGTATTAAAATAAGGGTTGTAACGTGTTCAAAAAAATTCTTGTGGCTAACCGCGGTGAAATCGCAGTGCGTATTGTACGCGCTTGTTCAGAAATGGGCATCAAGTCAGTGGCGATTTATGCGGATGCAGATCGTCAGGCTTTGCATGTTAAAAAGGCTGACGAAGCCTATAACATAGGCGCAGACCCTGTTGCGGGCTACTTGAATGCACACAACATTGTTAATTTGGCTGTTGCTTCCGGCTGTGATGCTTTACATCCAGGCTATGGTTTTTTATCTGAAAATCCTGAGCTAGCTGAAATCTGTGAACGTCGTGGTGTTAAGTTCATCGGTCCAAATGCTGATGTCATTCGTCAAATGGGCGATAAAATTCAGGCAAGAAATGCCATGACCAATGCGGGCATTCCCTGTACGCCGGGCAGCGATGGCAATTTGGCGAATTTAGAAGAAGCTGTAGCGTTAGCCCGTAAAATTGGCTACCCAGTCATGCTAAAAGCCACCAATGGTGGTGGTGGTCGTGGTATTCGACGTTGCGATAGTGAAAAAGAGTTATTGAGTAACTATGATCGCGTTATTTCTGAGGCTAGCAAGGCTTTTGGTAAGCCTGAAGTTTTTTTAGAAAAATGTGTAGTCTCACCGCGCCACATTGAAGTACAAATTCTGGCAGATTCTAAAGGCAATGTTATTCATTTATTTGAGCGCGATTGTTCGATTCAACGTCGTAATCAAAAACTCATTGAAATTGCCCCTTCTCCACAATTAAGTCAGGCTCAACGTGACTATATTGGTGGTTTGGCAGTTAAAGCAGCTAAAGCTGTTGGTTATGAAAATGCCGGTACAGTGGAATTTTTGCTGGATTCTGATAATACTTTCTACTTCATGGAAATGAACACGCGCCTGCAAGTTGAGCATACCGTGACAGAAACCATTACTGGCATAGACATTGTGCAAGAGCAAATTCGTGTTGCTTATGGTTTACCGCTACAGTATCAACAAAAAGACGTGCAGTTCAGAGGTTACGCAGTGGAGTTTCGTATCAATGCGGAAGATCCCAAAAATGATTTTCTGCCTAGCTTTGGCAAGATTACTCGCTACTATGCCCCAGGCGGCCCTGGTGTGCGTATGGATGCTGCGATTTACAGTGGTTATGTTATTCCTCCTTATTATGATTCTATGTGCGCTAAGCTTACAGTTTGGGCGCTTGATTGGGATAGCGTGATTGAACGCGGTCGGCGTGCGCTTGATGATATGTTGATTTATGGAGTGAAAACCACCATTCCTTATTATCAAGAAATTTTAAAGCATGAAGACTTTAGAAATGCGAACTTTAATACTAGCTTTGTAGAATCGCACCCAGAGTTAACTAATTATGCCAATGAAATCCCACCAGAGGTAATTGCAGCAGCTATTTCTGCTGCAATTGCTGCTCATGAAGGTATTTAATTAACCTGTAGTAATTTTAATAAAAATAAATAGTTAACCACATAAATTATAGTAAAGAGTTAAGCCATGGAAAAAATACAAGCGGCCAAAATACAAGTAACAGAGCTGGTTTTACGAGATGGGCATCAATGCCACATTGCCACGCGTATGCGCACTGAGGATATGTTGCCAATTTGTGCCAAATTAGATGCAATAGGTTTTTGGTCATTAGAAGCTTGGGGGGGTGCTACCTTTGATGCATGTGTCAGATACCTTAAAGAGGACCCTTGGGAACGTCTCAAAACGCTACGTAAAGCTTTGCCCAATTCGCGCATCCAAATGTTGTTACGTGGCCAAAATTTGCTGGGCTACCGTCATTATTCTGATGATGTGGTACGCGCGTTTGTGCAAAAATCAGCAGACAATGGCGTAGATATATTCCGTATTTTTGATGCATTAAATGATACTCGTAACTTACAAGTATCCGTTGAAGCAGTTAAAAAAGCTGGCAAGCATGCTGAAGGTACGATTAGCTACACCACGAGCCCTGTGCATGATGTTGCACACTTTGTTGGCATTGCCAAAGAGCTTGAAGCGATGGGTTCTGACACCATTGCCATTAAAGACATGGCGGGCCTACTCACGCCGCAGGCGACCGTTGACCTGGTTAAAGCATTGCGCTCCAATGTGAGCTTACCTATTCATATTCATAGCCATGCAACCAGCGGCTTAGCCAGCATGAACTTACTACGCGCACTTGAAAATGGTGCTGTAATGATTGATACTTGTAGCGCTGCATTCTCAGAAGGTGCAAGCCACCCAACAACGGAAAGCATAATTGCAGCATTGCAAGGTACTGAATTTGATACAGGGCTAAGCATTGCAGCCGTGCAAGAAGTCACTGCATATTTCAAAGAGGTGCGTAAAAAATACTGGCAATTTGAAAGTGAATTTTCAGGCGTTGATACTCGCGTGCTGCTCAATCAGGTACCAGGCGGCATGATTTCGAATTTAAGCAATCAGCTTAAAGAACAAGGTGCACTAGACCGTATGGATGCCGTATTGGCTGAAATTCCATTGGTACGTAAAGATCTAGGTTACATTCCGTTAGTGACGCCAACCTCGCAGATTGTGGGCACACAGGCAGTATTGAATGTGATGACTGGACAGCGCTATAAATCCATTACCAATGAAGTGAAAAACTATTTCTTAGGTCAATATGGTAGCGCACCAAGTGCAGTCAATGCAGACGTTAAAAAGTTAGCGATTGGCGATGTGGAACCCATTACTTGTCGCCCTGCGGATTTGTTGGATGCTGAAATGGCTAGACTGACTAGTGAGTCAGAGCGTTTTGCACAATCTGAAGAAGATGTGCTGACTTATGCAATGTTTCCAGACATTGGCAAAACTTACCTACAGGAACGCAATGCAGGATCGCTAATACCTGAAGCGCTACTAGACAAAGCTGCGGTAAATGCTTCAGCATCCCGTTTTGCTCCTAGTGAGTTCAAAGTAACGCTTCATGGCGAAACTTTCCATATCAACTTAACTGGTAGCGGCCATGCTGGCGAAGAAAAACGCCCATTCTATGTGTCTATTGATGGCATAGCCGAAGAGGTCATTGTAGAAACCTTGAGTGAAATCGAAGTATCAGGTAGCGGCAATAGTGGTGGTAAAAAGAAAGCAGCTTCTGAAGCAGGTAAAAGTGGTCGCCCTCGCCCTTCCCATGCGGGACACGTGACAACATCTATGCCAGGGACTATCGTAGCAGTGAAAGTTAAAGCTGGTGATAAAGTAACCGCTGGGGATGGTGTGTTGGTAATCGAAGCTATGAAAATGGAGAATGAAATTCAAGCTTCAACTTCAGGTATAGTGGTTGCTGTACACGTCATCAAAGGTGACACGGTAACACCTGATGAATCGTTGCTTGAAATACAGCCTGAATAAACCATTGGCAATTTAAACTGTAAGCCGACAGAATAGTACTGTCGGCTTTTTTATTAACACAAACCACTAAAAAATATGAATCCAACCTTAATCCTTGCCTCATCTTCAATCTATAGACGCGAGCTATTAACGCGTCTACAGCTACCATTTAGCTGCGTTTCACCTGATGTTGATGAGAGTGTTTTAGCAAGCGAGCAGCCTCAAGAAACCGCCTTAAGACTAGCGCAGGTAAAAGCGCGAAAAGTTGGATCAAGTAATCTTAATGCGTTAATCATTGGTTGCGATCAAGTCGCCACTTTAGACAATATTCAGTTAGGTAAGCCACTAAATCACATCAATGCTACAAAACAATTACGCATGATGCGCGGGCGCGAAGTTGTTTTTCATAGTGCGCTGTGTCTATTCAATCCTGCTACACTCAATATGCAAGCAGAAGTTGTACCATACGTTGTTCAATTTAGAAATTTAAGTGACGCGCAGATTGAAAGTTATTTGATTAAAGAACAGCCATATCATTGCGCTGGCAGCGCAAAATCTGAAGGGTTAGGTATCGCAATAATAGAGAAAATGATAGGCGAAGATCCAAACGCACTCATTGGCCTGCCACTAATTACGCTTGTTAGCATGCTGCAAAATGAAGGTGTCAACGTAATTTAAAATGCATCCGTTGTTTAACTTTGGTTATTTGCTTTGAAAAATAACCAATTCAGTCAGCTAAAAGCTTGGTGCTAATTGGAGATTTTCATGTTCAAACGTCACGCCATTGCAGTTGCGGTACTTTTTACTTTATCGATTGCACCGTACTCTTCCGGAGCAATTGCCTTGGAAACAAATCAGCAAAATAATACATCTCAAGATGAGGTTCGCAGCACCATTAATGAGCAACAAAGTGTTGCTGTTACTATCTACAACAACAATTTAGCACTGGTAAAAGATCAACGTAAAGTTCAATTAGGTAGTGATATTCAAAGGCTGGAAATTCGTGATGTAAGTGCACAAATGCGCGCAGAAACAGCTTTACTACGTAGCTTGAGTCATCCAGGCGGTTTTTCTACATTGGAACAAAACTTCGATTTCGATTTATTAACACCAGAAAAGTTGCTAGAAAAATACGTTGGAAAAACCGTATCCATCATCAAAACAAATCCAGTTACGGGCGAAGAAAAAATTGAGCAAGCCACAGTACTTTCAGCCAATAACGGCGTGGTGCTTAAAGTTGGCAACCGAATTGAAACGGGTATTCCAGGCCGAATAGTTTATAGTGATATTCCTGGCAACCTACGAGATCGCCCTACACTCGTAACCCAAATTAACAACAAAACGACTGCTCAGCAAACAATTGAGCTCAGTTATTTAACGGGCGGCTTAGGTTGGAAAGCAGACTATGTTGCAGAGTTAGGCACGAGAGAAGATAGCGTTGATTTATCAGGCTGGGTAACACTTACTAATACCAGCGGTGCAACCTATAACAATGCTAAGTTGCAATTGGTCGCTGGTGATGTGAATCGCGTGCAAGAGAACTACCCACGGGCAATGGCCATGCGTAAAGATGCAGTGATGATGGCAGAAGCTTCTGCGCCTATGGCAGAAGAATCATTATTAGAATATCACTTGTACTCTTTAGATCGACTAACAACCATTGCTGAGAACCAGACTAAGCAAGTTGCCCTGCTTTCGGCGACTGGCGTACCTGCACGTAAAGAACTGGTATTACGCGGCGCAGATTATTATTATCAAAGTAGTTATGGTGAATTAGGTACCAAATTGAAGGTTAGCGTGTTTGTTGAGTTTGATAATAAAGAAGCTGCAAAATTAGGCATGCCACTGCCTAAAGGCGTAATGCGTGTTTACAAAAAAGACAGTGCTGGCAATGCGCAATTTGTCGGTGAAGATAATATAGGCCATACCCCAAAAAATGAGGCGGTACGATTGAAATTAGGCGAGTCTTTTGATGTGACTGCCGATAAAAAACAAACCGACTTCAAAATCTTACCACGACCATCAAAAGGCAATAGCTCATTTGAGAGTGCTTATGAAATTTCATTAAAAAATGTGAAAAAAGAAAAAATTCTGGTGACTGTTCAAGAGCCTATCAGTGGTGATTGGACAATCACTTCTGAAAGTCAGCCACACAAAAAAGTGAATAGTCATCTGGCTGCTTGGAAAGTTGAAATTCCTGCTGAAGGTAGCACTACGCTTAGCTACAGAGCAATTGTTAAATACTAAACATACTGTGAAGTTAGGAATATTGTGAAACTAGGAACGCTGTATTTAATCCCTGTCACCCTTGGTGACGACAGCATCACCAATGTGTTACCGTCAGATGTGGTTAGCATCGCACAACAACTCGACACCTTTGTGGTTGAAAGCGAAAAGTCAGCGCGTCATTTTCTAGGCACAATTAAAACCATTAAGCCGGTGCGCGAGTTGGGCTTACACTTGCTGAATGAACATACCGAAGTTGCAAGTTTACCTGCGTTATTAACTCCCTTGCTGGCTGGCAGAGACGTAGGCTTGATGAGCGATGCCGGCTGCCCAGGTGTGGCTGACCCTGGTGCAAAGTTAGTCGAGCTAGCGCACCAAAAAGGTATACGCATTGTACCGTTGGTAGGACCAAGTTCTATTTTATTAAGCCTAATGGCTTCTGGCCTGAATGGGCAACAATTTGCTTTTCTAGGCTATTTACCAATTGATAAAACTGCTCGGAATCAAAAACTTAAAGACATTGAAAAACGCTCTCTGTCACACAAGGAAACACAATTATTTATCGAAACCCCTTATCGTAACCAGCACATGCTAGAAGCTATTTTAAGTGTGTGCCAGTCTAATACAAGGCTGTGCGTGGCTTGCGATATAAGCTTAGCCAGTGAAATGATAGTGACTAAAACCATCGCCGCTTGGAAAAAAATGCCGTTACCAGATTTGCATAAACGGCCGACCGTGTTTTTATTGTTGGCCTAATGCTTTTACTAATGCTTTTAAAATAAATATTTTAAACGATTAGTTTTTTAACAGGTGCGTAACTAAGTCTGTGTACGGGTGATATTCCATGCAAAGTCAGCATTTCCAAATGAAAAACTGTCGGATACCCTTTATGCTTAGAAAAGCCATACTGTGGGTACTGTATATCAAGCTCATACAATTCTTTATCACGCGCCACTTTAGCAAGAATTGATGCGGCTGAAATAGCTTGTACTTTACTGTCGCCCTGCACAATCGCTTCGCATGGCAGGTTGATTTTTGGGCATTTATTGCCGTCTACTTGTACCAAATCTGGCGTGATACCAAACTGCGCTTGCATGGCTTCAATGGCGCGCTTCATAGCTAGCAGGCTTGCTTGCAAGATATTGATGCTATCAATTTCTGCTATACTGCTGCTTGCAATTGCCCACGCTAGCGCGTGTTGTTTTATTTCAATATTTAATACATCACGTTTTTTTTCAGATAGTTTTTTTGAGTCGGCCAAGCCGAATATTGGCCGTTCAGGATTCAAAATTACCGCTGCGGCATACACAGCGCCAGCCAGTGGGCCACGCCCTGCTTCATCTACACCACAAATTATCTGCATTAGAAGTGTATTTATTTTAAATGAGAGAGAATAGCGACTGCCGCTTTTTCAGCCGTATTTTGTCGTAAGCTGTAATGTATTTTTGTGAATTCAGCTTTTATATCCGCTAGATAGCTAGTACTACTAATGAATTTCAAAGCTGCTTCCGCTAATTTTTCAGGGGTTGAATCATCTTGCAAGAGCTCAGGCACAACAAACTTACCTGCTAATATATTCGGCAAACCCACATAAGGTTGTAATCGCATACGCTTGAGTAATTTCCAACTTAAATTAGGCATACGATAAGTAATTACCATGGGTTTCTTGAGTAGCGCAGCTTCTAGTGTAGCAGTGCCTGATGCAACAATAACGACATCTGCAGCTTCCATCGCATCATGCGCATGACCAAACAATATCTGGATGGGTAAGCTTTCTGGCTCATGGAAAATAGCCAACTCAAAAATTTGACGTGTTTCACGCGTGATTAAAGGTACTAAAAATACGGCATCTGAGCGGTCTGTATAAATAAGTTTAGCTGTTTTTACAAACAAATCAGCGTGTTGTTGCACCTCACTTTGTCGACTACCTGGTAGCATTGTAATGACCAAGGTAGATGGTTTTAGTTTTAATCTACCGCGTGCTGCATTTGTATCAGGTTCAATTGGCAACATATCCGCCAAAGGATGGCCTACATAAGTCACTGGAACGCCAGCTTGTTGATATAAAGCGGGTTCAAATGGAAATAACGCAAGCATATGTGAGACAGCATGTCTGATTTTATTGATTCTATTTTTACGCCATGCCCAAATAGATGGACTGACATAATGGATGGTTTTAATGCCTTTATTTTTGAGTTTTTTCTCTACCCAAAAATTAAAGTCTGGAGCATCAATGCCAATAAATAAATCGGGTGGGTTATTTAAAAAATGTTTAAGCAACTGCCGGCGAAGCCTTAGTAGCCCAAACAGATGTTTGATAACTTCAACATAACCACGTACAGACAAGCGCTCGATAGGGAACAGCGACTGCGCACCCTCTCTCATCATTTTAGGACCTGCAATGCCAATAAACTCTAGGTCTGAGCGTTTTTGTTTTAACGCCTGAATGAGGTGACTGCCAAGCAAGTCACCTGAGGCTTCTCCTGCCACAATACCTATTCTAACCATAAATATAGAGGCTTAGCGGATGATGCCGCGAGTGGATATGTTTAAGAAATCAGTGAGCAAGCCAATTTCAGGTGTTGTTTTTTGCATCGTAGCAAGTTCAACTTTAGCTTCGTCTAATGTAAGGCCGTTTCGATATAACGCTTTGTAGGCACGTTTGATTTGCAAAATACTCTCTGCGCTGTATCCGCGGCGTTTTAATCCCTCAGCGTTGATACCATGCGGCTTAGCGTCATATCCTGCAGCCGTTACATAAGGCGGAATATCTTTAAACACCACTGAACCCACGGCAGTAATGACATGTGAGCCAATTTTACAAAACTGATGAATGAGCGTAAACCCACCTAAAATCGCATAATCATATACATCGACATGCCCCGCAAGTGACGTATTATTGGCAAAAATAGTGTGGTTAGCTATCTGGCAATCATGTGCGATATGCACATACGCCATAATCCAATTATCATTGCCGATTTTAGTGGTGCCTTTGTCTTGTACCGTACCGCGGTTAAATGTACAAAACTCACGAATGGTATTGTTATCACCAATCTCCAGTAATGTGGGTTCGCCTCTATATTTTTTGTCTTGTGGCGCTTCACCCAGAGAAGAATATTGAAAAATATGGTTGTTTTTACCAATGATGGTAGGACCATTGACAACGACATGACTAGCGATACGCGTCCCAGAATCTATTTTGACATTAGCACCAATAATAGAATAAGCACCAATCTCAACACTTGAATCGAGCTCTGCTGTGGCATCTATAATTGCCGTTGCATGAATTTTTACGGCTTGCATTACTTACTTCTCTTTTTTATCTATAGCTTTTAAAATACACATCATCTGCGCTTCGGCGACAATTGTTCCATCAACGCGAGCTACACCAGAGTATTTCCAAATACCTTTTAAGATACGGTCAATTTTGACATTAAGAATAATCTGGTCACCTGGCGATACTGGCTTTTTAAAGCGCGCACTATCTATACCAGCAAAATAATAGACCGAATCATCACTAGGTTTAGCATTCATGGTTTTAAAAGACAAAATTGCTGCTGCTTGCGCCATAGCCTCAACAATTAACACACCCGGCATGACTGGATGGTAAGGAAAGTGGCCTGGAAAAAAAGGCTCATTAACGCTTACGTTTTTCAATGCAGTGATTTCTTTGCCAATCTCCATTGAAATAACACGGTCTATCAGTACAAAAGGATAGCGATGTGGAAGGTGGTCAAGGATTTCATGAATATCCATGCTAGTAGAGTCGGTTTCGTTAGTCATTTTTGTCTCAGCTTACTTCTTTAGGTTATTACTGTATTTTATAGTATTCACTTGGTAGATTTTATCAGAGCTATCTCTTTTTCAAGTCGTTTAATTTTATCTGAAAGTTCATCTAAATGACGAATTTTTGCAGCAGTATTGAGCCATGCCTTGTGCGTTTGAAAAGGCATGAGTGCAGTATAAGTATCAGCAACCAATAAAGAGCGGGTAATCATGCTGCCCGGTGAAATAGTCACGTGATCTGCAATCTCCAAATGTCCGAGTATCATGGCAGCCCCACCTATTTTACAGTGTTTACCAATCCTGGCGCTTCCTGCTATGCCAACGCAACCCGCGATAACCGTATGCGCACCGATGACGCAGTTATGCCCTATTTGAATCAGGTTATCCAGCTTAACGCCTTCTTCAATAATCGTATCATCTAATGCGCCACGGTCTATTGTAGTATTTGCACCAATATCTACATTCGCGTGAATAACAACACGCCCTACTTGCGGTATTTTTAACCAAACCCCGGCTTCTTCAGCATATCCAAAACCATCAGAACCGATTACCACCCCAGAAAATATATGGCAATTCTGCCCGATTTCACAATGATGTTTAATGGTGACATGTGGTTCTAAACACGTGTTGTTTGCAATCGTGACATTATTTTCTATCACACAACCGCTACCAATAATGACATTTTCACCAAGCACCACATTTTCGCTAATCACGGCTAGCGGTGCAATACTGCATGAGGCAGGAATGCAAGCCGTAACATCTACAACTGCGCTTAGTGCAATGCCTGGTTGGGGTCTAGCAGGTGAATTTAACAATGCAGAAACCTTAGCAAAATATGCATAAGGGTTATCCACAATGATTCTAGGAAGTGGCGTTAAAACAGAATCTTTTTCTCTTAATACAAAAGCACTTGCTTTACATGAAGCAAGTGCTTTTTGATACTTGGCATCATTGATAAAGCTAATGTCACCGGGCTGTGCATTAGTTAACGATGAGACGCGAGTGATTAACGTGGAGTCATCACCAATTACGCGGCCACCTAATGCCGATGCTATGTCACTAAGTGAGTATTCTTTACCCATTAGTTGAGCCTGAGAAGGGTTGCTGATTAAGATATGGCAACTTGGCGTAAATTATTTTTTACCTAATAACTTCAATACTTTTTCTGTGATATCAATTTTGTCAGCAGCATAAGCGACACCACTGTACATGACTAAATCATAGCTTTCTGCTTTAGCAACTGTTTGTACGGCTTTATTGATACGATCTTGCAGGCTACCAAGCTCTTCATTTTTACGTAGATTGATGTCTTCACGCAGTTCACGCTGTTTACGTTGAAATTCAATTTTAATATTTTGTACATCACGCTCTTTATTGCGACGTTCTGTTTCCGTAATAGTTAATCCATCTTTATCAAGCACAGCTTCTAAATCTTTAATTTGTTTGGCCATACGATCTAATTCTTGTGAGCGTGGACTAAATTCGCGCTCTAATTTTTTCCCACTTTCGGCAGTTTGTGGGGCCTCTTGTAAAATTTTATCCACTTGCACATAGCCAACTTTTAACTCTGCAGACTGGGCACATAAGGCAAATGCCATAAAACTGGCTAAAACTAAACTCTTTAATGTATTACTCAATTAAAATCTCCTAAAACAACTACTTTTTTATTAGCCTTATTATGCCACAAGCAATGAATCTATTATGTTGCAATATTAAACTGTTGAAATACAACTATCGACCTAAAACTGTGACCCAAGTTGAAATTGCATGGTTTGTGTACTATCACCAGTTTTACTATTTAATGGTTTAGCGAACACAAGTTTCAAAGGACCAAATGGTGAAAACCAGCTAACACCTACCCCCGTTGAATAGCGTAAATCCCCAACATTATATGATGTATCAGCACCCCACACGTTACCAGCGTCTAAAAATGCACTTAATCTAAACTGTTTTGAGTCTTTCAAACCTGGCACCGGGAAGAATAACTCAGCATTGCCTAATAAACGTTTGTTACCACCTACAGCAAATTCTTGCCCTGTTGTTGGGTCTGTATCCTTTGGCCCTAATGAACCATTATCAAATCCTCGAACAGAGTTTACGCCACCCATAAAAAAGTTTTTGAAAAATGGGTAATTTTTATCGCCGTAAGAATCGGCATAACCAATTTCACCATTTAACATAAAGGTAAAGTCTTTATAAATCTTCTTAAACCATGCGTGTTTATAGTCAATTTTGTAATAATGAAGATCTAATACCGGTAGTGAAACTTCACTGCTTAATTTTTGCAATACACCATTATTGGTAAATAAAATACTGTCCCGAGTATCATGTACCCAACCTGCAGTTGCAACCACAGAGTCACTGCTGCAACCTTTACTATTGCCACAATAATCCAGGTATTGTTTAGGACTTTGGCTAGACAAATCCACCTTAGTGAAGTCGGCGGCTAAGCCAAAGTTAAAGCCATCACGTTCATTTAATGGAATACCAAATCTGACACCCCCACCATAAGATGACGTACTGTATGTACCGACACTGAGCGAGTCGGTATTGACATCACGACGATAGACATCAAAGCCACGGCTTACCCCGTCTGGCGTAAAATAGGGGTCGGTATAAGATAGTGAGTAGGTGGTATTTACTTTACCCGTGTTAACTTGGGCACTCACACGGTTACCCGTACCTAAAAAATTACTTTGATTGACGGTAATACCAAATACCACGCCTTCACTACTAGACAAACCAGCACCAAATTGAACGCTACCTGTAGATTTCTCAGTAACACTGATGTTTAAATCTACCTGATCAGCTGCACCCGGTACAGCTGGAGTTTCTACGTTCACATCAGAAAAGTAATCTGTACGTACCAACCGCTCTTTTGAACGATTGATTTTATTAGACGCATACCAAGATGACTCTAATTGGCGCACTTCACGACGAATTACTTCATCACGCGTTCTAGTATTGCCTACAACATTGATACGGCGCACATAGACCCGTTTGCCCGGATCAACAAAGAAAGTAAATGCGGCTGTGTGTAGCTCTTTATTCACTTCAGGCACGGGATTTACATTTGAAAATGCATATCCATCATTACTTAAGCGGTCACTAATGGCTTTACTGGATTGTGTGACCTTTTCTCGACTGAAAGTATCACCCGCTTTTACTTCAATCAACTGCTGTAATTCAGCATCTGGCACAATTGTTTCACCCGCCAATTTCACCTCTGAAATAGTGTATTTTTCACCCTCAGTTACATTGACAGTGATATAAATGTCTTTTTTATCAGGTGTAATTGACACTTGCGTTGAATCAATATTGAATTCTAGGTAGCCTTGATTCATATAGAAAGATCGGAGCGTTTCTAGGTCTGCGTTTAGTTTTTGTTTTGAATATTGATCGTCTTTATTCCACCAACTCATCCAATTTGGCGTAGTCAGTAAAAACTGAGCGCGCAAGTCATCCATGGAAAAAGCTTGATTGCCAACAATATTGATATTACGGATTTTTGAAACTGCACCCTCTTCAATGTCAAAGCGCACTGCTACTCGATTACGTTCAAGTGGTGAGACTACAGCTTTAACAGTAGCGCCATATTTACCTTGAGACAAATATTGTCGTTTAACCTCTTGCTCAGCACGGTCCAGTTGAGATTTGTCAAAAATTTGACCTTCAGCGATACCAATTTGCTTCAGGCCTTCTTTCATTTTGTCAGTAGGAAATGATTTGTTACCACTAAAATCAATTTGCGCAATTGATGAACGTTCCTGCACCGTCACCACCAACACATCATTTTCTACCTCGATACGAACATCTTTGAAAAAACCAGTGTTATATAAAGACTTGATGGCCTGCGAGGCGAGTTCGTCATTCATGGTCTCACCAACCTTAACTGGTAAGTAGCTAAACACTGTGCCAGCCTCAGTTCGCTGTATACCCTCTACACGGATGTCTTTGACAACAAACGGCTCAAGTGCCAATACCGAGCCTGCATACAAGCCCGAAACCAGCAAAAGTATAGACTTAAGTTTCAGGTGCGTTAATTTGGAGTGTTTAAAATTTTTAATCGCCATTCAATCAACCTGTTATCAATCTGTTTATATCGTTATAAAGCGCTAATATCATCATAAAACCAAGTAAAGAAAATCCAACTTTTTGCCCAATTGCTATCATCGCTTCAGGTACAGGCTTCCCAGTTAAAATTTCAACCATATAATACATGAAATGACCGCCATCTAATATGGGTATAGGTAATAGATTCAGCACGCCAATACTAATACTAATCAGCGCTAAAAAACTAATGAATACCTTGACGCCCATATTGGCACTTTGCCCAGCATAACTGGCAATGGTCACGGGACCACTCATGCCCTTCCATGACACATGCCCTGTCAACATACGGCCTAACATTTTCAAGCTGAAAATTGCGGTATCCCAGGTTTTTTCAGTGGCTTTAATGAGCGCTTCAACTGCAGAATAATGTGTAGTCACAAAAAGCTGATCAAGCTCACTTTGTTTCATTCTAAACCCAGCGCCTATACGCCCTACTGTTTTACCATTCTCAATCACTGGTTCTGGCTTGACAGTTAGTTTAATTTCTTCTGAATCACGTTGAACCAAAATATCTAAAGACGTATTAGGATGCTGTCTAATTTCTTGAACGAAATCTTCCCAAATTCTCACCTTATTTTTATTGATGATGAGTACCAGGTCATTCATTTTTAATCCAGCCAAGTCTGCAGGGCTATTTTTAATAATTTCACCAATACGTGCTGGAACATCAGGTTGATAAATAGTGAGTCCTAATTTTTCCAAGATGTCTTTATTAAAATCATCATGATTGAGGCCAGATAAGTCGAGTTGATGCAAATGAATTTCTTGGTTGTTACTAATTGCTTGAATCTCTACATTGTTGTTTTTCAATGATTCATTCAATAAAAACCAACGTGCATCTTGCCATGTGGCTACGTCTTTACCGTTGATTTTTTGTATAGTTTCCCCAAAGGCGAAGCTAGCAACTGCAGCCGGGCTATGATCAATTACCTTACCAACAATGGGCTTCATACCGCCAATACCCATCATAAACAACAACCAATACAGGAAAATGGCGAGTATTAAATTAGCTAATGGCCCTGCAAGCACAATAGCGATGCGCTTAGTCACTGATTGCCGATTAAAAGCACGCTTTAATTCTATTTCAGAGAAAATCAGCCGCGATTCTTGCACTTCAGATTCTTGCTCAATTTCACGCTCATCCAACATTTTCACATAACCGCCTAATGGAATTGCGGCAATGACAAATTCTGTTTGGTCAGAACCAAACTTTTTACTCCATAACGGCTTACCGAATCCAATTGAGAATTTTAATACCTTAACACCACACCATTTGGCTACCTGAAAATGACCATATTCATGAATGGTTATCAATATGCCCAGCGTGAATATAAAGGCCAATGCGGTTAGCATAAAGCTTTTATTTGCGCTGCGGCAGCTTGCCTTGCCTGCGTATCCACAGCTACCAATTGCTCAATTGAATTGGCATCGGCTATCGTAGCTGCTGACAGCACAGCCTCAATGATATGTGGGATATCCATAAAGCCAATTTGTTCTGCCAAAAATGCCTCAACCGCAATTTCATTAGCCGCATTCAAAATGGCCGGTGCAGTGCCACCCATATTCAAGGCTTCATAGGCAATTCGTAAACACGGGAAACGTACGATATCAGGTGCACAGAAGTCTAATCTTGCAGTGGTGAGTAAATCAAGGCTACTCACCCCACTGGTTAATCGATCTGGGTAGCCAAGCCCGTAGGCGATGGGCGTGCGCATATCTGGGTTGCCAAGCTGCGCAAGCATGCTTCCGTCAACGTACTCGACCATAGAATGAATCACGCTTTGTGGATGCACAACAACATCAATCTGCGAGGGCATTGCATTAAATAGCCAATGCGCTTCGATCACCTCTAGCCCTTTGTTCATCAAGGTGGCGGAATCTATGGTAATTTTTGGCCCCATCACCCAGTTAGGGTGATTGAGTGCTTGTGCTCGCGTAACCGCTTTTAATTCTTGCATACTGGCATTACGAAATGGGCCGCCAGATGCAGTTAATAACACACGTTTCACGCCCATGTCTGCCAAATGCCTGCTACGCTGATTTGGCATCACTTGAAATATAGCGTTATGCTCACTGTCTATCGGTAGTAAAGTGGCGCCACCATCCGCCACTGCCTGCATAAACAAATTACCTGCCATCACCAGCGTTTCTTTATTGGCTAGCAAAATGCGTTTGCCCGCTTTTGCTGCTGCCATTGCTGGATGCAAACCCGCAGAGCCGACGATGGCGGCCATCACAATATCAACTTGCTCATGTGCTGCCACATAGCTTAAAGATGCTTCACCTTGCAGCACCGTTGTACTTGATCCAATGGCTTTAAGTAGCAAACTTAATTCTGTTGCCGCAGCCTCATGCAACATCACAGCATATTGCGGGGCATATTGCCGGCATAAATCAAACAAGCCTTGTACGTTAGTGCTAGCAGTTAAGGCGAACACATTAAAGCGTTCAGGGTGTTGGGAGATGACATCTAATGTATGCATGCCGATGGTGCCGGTGGCACCCAGTATTGTCACATTTTGTAATTTGTGCCTAGTCAACGTGTCATGCATGTAATTGAAGATTCGCGAAAAGTGGAAAGTAAATATAAAACAGGGTTAAGGCCAAGGTGGGGATTAATCCATCAATTCTATCTAAAACGCCGCCGTGACCAGGCAATAGCTGGCTGCTATCCTTAACCCCGGCCTGACGTTTTAAAAGTGACTCAAATAAATCGCCCATAATGCTTAATACAACAATTAGCCACAGCCCTACAATTAACCAAAAACTATAATGCAAATAGTAGCAAAGCAATAAGCCGTACAAACTCACAGCAACAAGCGCGCCGACCACCCCTTCCCAAGTTTTTCCAGGACTAATTTCAGGCGCAAGCTTATGACGACCAAAGCGTTTGCCTGCAAAATAGGCGGCACTATCCGCCAACCAAACAGTGACCAGTACACCTAAAAGTAACCACGGGCTAATATTATGCAGCCCTATTAAAGCCACCCAGGTCGCAAGTAAAAGCAACAATCCTAAAACTGCCATACCAAGTTTGTGGTTGATTTTTTTTCTTGAAATGAGCCAAATAGGCGCAAATACAATCCAAAATACAGCAGATAAACATAATAGGCTAAACACGAATTCATCATGGTAAAGCGCCAGTGATGTGTTCAATGTAAAAATCAACACTAAGCCTATACCCAATGCGCTTGCCACACTGATACGCGTTTGTGTTTTATTGAGATGAATGAGATTAGACCATTCCCAAACGCCAATTAATGTTGCACCTAATGTAAGCAAAGCCCAAACCATGTCAGATGCTAAAAACAAAGCAGTTAAAAAGCCGATAATGAGCGCAATAGCCGTGATGATTCTAGTTTTAAGCATACTTTTGTATTTTTGTATTCAATAGTGAATTATTGTGAAGATTTTCGCGACACTAAGTTTTAGATTCTGTCTGTTGAGGTTCTTTAAGTTGCTCACTGGTGCGACCAAATCGACGCTCGCGTTTTTGATAAGATTGGATTGCCAAATTGAAGGCTGCTTCATTAAAATCTGGCCATAGTGTGTCAGTGAAATAAAGTTCTGTATATGCGAGTTGCCATAATAAAAAATTGCTGATTCGTTTTTCGCCGCCTGTGCGTATAAACAAGTCTGGTTCAGGCGCATAACTCATTGATAGATAAGGCGTGAGATGATCTTCTCGATAGCAACCAGCTAATTGTGGTGCTGCTATTTGCATTTTGTTAACTGCCTGCAATACATCCCAACGACCACCGTAATTGGCAGCGATCGTCAATATTAGGCCTGTATTATTCGTTGTAAGTAGTTCTGAAGCCTCAATTTGGGCAATTAGTGCAGCATCAAAACGACTGCGGTCACCAATCATGATTAGTTTGATATTGTTTTGATGTAGCTTTGTGACTTCGCGCTTTAATGCCTCCATAAACAAACCCATCAAAAACGATACTTCTTCGCTGGGTCTACGCCAGTTTTCACTGCTAAATGCAAATAGCGTTAAATATTCAACTTTCAAGCTTACGCAGTATTTAACAAGATCGCGCACGGTTTCAACACCGCGTTTATGTCCTGCAACTCGCGGTAAAAAGCGTTTGCGTGCCCAACGCCCATTGCCGTCCATGATGACAGCAACATGCTTTGGAATTTCAGCGGTGAGTGGAATGCTTTGTGTAGCGCTGCTAAAAAAAGCCAATTAACGCTCCTGTTGAGATGTACTAACTATCATTTATTAAATTCAAATTGAATTTGAAATGGCTTAATAAGCTGCTTGGTTATACCGCCATTAGTTCGGTTTCTTTAACATGTAGCATTTTGTCAACTTCGACCACCGCTTTATCAGTCGATTTTTGAATGTCATCTTGCGCACGACGCTCATCATCTTCAGAAATGTCTTTATCTTTTAACATTTTTTTCAGCGCATCGTTAGCATCACGACGTACATTACGAATCGAGACCTTAGCGCCCTCAGCTTCTGTTCGTACAATTTTAGTTAAATCACGGCGGCGTTCTTCAGTAAGCATCGGCATCGGCACTCGAATCAAATCGCCATTCGTGGCTGGGTTCAAGCCTAAATCGCTGTCGCGAATGGCCTTTTCAACTTTGCCTATCATGTTTTTTTCGTAAGGCTGTACGTTAATCGTGCGGGAATCACCTAAATTGACATTAGCCACTTGGTTCACTGCCACCATTGAGCCGTAGTATTCTACCATCACATGGTCCAGCAACCCTGTATGGGCGCGGCCTGTGCGCACTTTAGCTAAATCATTCTTAAGCACATCTAATGATTTTTGCATCTTCTGTTCCGCTGTTTTTTTGACTTCATCTAGCATTTGCTTCTCCAACCAATCTTATATTTTTTGTATCTAGTAATACTTGGGTTAGGTAAAGCCCTTAAGGCAAAACCATAGTTCCCTCATCTTCACCCATAACTACTTTTTTCAATGCCCCTTGCTTGAATATACTAAACACTGAAATAGGTAATTTTTGATCGCGGCACAAAGTGAGTGCAGTCGCATCCATCACTTTAAGATTTTTCGTAATAGCCTCATCAAACGTAATGGTTTTGTAGCGCATTGCCTCTGGGTTTGTTTTTGGGTCATCAGTATAAATTCCATCCACCTTGGTTGCCTTGATGACGATATCTGCATTCATCTCCATACCGCGTAATGCAGCTGCGGTATCTGTAGTAAAGAAAGGATTGCCTGTACCCGCGCCAAAAATCACTACACGACCTTCTTCTAAATAGCGTATCGCTTTGCCGCGAATATATGGCTCAGCTACTTGCTCAATATTCAACGCAGACTGAACGCGTGCATTGAGCCCGATATTTTTCATTGCATCTTGTAATGCCATAGCATTCATGACAGTAGCCAGCATGCCCATATAATCTGCAGTGGCTCTATCCATGCCTTCCGCTGCTGGTGCTACACCACGAAAAATATTGCCGCCGCCGATTACCACGGCAACTTGTACACCTAAATCGACTACCTCTTTTACTTCGTTAACGATGCGGGTAATAGTGGCGCGGTTAATACCATAGGCATCATCACCCATTAATGCTTCGCCAGAAAGTTTAAGTAAGATACGCTTATAGGCTGGTACGGACACAAGTATTCCTCTTTTTTAAGTTTGCTTATTTAAGCATAAAAACACTAATTTAGGCATAAAATAAGCGTCAGGAATGCAAAAACAGCGCCAAATTTTCATTAAAAAAAATGGACTAAGCGTATTGCTTAATCCATTTTTAGCCTTGCTAGCCTATTAGACTTAATATACCCATAAAGGGTACTAGCAATAAATTTTAAACTTTAGCTGCCGCTGCAACTTCAGCAGCATAATCAACCACAGCTTTTTCGATACCTTCACCCACTGTAAACATAGTAAATGAGGCCACTGAAGCGCCTTTTGATTTAAGCAATTGCTCAATCGTTAATTTGTCATCCTTAACGAAAATTTGGCTTAATAAAGTCACTTCTTTTAAGAATTTTTGCACAGTTCCATCGGCAATTTTTTCTAACATTGCTTCTGGTTTTCCAGCCTCTTTGGCTTTTTCAATAGCAACGCGACGTTCGGTTTCAATCAAGCTTGCATCAATACCAGAAGCGTCTAATGATTTAGGTTTTGCTGCAGCGATATGCATGGCGATATCTTTAGCCAAAGCGTCATCACCACCAACCAAATCAACTAATACACCGATTTTACTGCCGTGAATATAGCTAGTAAGCTTGCCTTGCACTACTGGGCGCACAAAGCGACGTGGCGTGATATTTTCACCAATCTTACCAACTAACTGTGCACGTGTTTCTTCAACTGTTGCATCACGCATGGCAAGCGTGCCAACTGCAGCGATATCTGTTGGATTACTAGTTGCAACAACAGCGGCTAACTCATTCACAAATTTCAAAAAGTCTTCATTTTTAGCGCAGAAGTCAGTTTCAGAGTTTACTTCAATCATCGCGCCAGTTTTACCGTCGACACTAATGCTAATGCCAACAGTACCTTCAGCTGCAACACGACCTGCGGCCTTACTTGCCTTGTTACCAAAACGAACACGTAGAATTTCTTCAGCGCGTGTCATGTCGCCTTCAGCTTCAGTCAATGCTTTTTTGCAATCCATCATCGGCGCGTCAGTGCGCTCACGTAATTCTTTTACCATGCTTNNATATTTACTCTAAAACTAAAAAAGGGGCATTAAGCCCCTTTTAAGGTGAAAGTAATTACTCGGCTGTTACTTCAGCAACTTCTTCACTGGCTGATTTAACAATCTCAGTAATCACAGAATTACGGCCTTCTAAAACCGCATCTGCAATACCACGTGCATAAAGGCGTATAGCACGAGAGGAATCATCATTACCTGGAATCACATAAGCTACGCCATCAGGTGAGTTATTAGTATCTACAACACCAATAACTGGGATACCTAATTTAGCCGCTTCAGTAATCGCGCCGCTTTCATGGCCAACATCAATAATGAAAATTGCGTCTGGCAAACCGCCCATTTCTTTAATGCCGCCAATTGAGCGCTCAAGTTTTTCAATTTCGCGTTTGTAGCCTAATGCTTCTTTTTTACCGAATTTTTCCAAGCTACCATCTAGTAGCATCGCTTCAAAGTCATGTAAACGTTTGATAGATTGTTTAACAGTTTTGAAGTTAGTTAGCATGCCGCCCAACCAACGGTGGTTCACGAAAGCACAACCAGCTCGGCTTGCTTCTTCTTTTACGATGTCGCGTGCTTGGCGTTTAGTACCAACGAATAGAATGCGACCCTTGTTTGCAGCCAATGTACGCACATGTTTAAGTGCATCTTCAAACATTGGTAATGTTTTTTCAAGGTTGACGATATGAATTTTGTTACGGTCACCGAAAATAAACGGTGCCATTTTTGGATTCCAGTAGCGGGTTTGATGGCCGAAGTGAACTCCAGCTTCCAGCATTTGACGCATGGTTACAGACATACTATTCTCTTTTCAAAAGGGTTATTAATTCACACAACACCAGAAACACTTTAATTTACAAGCCCTTAGTTAAAGGCTAAAACTCAAAGCACCCTTGATTGGGTTGTGTGTAGATTTTTGCAATAATTTCTCTATTGCATTTCTGCTAAATTGCAGAGTGCGCATATTACCATTAACTGTTTGAGTTTGCTAGCTTATGTCACTGTTTTTAGGCCGGCCATCACTACATACTTCTTGCGCTCAAAATGTTTTCGGCAAGTTTGATGCTTTAAAGGTGACATGTAACTAACGAATTACTAGCAAATGAACATTGATTGAGTCTGCAGGCAACCTGACTTTTAAAACGCTAAGGATTGATGGGCACGCCTAAAATACGCATAACCCTATCTACATCCACTCGTAGAAACTCAGCAATATCACGATAATCATCTGGTAAAGCCGCGTCATCCCAACCGTTTGCAGAATGACGTGCAAGGTTAACTGCCAGAGTTACATTTCTCACTCGTTGCTCACCTGACGCACCGTCTTGCATCAGCTTGGAAAGCAGCGGTGGCAATTGAAATACCTCAACCAATTCCTTTTGCAAATCCTGTAATTTAAAGCCCAGTACATCTTGCTGCACGGCTTTGCTACGCAATGTTTTATCTGCTTGTTGCATGGCATGGATGGTATTCATTTTGTCAGGTGCAAAGCACCACATCAACATCTCAGATAAATCGTGCAACAGTGCTGCAATACGCACCTCTTCAGCATGCAAGTCAGCCAGATGTGTAGCCCAATCAGCAGAAAAGTGTGCGGCACGATGAGCACGTCTAATAAGTCTGAGCAAATGCGTCAATGCGGGTAGATTATTTTTGAGCGAGTCTTCGACTAAAGTACTTGGAGGAAGATTGCGAAAAAATGCAGTAGTTCCCATCATAAGTATTGCCTGCTCAACCTGAAGTAGGTCTTGTAATTGATGCTTGCTTTTATGTTTTTGCGAATAGCTCAGTACTCTAAAAACCATCATCGGATCATTAAGTACCGTAGATGTAATAGCGCGCGCACTCAGCTTATCTTCATCTTCTTGCAGACGTGCAATTTCACGTGCAGTTTGTTTAAGCACGGGAATTGCAGCGGTGCTTATAAAATCAACCCAAGCTGTTATATCCTTTGCTGCTGTATCTGGGGGCAATGATGTCATTTAACATTCTCCTCTGGTAGCATCACAGCATATATCCCGTACTCACCATTAAAAACGCAAAGAAGCGCCATGAAAGTAGCGCTAACCATCGAATTGCTATAACTTCTTTTTTTATTAATTTAAGCAAATAAAGTTTATATAATGAATGGTTATGTAAGGCTGCGCGTTCTACTTCATTAGAATGACTATGCTAAAATGCTCCATTACATCATTAAATTAGCAAGTTCATGGCGATCTCAATTAAAAATCAACAAGATATTGAAAAAATGCGCATTGCGGGCAAACTTGCCTCTGAAGTGCTTGATTTTATTACGCCGCACGTGGTGCACGGCGTTACCACTGAGCAGCTGGATAAGCTTTGTCACGATTATATTGTAGATGTACAGCAAGCCATCCCTGCACCGCTGAATTATGCGCCGGATGGACATAAACCCTACCCTAAGTCCATTTGCACTTCAATCAATCAACAAATTTGCCATGGCGTGCCAAGTGACAAAGTCTTAAAGAATGGCGATATTGTCAATATAGATATTACTGTCATTAAAGATGGTTATCACGGCGATACTAGCCGTATGTTTTTCGTGGGTGACCCCTCTATTCAAGCGAAGCGTTTGTGTGAAATTACTTACCAGGCCATGTGGCTAGGTATCACGAAGGTGAAACCAGGCGCAACATTAGGTGATATTGGTTATGCTATTCAAACTTTTGCCGAAAAAAGTGGTTACAGTGTGGTGCGTGAGTTTTGTGGGCATGGTATTGGTAAAAAATTTCATGAAGATCCGCAAGTATTGCATTACGGTAAACCAGGCATGGGGCTGAAATTACAAGCAGGCATGATGTTCACCATAGAACCCATGATTAATGCGGGTAAGCGCGATATTAAACAAATGCCCGATGGTTGGACGATAGTCACAAAAGATCGTAGTCTCTCTGCGCAATGGGAACACACGATATTGGTGACTGATACAGGGTATGAGGTTATGACATTATCTAGCGGCTCCCCACCTATACCTGCTTTTGTTTAAGTATTTAGACTTATTTTTGGGAAATTTCGTCTTATGGACAATCTGGTAAAAAATCCAAAAGATAATAATTCTGAAAAAGAGAAAATCGCCTTTTGGCGGCAGCATCTTAAAAACGGATTTTCAGCATTAAAAGCAGATTTCACACAAAATTCTGACACCACAAGGCTTTTCAAACAGCATGGCAAGCTTGTTGATGGCTTACTTGCTGAAGTTTGGGCGCAAGCGCATATTGATGAAAGGTGTTGTTTGATTGCAGTTGGCGGCTATGGGCGCGGCGAGCTTTACCCTCACTCCGACATTGACTTACTCATTCTGCTGCCAGAGTACCCTACTGACAACACTTCTTCTAATAGCAAGATTGTGGCGCTGATTGGCTCGTTGTGGGACATAGGCTTAAATGTGGGTCATAGTGTACGGAGCTTGAGTGAGTGTATCGCCGAAGCAAGAAAAGACATTACCGTACAAACAAATTTAATCGAACCACGATTATTAGCTGGTAACTCAACACTTTACCAAAATTTTTTAAATGATATTGAAAACAGCATAAACGTCCCAGCTTTTTTTGTTGCGAAAATAAAAGAGCAAAATAACCGTCATGCTAAATTTAATGACACTGCCTACAATCTGGAACCTAATATTAAAGAAAGCCCCGGGGGGCTGCGTGATTTGCACATGATTATGTGGCTAACACGTTGCTTAAATATACATAATGGATTAAAAACCAGTACTGACAAAACTTGGGCAATGTTAGCAAAACAAAATGTCATATCCCCTCTTGAGGCCAGGAAAATTCGTCATCATGAAAAAAATCTTCAAATACTTCGCATACATTTACATTTTTTAAGCNNACGAGAAGATCGCCTGTTATTTGATTTTCAAAATGAACTGGCCGCAACATTAGGCTATATCAACACACCTCGTAAGCGCGCTAGCGAGCAGTTGATGCAGAGTTATTACCGCAGTGTTAAGTTTGTGCGGTTAATGAATGAAATTTTGCTTAAATTATTGCAGCAAATGCTATCAGCAACACCACCTGCCATTAAACATATTAACAGTCATTTTGAAGCGCATGACCAGTGGTTAGAAGCTAAAACAGCAGGTTTATTGCAACAACAGCCCACCGCTATTTTAGAGGCTTTTTTATTGTTGCAACAACACCCGGAGCTTACAGGCATGGGTGCTACATTGTTGCGTAATTTGCAGCGTGTTAAAAATTTGGTCAATCGAGATTTTCGACAAAACAAGCAAAATAAGAATCTGTTTATTGAAATATTATCTCAATCTAATGGCGTGAACCATGCACTTCGCGCAATGAACCGTTACGGTATTTTAGGTTGTTACATTCCTGCATTTGATAAAATAATTGGCCAAATGCAGCATGATTTATTTCACGTATACACCGTGGATGAGCATATCCTCAATGTATTGGCTAATTTGCGCCGCTTTGCAAAGCCAGAACTTAAACATGAGTTTCCTCTTTGCAGCAAGTTATTCGCAGAATTTGATGCACCGCACTTATTGTATATAGCTGCGCTATTTCACGACATTGCAAAAGGTCGTGGTGGTGATCACTCTACCCTTGGTACGGTAGATGCTATCAAGTTTTGTAAATTACACGGGCTATCTAAGGCAGACAGCGCGCTAGTTGCATGGTTGGTAAAGTCACACTTAAAAATGTCATCAACTGCGCAAAAATCGGATTTATCTGACCCTGGCGTAATTGAGTCTTTTGCACATTTTGTACAAGATGAACGAAGGTTAGTTGCGCTTTATTTACTGACTGTTGCTGATATTAGAGGGACTAGCCCGACGGTATGGAATGCGTGGAAGGCCCGACTGCTAGAAAGTTTATTTAATGCCACAAAACATGCGCTGTCAAACCAAATATTCTATTCACAACAAGCCATTGCAGCGCGCAAATCAGAGGCCGCTGAAAAATTAAATAAATTTGGCTTGAGTGCACGCTCTTATGAGCATCTATGGGAAAAATTTGGGTCAAGCTACTTCGTTCGTCATGAAAGCGATGAAATTGCATGGCACAGCCGGCTCCTTACCCCCCACTTAAATACGACCATACCGATTGTTCGTGCTCGATTAAGCCCAAGCGGCGATGGCATTCAAGTGATGATCTACAGCAAGGATCAGAATGATTTGTTTGCAAGGATCTGTAACTTTTTTGACCGCATGGGCTACAACATCGCAGAAGCGAAAATATACACCACAGATCACGGCTATGCACTAGATAGCTTTATTGTTTTAGATCAATCAGGTAAGTCAGTAAGTTACAGTGGTTTATTAAAGTTTATTGAGATTGAACTCACACATAAACTTGATGAAAATTACCCATTAGAATCACCGCTACAAGGTCGCATCAGTCGTCAAGTAAAGCACATGCCAATTCAAACGCAAGTCACAATTACAGAAGAAGCAGATAATAATAATCATAAATTAGAAATTATCGCCAACGATCGTCCAGGCTTACTTGCTACGCTAGCACATCAATTTTTAATGCAAGAAATTGAATTACATAACGCAAAAATTAACACGCTGGGCAATCGTGCTGAAGATAGCTTTTTAATTTCCGCTAAAAAAGGTCAAAAATTAGACTCGCAGCGCATTCAAACGCTACAAGAAACACTCATCATAGAGATTTAGTTACTGGAGTTTAATCGCTTAATTTTGGCCACGTAATTTCAGTTACTTGAGATTAGCAATTAAACTCCAGCCGAAAATTAGCCAAGTTGATAATGCTTACGCAATGCTTTTTTAACATTCCAAGTGCAAGATCACCCCGCTGGGAATGTGACTAAATCTCCCGCCTGAAAACTAACAGCAGCACTGCCATCATTAGGTGTAATAGTCACTTCTCCCTCTAGAATATACGCAATCTCTTGCGTACCAAAGCTCCATGGGAATTGCGATACTTCTTTAGACCAAGTTGGCCAATGAGTTACACCCAGTGACGCTAATTTTTCTGCAGTTGGTTTCTCTACAATAATTTTACTCATATTAAACTCCTGACTTATTATCTATTAAGAAGGCTCAATAAAAAAAGCCTTGAGATATCAAGGCTTATTGTAGAACTTAACACAGCAATTTAGCAATTTTTATTGCATTGAATTAACTATGTTTGTAATGTTTACGCAGTGGTTTTACTACTTCCCAGTTTGTTTTCAAACCTTTAGGAAATACTACAAAATCACCTGCTTTAATCACAACTTTTTCGCCACCTTGTGGAGTTACATGAATTTCACCTTCTAATAGATAAGCACTTTCTGTCATGCCAAAGTCTAATGGGAACTTGGACACTTCTTTTTCCCAGATAGACCAGCTAGCAACGCCTAGCTGTTTTAATTTATCTTCAGATGGGTTATGTTCTACGGTAATTTGGCTCATTTTATCGTCCTGGAAAGTATCAATTAAAAAAACAAAGCCGCTTAAATTAAGCGGCATAAAAACCCTGGCGGAGAGGTGTCGTTCATACTATTGTCTGACAGCCTTATTTAACGCCATTTCTCCCGTAACAAAAAACGCTTTGTCACGGATTTTGTTACGACTACATAAATCTATTATAGCAATCATCACATTTATGGTCAAAACTAATAGAAAATAAAAAATAATGAAGTGAAATTCAAAATAACTCTAAATTAAACTTTTTTTAAACTTTAGCATGAGGAAACCTAGAATGCCATCCTGGTTTATTTTCCATGACTTTCACAAAATGATCAATCATCGCTTTCACAGTGACATGAGGAGCAGGCGTAAAAAATAATGCTTTCCATACAGTATCTACATCCGCACCTGAAGACTTACAATCATCAGACTTCATATGTACTAACCGATCTCTAGTTTTTTTAAGCTGCTTATAAGCTTCCCAGCATCGCGTACCTTTAGGTGAAGTGCATTTAAGTACTTCTGGCAGCACTAAAGTTAGTTTTTCATCGATGTTAAAATGTCGTTCAATATTGGATTTATTAGCGGCTTCCAAAATCACATCACTTTGTTTATGACGGGCATATATAAAATCATGAGGAATTGCATCGTTTACAAATGCCTCTAAGCCTGTAAAAGCAAGAAATACAGCCTCAATCATTCGTTCGACATAATCAAACGCTTCTTTATCTGTGTTGAATGTAACGCCCTCGTGAATTGTGTTATCAATTCCGTTTGCGCTTCTAATAGCCTTAGCTGATTGAAATGCGTTTGCTGATGAGTTTAGTAGCAATGCTGTAGCATTCGGCAGAGGTATTGTAAGCTGCTTCTTTTTCGTAAGTTGAATCACTGAAGAAACAGTAATGCGAGTGCCCTTCGGCACTGTTTGACCTGACCATGGGTTTTCCCAATCAACTGAGATTCGAGCAGTGGCTTGAAGCCTCCAGTCATCATCGGCTGGGTCTGTAATTTGAGTGTTTGAATTCATATAGACCTTATCAAATTGCAACTTAATTTGAATACATATTTAAAAATTAACATTTACATATTTACACTACACGTAAATATGTATATTATAATAAATATTCAAAATGTAAAGAATAACAATGGAAATTGAATTCGAAGATGATGATCTCGATAGATTGGAAATCGAGGCGGGATATTATGCTAGCTACTCTGCTGCAATAGTCACTGCCTATCGAAAGCGAATTCAAATGATTAGAGCGGCTCTCGATGAGCGTACATTTTATGCAATGAAGTCGCTGCATTTTGAAAAGTTACAGGGAGATAGATCTGGCCAGTATTCAATGAGGCTTAATGATCAATGGCGATTAATACTTCGCCTGAAATCTGAAACCCAAGGCAAGATTGTTGTTGTTGTAAGTATTGAAGATTATCACTAATCGTGGAGATTAAAATGAACATTCGAATTCCTGCTGAGATTTTTCCTCCAGGGGAGTTTTTGAAAGATGAGCTTGATGCAAGAGGCTGGACGCAAGTTGAGTTTGCAGAAATCATCGAGCGTGACACTAGGGTCATTAGTGAAGTAATTGGCGGAAAAAGATCAATTACTCCTGAGACTGCTATTGCATTCGGAGAGGCTCTTGGAACTGGTCCTGAATTTTGGCTAAACCTTGAGAGCCAGTTTCAACTTTCAAAAGTTCGACCAAAAGAAAATAGCATTTCTCGTAAAGCCGAACTTCACAATGCTTTCCCAATTAGAGAAATGATTAAACGTGGTTGGATCGAAGCTACTCAGAATATTGAATCCCTAGAGAAGCAGGTCTTCGATTTCTTTGGAATCACAAATGTAGATCAGCGCCCTGCTTTTAGCCACGCTGCTAAAAAGACTCATTATGATGCTCCATCAATCCTTCAACTTTCATGGCTATTTAGAGTTAGAAGTATTGCCAAATCTATGCTGGTTAAAAGCTACACTGAGAAGGCGTTACTGGAAGCTGTAGAAAAACTTTCTACGTTACTTTTGTCTCCTGAAGAAATAAGACATGTCCCAAAGATACTGGCCGATTGCGGTGTTAGATTTGTAATTGTTGAAGCTCTACCAGGCTCAAAGATTGATGGTGCGTGCTTTTGGCTTGATGACAAATCACCCGTCATTGGAATGACCACCAAAAAAGATACGATTGATAATTTCTGGTTCGTCTTAAGACATGAAATTGAGCACGTACTAAAGAACCATGGTCAAGGAACTGAGTGTTTAGATGAAGATATTGGAAACGAAACACAAGATACCCCTGAATAAGAGAAAGTAGCCAATGCAGCTGGTGCGGAATTTTGTGCAAATCAGGCTGAACTAAATAACTTTTTTGATCGCGTTAACCCATTTTTCTCGGATCAAAAAGTAGTTCTGTTTGCAAAAAGACTAAATATTCATCCAGGTTTAGTAGTAGGACAGCTACACCGTAGATTAAATCGCTACGATCTTTTAAAGAAACATCAAGTTAAAGTTAGAAATATTGTAATAAGTACAGCAGCTACAGATGGATTTGGTCAGGTATACCCAATTAATTAATTGCAGGAGTACATAATATGTCTAGTTACACCAATACAGTTAGAGAATATGTTGATCGCTATAAACGTGAGAAAAATAAGACTGGAGCTGTCGATCCTCATGAGATAGCCGTAAAGCAGCACTTCAACTGTGACCTACCAAACGGTGAGTGGCGTGCTGAAATCTACCCTACTTACCCTGCTCCATTTATCTACCTTGAAAATGGACAGCCTCGTTGTGAGTTAGCTCAATTCGGATTAGTGCCACATTGGGCCACTGACAAAAAGAAATTTGGACTAAAAACATATAACGCCAGATCTGAAACCGTTCATGAAAAGCCTAGCTATCGTAGTGCCTGGAAAGAACGGAGATTTGGTTTGGTATTAGCAGAAAGCTTTTATGAACCAAATTGGGAGACTGGTAAAGCGGTTAGATGGCGCATTAAAAGAGCCGATTCTGAACCAGCTGCCATCGCATCAATTTGGGAACGCTTTATAGACAAGGAAACTGGTGAGATCATTTTCTCTTTTTCTATGCTGACAATCAATGCAACTGGGCATGAAGTTATGAAGCATTTTCATAAGCCAGAAGATGAAAAGCGTTCCGTGGTTGTTTTAAATGACAATCAGTACCTGCTTTGGTTACACGCAAATCAAGATGAAGCTAGATCGATGCTGA
>CXWL01002899.1_pt1 | contig 49813 bp, 46 predicted proteins | sample 590931 | NCBI WGS metagenome assembly CXWL01 (sample SAMEA3498368, study PRJEB10139) | groundwater metagenome | biome: water well; material: biofilm material | place: Germany | collected 2015-04-27 | reverse complement strand
GCATGGCCAAACCTAACCCATTCCAGCCTCCGTAGCTGGCTTTCTGGCGCGCACACTCCTAGTCCGCCCTCGCCGAGCATTCGTGCGCTGGTTCCTCCTCTGGATCGTTCTCCTGGCGAGCTTGGTGCTCGCCCGCACCGCGTTGCGCTGGGGGCTCGGCGCGCCCGGCGAACCTGCGGTCGAGACCGTGGTGGTGCTGGCGGTGGTGCCGCTGGTCGAGCTCGCGTTGCTCCGCCTGCTGGCGGGTCAGCATCTGCCATGGGCGCGCCGGTGACGAACGGCCAGCGGTCGATCCTGCTCTCGGCCGGCGAGGTCTCCGGCGACGCCGTCGCCGCGCGCCTCGCCCTCGCCCTGACCAGCCGGGAGCCCGATCTCGTGCTCTGGGGCCTTGGCGGACCGAAGATGGCGGCGGCCGGAGTGGACCTCGCCGCGGTCACCAGCCATCTCGGCGCGGTCGGCGTGAGCGAGCCGCTGGCAGCCATCCCTGCGCTCTGGCGCGCCTTCGCCACCTTACGTCACCGCGTTCGTCGCGCGCCGCCCGCGGTGGCGGTGGTCATCGGCAACGACGTCTTCAACGTCGTTCTCGCCCGCTGGCTGCGTCGCCAGGGGGTGCCAGTGGCCTGCTTCTTCCCGCCCCAGGTCTGGCTGTGGCAGGCGCTGGCGCGGCCGATCGCCAAGAGTTACGACGAGATCCTCGCCTGCTTTCCCGAGGAGCCAGCGGTCTATGGCGGGCACGGCGTGCCCACGCGCTTCGTCGGACACTACCTGGCTGACCTCCTGCAGCCCGTGGGCTCGGGCGGCAGGGCGGTGGCTCGCGCCGGTCTCGGGCTCGCTGCCGCCCGGGAGACGGCTGCCGAGGGGCAGCTGGTGGCCCTTCTGCCCGGCAGTCGGGGCCACGAGGTGAGCCGGCACCTGCCAGTGTTGCTCGGGGCGGCACGGCGACTCCTCACCAGCGCCCCGGGGCTTCGCTTCGTGCTGCCGCTCGCCGAGTCGCGCTTTTTCGAGCCGGTGGCGGCGGCCGTCTCGGCGCACGGGCTTGGCCGGGCGGTGAGCGTCGTCGACACCGAGGCGGCCGGCCAGCGCGCGTTGCGGGCGGCCGACCTCGCCTTGGTAGCGTCGGGCACGGCGACCCTCGAGGCGACGCTCCTCGGCGTGCCGATGGTGGTGCTCTACAAGGTGTCGCCGCTGACCCTCGCGGTGGTGCGCTTCTGCCACCGCCTCGGGCTCATCGCCGACATGACCGTCGCCCTGCCCAATCTCATTCTGGCCACCGCTGAATCGGCGCCCGGAGGGAGCGAGCGCGCCGTGCGGGCGGTCCCCGAGCTGGGTCAGGAGGACGCCACGGCCGAGCGTCTGGCGGCCGTCGCCGGGCGGCTGCTGGCCGACCCCGAGGCCCGGGCGGCCCAGCGCGCCGACCTCGCGCGGGCGGCTGCCCGCTTGCGCGCACCACCGGCTTTGCCCGGAGCCATTGAGCCCGGAACCTGGCCGCAGGACGCGATCGCCCGCGCCGCGACGGCGGTGCTCGCCCTCGCGGGCCGCCGCGACAGCGCCGCTCCGCAGTCGCCGGCGGCGCCGCCGCCCGCCCGGCGCAGCTCCCCGAACCGCGAAACCGGCCCGCTCGAGGTGGTGGTCGACGATGGCGTTCACGCTCGCTGAGCTCGCCGCCCGCCTGGGCGCCACGCTGGTCGGCGAGCCGTCGCTCCCTGTCGAGCGGGTGCGCAGTCCGGAGCTCGCGGGCGCTGGCGAGATCGCCGTCATCTTTCATCGTCGCTACTTGCGCCGGGTGGGGCCGGCGGCCGCCGCGCTGGTGCTGCCCGCCGGCGTGGCGCTGCCGGAAGCGGTGCGCGCGCCGGCGACGTTGACCGTCGACGAGCCACGCCGGGCGTTGATCACCTTGCTCGACCTGCTTCACCCCGAGGCTCGCCGAGTCGGCATCGAGCCTGGGGCGTGGATTGCCGCGAGTGCCGTGGTTGCGACGAGCGCCTGGGTGGCCAGTGGCGCGCGGATCGAGGACGGCGCGGTGGTGGGCGAGAGGGTCCAGGTCTATCCCGGTTGCTTCGTCGGCGTCGGCTGTCGCGTCGGCGACGACAGTGTCCTCTTCCCGCACGTCGTCCTCTACGCCGGGACCGAGGTGGGCTGCCGCGTCCGCCTGCATGCCGGCGTCGTCCTCGGCGCCGACGGCTTCGGCTTCGACCGCCTGCCCGGCGGCGGCTGGCGCAAGGTGCCACAGGTCGGCCGCGTCGAGGTCGGCGACGACGTCGAGATCGGCGCCAACACGACCATCGACCGGGCCATGCTCGAGGCCACCCGCGTGGGCAGCGGCAGCAAGCTCGACAACCTGGTCCAGATCGGGCACAACGTCGAGCTCGGCGCGCGCACCCTGGTGGCCGGTCTGGTTGGTATCTCGGGCAGTGCGACCATCGGCGCCGACAGCATGCTGCTCGGTCAGGTCGGGGTCGCCGACCACGTCACGGTGGCGCCCGGCACGGTGGTGGGCGCGCAGGCCGGCGTCCACCGCGACATCGGCCCCGGTGAGTGGTTCGGGGCGCCGGCGATCCCGGCCGCCGAGGCGCGTCGGGCCTATCCGCTGATCGGCCGGTTGCCGGCGCTGCGGCGCCAACTGGCCGAGCTCGCCGCCCGCGTGGCGGCGCTCGAGGCGGCGCTCGACCCGACGGACGACGACGCTTGAGCTCGGCCGGGCCCGAGAGCGCGGTGGTCACCGGCCTGGGGGCCGTCTGCCCGCTCGGTCTCGACCTGGCGACCGTTGCGGCCGGTCTGTCGGACGGGCGCGCCGCCGGCGCGTTGACGGTTCCCGATTTCGACCCGCGCGCTCACTTTCGACAGCCGAAGTCGCTCAAGCTGGTGGACCGGCGGGGCGTGTTGGCCGTCGTCGCCGCCAGCGCCGCCTTGTCCGATGCCGCGCTGTCCGCCGCCGCCGCTGGCCTGGATCGCGAGAGCCTCGGGGTGTTGCTCGGCACGAGCGGCGCCGACCTGCGGGTGGACGAGCTCGTGTCCGCCCTGGCCGGCGACCGCGACGGCCGCGCCGCAAGCGACACCAGCGTCTTCGCCGAGCGCATCCTCGGCGGCCTCAACCCGCTGTGGATCCTGCTCACCCTGCCCAACATGCCGAGCGGCCACGTCGCCATGCAGTGCGCCGCGCAAGGCCCCAACAGCACGCGGATGAGCGGCTGGCTGGCGGGCCTCGAGGCGCTCGGCGAGGCGGCGCGCATGGTGCGGCTCGGCGAGTGCCCGGCGGCGTTGGCCGGCGCCACCGACAGCGGGCTCGGCGCCGAGATCGTAGCGGCGCACCGCCAGGCCGGGCTTGCGACGGCCGCCGCCGATCGTTTTGGCGAGGGCGCCGCGGTCGTCCTGCTCGAGGCGGCCAGCGCTGCCGCGGCTCGTGGCGCGCGGGTGTACGGGTCGGTGGCGGGCTTCGGGATCGCCATCGCCATCGCCATGGCCGACACCGACGCATCCATGCGCGCCATCGCCGCCGCCGTCGCCGAGGCCGGCTGGCCCGCTGACGTTGCTTGCCTGCCGACGGCGCCGTTCGAGGTCCGGCTCGGGCAACCCTTGGCTGCCGGTCCCGCGTTGGTAGCGGCGCTCGTCCTCGGCGGCTTCGTTCCGCCGCCGCGCGGCCGTCGTGTGGTACTCCTGGCCACCGACCCGTTGGGTGCCGCGGCGGCGCTGGCGCTCGAGCTCCCGGCGACCGCGGGCGGTTAGACTGCGCCGGCCATGGATCGCTCCGAGCTCGAGCCGAAGGTGCTTGCCGTCGTCGCCGCGGCGCTCGACCGCGAGCCGTCGCGGGTCCACCTGGACGACTCGCTGGTACTCGACCTGGGGGCCGAGTCGATCGACTTCCTCGACCTGCGGTTTCGTCTGGAGAGCGCCTTTGGGCTCCGCTTGCCGGAGGAGGAGCTGTACCGTGGCGCGGTCATCGACCCCGCCGACCCGCTCCTCGTCGACGACCGCGGTCTAACCGCCGAGGGTCGCCGGCGGCTGGCGGCGGCGAGCCCGGGGTTGCGGCTCGAGGAGCGCTTCCCGCGCGGCGTCCGGCGCGAGGACCTGCCGGCGTTGATCACCGTGCGGACGCTGGTCGAGCACGTCGCCGGGCGACTGGCGGCGGCCGACGCCGCGCCACCCGCGGCGTGAGCCGAAGCGCGACGGTGCGCGTCGTGGTCACCGGCCTCGGCGCCTTGACGCCCTTGGGGCCGGACGTCGCCAGCCTGTGGCAGAGCCTGCTTGCCGGGCGCTCCGGTGTGCGGTCCCTGACGCGCTTCGACGCCAGCGCCTTTCCCACCCGCTTCGCCGGTCAGGTCGCCGATGCGGACCTGCCCGAGCTGCCCGCGAGCGACGCCGCGAGCGCCGACGGCGACCGCATCCGGCGCCTGGCGCACGGCGCGGCCGGGGCGGCGCTGGCCGATGCCGGGCTGACGTCCGGCAACGCCGAGGCGATCGGCCTCATGGCGGCGGTCGGGCTCGGGCGGTACGGGCACGCCGAGGTCTTCGCACCGGCGGTGGCGTCGGGCCGCGAGCCGTCGGCCTCCCGTCGCGACGTGTTCATCGACCGCTTCCTGGCCGGTGCCGAGCCCGGGCTCTTGGCGCGCCGGACGCCGCTGTCGCTGGTCCGCGAGCTGGCGGCGATCCATCGCCTCACCGGTCCCGTCGGCACCGTGATGACCGCCTGCGCGGCGGGCACCCAGGCGGTGGGCGATGCCCTGCGTTGGCTGCGTGCCGGCGTTGCCGACATCGTGCTGGTGGTGGGCGCCGACTCGGAGGTCTACCCGATGGGCCTTGCCTCCTTCAGTCTGGTCGGTGCGCTCTCGCGTCGCAACGACGACCCGGCCGGGGCGAGCCGGCCGTTCACCGCTGGGCGCGACGGCTTCGTGCTCGGTGAGGGCGGGGCCGCGCTGGTGCTCGAGACGGCGCGCCACGCCGCCGCCCGCGGCGCCCGGGTGTACGCCGAGATCGCCGGTTTCGGCGCCGCCGCCGACGCCTTCCGCGCCACCGACCCCCATCCCGACGGCGCGGGGGCGGCGCTGGCCATGGGTCGGGCGCTGGCCGACGCCGGCCTGGTGGCGAGCGAGGTGAGCCACGTCAACGCCCACGGCACCTCGACCGTCGTCGGCGACCGCGCCGAGACGCGCGCCCTTCGCCGCGTCTTTGGCTCGCATGCCGAGCGGCTGGCGGTGTCGGCCAGCAAGTCGATGCTCGGCCACCTGACGGTCGCTGCTGGCGCTGTCGAGGCGGTGATCACGGTCCTCGCGGTGCACCACGGCGTGGCCCATCGGACGTTGAACGCGAGCGCCGCCGATCCCGAGTGCGACCTCGACTACGTGACGGATGGCCCGCGCCGGCTGGCGATCGGCGCCGCCCTCTCCAACTCGTTCGCCTTCGGCGGCCAGTGCGCATGCCTGGCGGTGCGGCGCTGGGACGGCTGCGCAGCCACCTGACGGTCGCTGTCGCCGTCGGCCTGCTGCTGCCGGGCTATCGGCGGCTGGCCGGCAGCTGGCGGCTGGGCGGCGCGCTCGCCGACGGCAGGCCGGTCGATCTCGCGACGTTCCCGAGTCCTCTCGGGCCGCCCCTGATCCTCGCCGCCTGCGAGCGCGATCTGCTCGCCCTCGGTGGCGTGCTGGCGGGCCGTACGCCGCGGGTGGGCGGGCTGCTCGCGCTGATCGCCCCCGGCCGTGACGGGGACGCCGCCGCCGAGGCTGCGGGGAGGCTCGGTGCGCGGGTGGTCCGTGGTGCGACCGCCCGGCGGGGGCTCGCGGCGGCGGTCGAGCTGCTGGCGGTGATGGCCAGCGACCCCGCGCCCTTGCTGCTCGCGGTCGACGGCCCGCTGGGCCCTGCCGGGCTCGCCGGCGACGGTGCCGCCGTGCTCGCGCGGCGCAGCGGCCGGTCGATTCTGCCGGTGGCTGCCGCGGCGAGCGCGGCCTGGAGGCTTCCTGGGACTTGGTCGGGCCTGTACTTGCCGCGGTGGGGCGCGCGGGTGACGCTGACCGGCGGTCCGCTGCTCGCGCCACCCGTCGGCGACGGTTGGGCCTCCGTTTCCGGCGTCACCGCCGAGCTCACGGCGGCGCTTGCCGCGGCGCGCCAGCGGGCCGCCGATCTCCTGAGGGGTACGATCGGCTAGATGGGGCGCTTCGTTCGGTATTGGCTGATCCTGGGAATCGCCTACGCAGTGGCGCGACCGCTGGCCGCCTATCTCCTCTTGCACCAGGTGGACCTGCGGTTCGCGAGCTTCGCCGAGCTGCTGCTGGTGCCGGGCAGCCAGGCGCTGGTGGTGGCCTGGCTGCTTCCCGGCGCCGCGGCGCCGAAGGCCGGCACGAGCGGCTGGCGCGAGCTCGCCGGCCGGCCAACCACCCGCCTGGTGGCCCTGATCTGGCTCGGCCTCGTCGCCGCCAGCGTGGTTTGGGCCGGCGACTGGTTCCGCCTCGGCGGCGTCCGCGGGTGGGTGCCCACCGCCGCGCGGGCCACCGGCCTGGGGTTTGCCGCCCTGCTCTTCGCTGCCCTGTCGCGTCGCGGCGGGGAGGCGGTGGGAAGGCGTCAGCTGGCCGGTATGGCGCTCGTGGCAGGTGCCTGGGCCCTCGAGCCGTGGACGCGGGTGCTGCCGCGGCTGGTCGCGATGTTGCCGGACGGGATGCCCCTGGTCTTTCGTGCCCTTGCGGTCTACGGGCTCGCCGTTACCTTCGCGCTCTCCCTCCTGGTGCGCGGCGCGACGCTCCTCCGCGGCGAGGCGCTCGGCTTGCGCCCGCCGGGGCGCGACCTCGCCGCCGCGTTGTCGTTCGACGCTGCCGTGGCGCTGGCTCTGGCCGGACTGACCACCGCTGTTCTCGGCTATTTCCGCCTGCCCTACCTGGTCCCGCCCTGGGACGCCGTCGTCGCCAGCCTGGCTGACGGCGTCGCCGGCTGCGTGTTGCTGGCCGCTCTCGCCCTGTGGTCGCCGGTGGACGCGTCGTGAGCTGGCCGGGCTGGCGCACGGCGCTGGACCTCCTCTTGGCGATGCCCGTGGCGGGCGTCGGCCTGGCGCTCTGGCTGTTGCCCTGGCGCCTGGCGACGGCACTCGCGCGCGGTCTCGCGACGTTGGCGTGGTGGTGGTGGCCGACGGCCCGCCGGGTGGCGATGATCAACTTGCGACGCGCCTACGGGCCGTCGCTGTCCCGATGCGCCGCGCGCGAACGGGCGCGGCAGGCGCTGCGCAGCCTGGCGCTGGGCCTCGCCGAGGGGGTTCTCGTCGCGCGCACGCTGCGTCGGCGAGCGCACTCGGGTGCCGCTGCGAGCCTGGGCGACGACCTCTACCGGGTCGAGGACCCGGAGCTTCTCGCGCGGATCCTCGCCGATCCGCGCGCCAAGGTTCTGGTGACCGCCCACCTCGGCTCATGGGAGGCGATGGCCGTGATGCTCGGCCGCCGGTTTGGCGATCGTGGCGCGGCGGTCGTGCGGCCGGTCGACAACCCGTTCGTCGACGCCCTGCTCTCCTTCGCTCGCGTGCAGGCCCCCGGCCAGCTCATCGCCAAGCGAGGCGCCGTGGCGGTGGCCCGCGAGCGGCTGGCGCAGGGCGACTCGATCGCCCTCCTGGTCGACGAAAATGCCGGCCCCGCCGGGCCGTTCGTGCCGTTCTTTGGTCGCCTGGCGTCGACCAGGAAGACGGCGGCGGTGCTCGCCCTCGAGGCCGCAGTGCCGGTGGTGGCCGCGGTGCTGGTGCGGGCGAGCGAGCAGGCGCCGACCGCCGGGCCGCCGTTTCTCCTGCGCCTGGCAGCGTTCGAGCCGGCCGACTACCGGGCCACCGCGGACCCGGTCGCCCGCGACCCGGTGCGCAGTCTGACGGCGGACCTCACGGCGGCGCTCGAGGGCTGGATCCGCGACGCGCCGGAGCAGTGGCGGTGGATCCACTGGCGCTGGAAGCACCGCCCGGACGGCACCGTCGAACGCTATGGACGCTGCGAGCTCGCGGCCTGCTTCGCCGCCGCGTCTGCGCTCGCGCCGGCGGCACCCGCAGGACCGAACGGCAGGTCGCCCGACTTGCCGGAGGCCGCTCGGTGACGGTCGAGCTCCTGGATCTGGGTGGCAAGCGCGCCCTCGTCACCGGCGGCTCGCGTGGCGTCGGCGCGGCGGTGGCGACCGCACTCGGCGCCGCTGGCGCCCATGTGCTGGTCGGCTATCGCACCAACGAGGCCGCCGCGCGGGCGACCCTGGCGGCGCTCGCGGCGGCGGGGGGCACCGGCGAGCTGGCGCCGGCGAATCTCGTCCATCCCGACGAGGCGCGAGCCTTGGGCGCGCGGGCGACGGCGGACGGCGGGCTCGACGTCCTGGTGCACGCAGCGGCGCTCGGCAGCTTCAAGCCGCTGGCCGAGCTGCGGCCCAACCAGTGGCAGCTGACGCTCGACACCGACGCCCGCGGCTTTCTCCTGGTCGCTCAGGCGGTGGGGTCGCAGATGCCGGCGGGCGGCCGCATCGTCGCCCTGTCGAGCAGCGGCGGCCAGCGGGTGGTCCCGGGCTATGGCGCCATCGGTATCGCCAAGGCGGCGCTCGAGGCCACCGTCCGTGGGCTGGCGGTGGAGCTCGGGCCGCGCGGCATCACCGTCAACGCGGTGGCTGGCGGGCTGGTCACCGCGAGCTCGATCGCCGGCCACCCGGCCTACGCGGACTTCGCCGCGACCGTTCTTGCGCGCACGCCGCTCGGGCGTCTGGCGCGCGCCGACGACCTGGTGGGGGCGGTCCTGCTGTTGCTGTCGCCGCGGGCCGGCTGGATCACCGGCCAGACGCTCACGGCCGATGGCGGCGCAGGCCTTCTCGTCTGATTCCGAGCTCGCATGCGGGCGACTGGAACTTTTCTGCCGCGGGTCGCGTAGTGCCGATCACCGAAGGAGGCACACCCCATGTTCGCCACTGACTTTCCCACCCACGAATTCTCGCCGGCGACGCGCCGGGCGCTGTTCGGCGCCACGCTCGCTCTGACCCTGGCCCTGCCGGCGGTTGCCGAGCAGACCCGCACCTTCACTGCCAGCTTTCCGACCGGTAGCCGGGTGCGTCTCGCCAACCTGGCGGGCACCGTCGACATCCAGCCCGGCGGCGGCTCGGCGATCGAGGTCGCAGTCACCGTCCACGCCGAGGGCCGCGACGCCGCCGAGACCGCGAAGCTGCTCGCCCTCGAGTTCGTCGACGCCCGGGACCGCGAGGGTCGCGCCGAGAAGGCGCTCTCCTACCCGGTCGACTCGGTCGACGTCTTCCACTACCCGCGGATGGGCGGCGGTGCCGAGGACCCTGGCTTCTGGGAGCGCCTGTTCACCAGCATGTCGAACACCAACAGCACCTACCGGGGCCAGCGTGTGCGCATCCAGGGTGGCCGTGGCACCCCGATGGTCTACGCCGACCTCGTCGTCCGCCTGCCGGCGAATGGTGACCTGGTGATGCGCAACGTGGTCGGCACGGTGAGTGGTGGCAAGCTCGCGGGTCGCCTGGGGATCGACACCGGCAGCGGCGACGTGACGGTGGCGGCGTTCGACGGCGACCTCGACGTCGACACCGGGTCTGGTGCGGTCGAGCTCGGGTCCGTCGACGGCAGCGCCCTGGTCGACACCGGCTCGGGCTCGATCCGCATCGCCGCGCTGCGGGGCAGTGGCGTCCTCGACACCGGCTCGGGTCGCGTGGTGGTCGACAAGGTCGACGCCGACCGGCTCGAGATCGACACCGGGTCGGGCTCGATCGCGGTGCGCGACGGTCGCGCCGGCACGCTCCTGGCCGACACCGGCTCCGGCTCGATCGACGTCGAGAAGGTGGAGATCGAGCGCTTCGTCGGCGACACCGGCTCTGGCAGCGTCACCCTCGAGAGCTCGCTGCACGGCGCTCGCGAGGTGACCATCGGCACCGGCAGCGGCTCGGTCACCATCTATGCCGCCGCCGACGCCTCCTTCGACCTGATGGCCGACCAGGGCAGCGGCAACCTCGAGGTGGGCTACCGCGACGCGCAGCTGATCAAGGACGGCCGCGAAGTGGTCGGCGCTCGCCGCGGCGACGGCGCGACGGTGATCCGCCTCGACACCGGCAGCGGCGGCTGCGAGATCAGCCCCCGCGGCTGACGGCGCACCCGCGGGGATCGAGTCGTGCGAGGATCTGCGCATCTCCTTTCGGGGGTGCGCAGAATGCGTCGTAGCCTGGTGTGGTGTTCCCTGCTCGCCTTCACCGGCGCGATCGCCGCGCAAGGCGACACCTCGATCGGCCAGAAGCCACTTTCCGAGCGCGCCGTCGACGTGCCCGCCGACTGGTATCTGGGCGTCGGTGAGCCGGGGCTCTACCCGGGCGGCGCCAACCAGCCCTCGGGCGCCCACCTCGCCCTGGCAGAGGCGCGCTCGACCCTGGTGCACCCACTGCCGCCCCCGGCCGGCAGCACGGCGCCCGCCGCCCCCGCGATCGGCGTCGTGGCCGTGGGGATGTCGAACACCAACCAGGAGTGGGCGCGTTTCGAGAGGCTGGCCGATGGCGACGGCAGTCACGCCGGGCGGGTAGTGCTGGTGGACGGCGCGCTTGGCGGCATCGACGCGATCGCCATGGCCGATCCCGGCAATGCCTACTGGACCGTCTTCGACCAGCGTCTGACGGCGGCAGGGCTGGCGCCGGCGCAGGTGCAGGTGGTGTGGTTGAAGCAGGGCCTGTTGGCCAACAACGCGGCCTTTCCGGGCGTGCCCGACCTGCTGCGCGACCGGCTGGTCGATATCGTCGGCATCCTGCGCGCCCGGCTGCCCAACTTGCGCCTGATCTTCTTCTCCTCTCGCATCTACGGCGGCCACGCCGGCAGCGGTCAGCCCAGCTCGGGCGAGCCAATGGCCTTCGAGACGGCGTTTGGCGTCAAGGAGCTGCTGGGCCTCCAGGTCGCGGACCTCGCCGGCAGTGGTGCCGGCCTGGCGGCCGGCCCCTGGCTCGGCTGGGGACCCTACCTCTGGGCCGACGGCGTGGTGCCACGCGTGACGGACGGCCTCACCTGGCCGATCACCGATCTCGAGAGCGACCACACCCACCCTGGCCCGAGCGGCGAGCAGAAGGTCGCCGACCTGCTGCACGACTTCCTTGCCGGCGACCCGCGGACGGCCGGCTGGTATGGCCTGGCGGCTCAAGGTCCGGGCGAGCCACCGGCACCAACGGTGCGGGTGGCAAGCGCCGACGCGCACGTGCAGTCCGCGGCGCCCACCGTCAACGCGGGTGGGGCGACGGCGCTGGCGCTCGGCGCGGGCCATCGCATCCTGCTCGCGTTCGACCTCACCGGCCTCGCCACCGTCGAACGCGCCAAGCTCTCGCTGCTGGTGGGGCCGGACGCCGCCGACCAACTGGCGGGCTTTCGCCTATACCTGGCGGCCGCCAGCTTCGACGAGTCGACGGTGACGTGGGACACCCAGCCGCCGCTCGGCGCCCAGGTCGCCCAGGTGCCCGGCATCAGTCGCGGGGGCGTCGTCGGCGTCGACGTCACGGGCGTCGTCAACAGCGCCCTGGCCGCTTCGGCAACGCACCTCGACCTCGTGCTCGACGTTCCCGGAGGCCCGGTGGTGCCGGGGTTCGTGTCGTCACGGGAGGGCGCCGACCCGCCGCGCTTGGTGCTGGTGCCGCGGGCGGCGGCCCTGCTCCGCGACGATTTCGAGACCGCCGACTTCGCGGGCTGGGCGGCGCACACGCCATAGCGCAGCAACTCGCCCGCCGACGGTGCGTAAGAGCATCTGACGACATGCCTCTGGCGTTGCAACTACCGCGGTAGTACTATCGCAGTAGTTGAGTCGCTGCGGAGCCGCCTCTTGCGGGTCCGACCAGGCGGCAGGAGGAGGAGTCGCGATGAACCCCGCCCATCAGCTCGGCGACCTGCAGCTCGCGATCATGCGCGTGCTGTGGGATCGCCAGGAGGCGAGCGCCGCCGAGGTCCACGAGGCGCTGGCCGCTGACCGCGGTCTGGCGCCGACGACCATTGCCACCATGTTGGTCAAGCTCGAGAAAAAGGGCGCAGTCGCCCATCGGGTCGACGGGCGTCGCTTCCTCTACCAGCCGCTGGTCAGCGAGCCGGTGGTGCGGCGCTCGATGCTGGCGACGCTCACCGAGCGGCTGTTCGGCGGCGAGGTCACGGCGCTGGTCGCCCATCTCCTGGCCGAGCACGACATCGACCGCCGCGAGCTCGCCGAGCTCGAGGCGCTGCTCGCCAGCCACGGCCGGGACAGCGCAACCGAGGACGCACGGGAGGACGGCAAATGACCACCACGCTGCTCGCCTGGCTGCTCACCTACCTGTTGCACAGCACCGTGCTTCTCCTCGCTGCCTGGGGGCTTGCCAGCCTGCTCGGCGAACGGCGCCTGGCCTGGGCGGACCTGGCCTGGAAGACCGCCCTCTGCGGCGGCCTGCTGACCGCGACTCTCCAGGTCGCGAGCGGTGCGACGCCTCTCCTCGGGCGCGTCGACCTCGTCAGGGTGGCGCCGGTGGCGGCCTTCACTGCCGCCTCGCGCCTCGACTCCGCGGGTCGGGCCCCGGTGGCGCAAGCCCCCCTGGCGGCGCCGGCCAGCGTGCGGCCGCCGAATCCCGGGACGTCGGCGCGCTGGTCGGCTCTGATCCTCGGTGTCTGGGGCCTCGGCGCTGGCGTCTGTGCGCTGCCGCTATTCGTCGCGTCGCGCCGGCTCGCGGCGATGCTGCGCGATCGTCGCGCCGCAACCGGCCTGCCTCTTGCGGCGCTGCGCCGACTCGAGCACGCCGGCGGTGGCGCGCCGCGAGTCGAGCTCACCGTCGCGCCGCGCCTGCCGGTGCCGATCGCCCGCGGCGTCCTGCGGCCGGAGATCTGTCTGCCGCAACGCGTGGCCGCCGACCTCCCCGCCGAACAGCAGCGCGCCGTCCTCGCCCACGAGCTGGCGCACCATCTGCGCCGCGACCCGCTGTGGCTGCTCGGCGGCCAGCTGCTCGCCGCCCTGCTGTGGCTCCAGCCGCTCAACCGACTGGCGGTCCGACGCCTGCGCGCCGGGGCCGAGATCCTCTGTGACGACTGGGCGCTGCGCCGTAACACGGGGCGTGTCGCCTTCGCCCGCTGCCTGCAGCAGGTGGCGACCTGGGCGCTCGAGGCGCCACGGCCCGGCCTTTCCGAGCTGCCGGTGGCCGGCATGGCGAGCGAGCATGGGCTCGGCCACCGGGTGCGCCGCGTGCTGGCCGGCGAGCAGTCGCTTACGCTGGCGACGCCACGTCTGGCGCTCGTCCCCTGCCTGGTCGTCCTCGCCCTGGTGGCATCGACGGCGCCGTGCATCGGCAGCGCGGATGGCCTGCCGAGCGGGGTGGCCAGCGAGGAGCTCGACGGCGGCGCCGCGCGGACGGCAGCGGCGCCTGCGGCGCGCGCCGAGGCGCCGGCCGAGGGGGCGGTCGCCGGTGCCGTCCAGGGCGGCGTGGCGGGAGGAGTGCGGGGCGGCGTCTCAGGAGGCGTGTCGGCCGCCGTGGCAGGCGGAGTCGAAGGCGGCGTCCCCGGACGGGCAGCGGTCAGCGCGCCGTGCTGGTACGTCGACGACGCCGGACGCAGCTACGAGGTCGACTGCCGCGACCTGCCGGTGCCGCCCGAGCCACCCGAGCCACCCCTGCCGCCGGTACCCTGGCGGGCGTCGGCTGCGGCGCCGGTCGGCTTCGACGGCGGCCTTCGTCGCGAGCTGGACCGCGCGCTGGCGGCGGCGGACGAGCTGCGTGCTGCCCTCGCGACCGTGGGCGACGGGCGCACTCTGAGCGGTGCGCTCGACGGGCAACAGCTGAAGGCCATGGCCGAGCTGCGCCAAGAGCTCGACCGCCATAGTGCCGAACGCGCCGAGCTCGAGGCCGAGATCCAGGCCGAGATAGGGGCCGAGATCCAGTCGCAGCGCGCCAAGGTCTTCGCCGAGCTCGCGGCGCAGCGCAGCCAGTGGCAGGAGACCGCGCGCCAGCGCCAGGAAGAGATGCGACGGGGGCTGGCCGCGCTCGCGGCGGCGGGGGCGCGTACCGTCACTCCGCAGGCGTGGCCGACGCCACCGACGCCGCCCACGCCGGCCATCGCGCCGCGAGCGCCCGTCGCGCCGCGCGCTGCGCTGCCGACGGTCGCAGCCCCACCGGCGCCCTGGGCGTGGCAGACGCCAGCGCCTCCCCCGGCGCCGGCCGCTCCGCGCGCGGCGTTGCCCACGATGCCGTCGATGCCCCCGATGCCGAGAATCGCGTCGGGGGCCGGCCTGGAGCGCGAGCGGCAGCTGCTGGCGGCCGAACGCGCGAAGCTCGCGGCTGAGCGCGCGGCCCTGGCCGCTGCCTGGGCCCGCCTCAACGCCGAGCGTCGCTCGCTCGGGACGGCCACGCCGGCACCCTCGCCCTCGCCTGCACCCGCGGCGGCGCCCGCGGCGGAAGGCGGGACGCCGCCACCGGGACGCTGAGCCGGTGACCCGCCCGCCACCCTGGGCGGGGCGTAAACGAGGCGTTACAATCGGCGGCGTGGATGCCCCTGCGCTCTCCACGCCGCCGCCCGAGCCGGGAATGGTGCGCCGTATCCTGCACTGCGACATGGACTGCTTCTATGCCGCGGTGCACATGCGCGACGACCCTTCGCTGCGCGGCAAGCCGGTTGTCGTCGGTGGGCGGCCGGACAGCCGGGGTGTCGTCGCGGCCGCGAGCTACGAGGCGCGGGCCTTTGGCATCCGCTCGGCGATGCCATCCTCGCAGGCCGCGAGGCTGTGTGCCCACGTCGTCTTCCTGCGCCCCGACTTTCCGCGCTACAGCGCCGAGTCGCAGCAGATCTTCGCCATCTTCAGGCGCTTCACGCCGCTGGTGCAGCCCGCCTCGCTCGACGAGGCCTACCTCGACGTCAGCGATCATCTGGGTGCCTACCCGACGGCGACTGCGGTGGCGCGCGCCATCCGCCAGCAGGTGCGCGACGAGCGTCAGCTGACGGTGAGCGTCGGCGTCGGCCCCAACCGGTTGGTGGCGAAGATCGCCTCCGACTTCCACAAGCCGGACGGTCTCACCGTCGTGCCACCCGCCAAGGTGCCGGGCTTCCTCGCCCCGCTGGCGGTTCGCGCCCTCCACGGCGTGGGGCCGGCGACCGCCCGCGTGCTCGAAGCCATGGGGGCGCGCACCGTCGCGGAGCTGCGGAGCCTGTCGTTGCAGGATCTCTGCGCGCGCTTCGGGCGCCATGGGCAGGGGCTGTGGAACTACGCGCGCGGAATCGACGAGCGGCCGGTCGAGACCAGCGGCGAGAGGAAGAGCCTGGGCACCGAGAACACCTATGGCAAGGACCTGAGCGAGCTCGCGGCGATGGATGCCGAGCTCGGGACGATGGCCGACGAAGTAGCGCGCGGCCTCGTCCGCCGGGAGCTGCGGGCGCGCACGATCACCGTCAAGGTGCGCTTTCCCGACTTCACGACGCTCACCCGCGGGCGGACCCTGCCGCGACCGACGGCATCCGCCCCGCTGATGGCCGAGCTTGCCAGGGAGCTCCTGCGCGCCACCGAGGCGGGCCGTCGTCAGGTGCGTCTGCTCGGCCTGTCGGCGTCGAACCTGGTCGCCGCGGGGGACGAGCCGCAGCTCGACTTGTTCAGCGAGCCGTCGACGCCGGCGGCGTCAGCGCAGGACGATCACCAAGCGGACGCCGGCTGAGACCAGAGTCACGCGGTCGCGTTCGATGGCCTCGACGACGAATGCCTCTCCGGCGGTGCTCACCAGGCCCTCGCCGATGCCGAGCGCCTTGCCGTTCACCAGGGCGACCGGCCCGCTCGGGGAGAAGGCGATGCCGCCGAGCCCCATCGTCGCCCCGCCGGGCGTCGTCGCCTCACCGGCGTAGACGGATGGTGGCGGCGGACTCGCCTTGGGCGGCGCCTCCACGCGCTCCGCCGCCGGTGCCGCCGCCACCGATCGCGCGGTCAGCGCAGGAGCGATCGGCTCAGGAGCGGCGGCGGTGGTGGGAGAACGTGGCGCCGGGAGCACGGCGGCAACCGGTGGCGCGGGGGTCGCTGGCTGGGGCGTCGTCGGCCCTTCCACCGCCGCTCTGCTGACCCTCGCCGGGGGCGAAGCGGTCGGGCTCGTCGCGGCCGGCGCGATGGCCGCAATCGGTGCCTGCGGTGTCGCCGCCGCCGGCGTCTCGGCGGGCCGCGGCTGACGGGCCCAGGCAAGGTAGATCCCGCCACCCGCCAGCGCGGCGCCAATCATCCCGCTGACGGCGGCGATCGCCCAAGGCCCGCGGGGCGTCGCCGCGTGGCGACGGAAGGAGCGGACGGGCGGTGGCGCCCCGCCCGCCCGCTGCCGTTCAGCCTCCTCACGGGCGCGCTCGAGGGCGTCGCGGATCAGGCTCACGGGCGCCGTCTCACAGGCGGAGTCTCACAGGCGCCCTTCGAGCTCGCGAATGGCCCGTCGCACGTGGCGGAAGGTGAGCCGGTCGTCGCCGGCGACGAAGCCGCAGAGGAGGGTCTTGTCGCAGACGGCATTGATCAGGCGCGGCACCCCACCAGCGTAGCGGTGGACGGCCCACAGCGCCCAGGGGGTGAAGCTCGGGCGGCCGTTGGCGCCGGCCACCTGCAGGCGGAAGCCGACGTAGTCCGCGGTCTCACGACGCGACAGCGGCGCCAGGTGGTAGCGAACGGTGATCCGCTGGCGCAGCTGGCGAAGGTCGCTGCGGTCCAGCCGGTCGCGCAGCTCGGGTTGGCCGATGAGCGCGATCTGCAGGAGCTTCCGCTGATCGGTCTCGAGGTTCGACAGCAGGCGGACCTGCTCGAGCAGCTCGGCGCTCATGTCCTGCGCCTCGTCGATCAGCAGCACCACGTCGTTGCCGGCGGCGAGCTGGGCGAGCAGGAAGTGGTTGAGGATGTCGAGCGCGGCGGCGCGGTCGGCGCGACGCGGTGGCGCGAGGCCGAGCTCGACCAGGATGGTGCGCAGCAGCTGGCTGGCGGTGAGGCTCGGGTTGAGGATCAGGGCGGTCTTGTAGGTCGGGCCGAGCTCGGCCAGGAGGGCGCGGCACAGCGTGGTCTTGCCGGCGCCGACCTCGCCCGTGATCTGGATGAAGCCCTTGCGCTCTCGGATGCCGAACAGCAGGTGGTCGTAGGCCTCGCGGTGACGTGCCGACAGGAACAGGAAGCGCGGGTCGGGAGTCAGGTTGAAGGGCGCTTCGCTGAAGCCATAGAACTGGTTGTACATGGGTGGGTGCGCGACCGCGGTGCCGCCGGCTGCTCGTCCATCGTAGACCACGACGGGACGCAGTGTTTACGCACCTGCGGGAAACGGCGTTGGCGCCGGACGAACGCATCGGGTAGCGTCGACGATGCATTCGCAGACTTCGCCCGCGCTCGGACCAGAGGGAGACCGGCCGCTATGCCCGACCTTCGCCTGCTGCTCGCCAGCAACTCGACCAACCATGGCGAGGGCTACCTCGACCATTGCCTGCCGGCGATCCTCGACGTGCTCGGCCCGGCCAACAGCTTGCTGTTCATTCCCTTCGCGCTCGCCGACCGCGCGGCCTATGGCGGCAAGGCGCGCGAACGCCTGGCCGCCGCCAACGTCGCGGTCGACGTGCTGGTCGCCGAGCCCGCCGTCGGCGCCCGGCAACTGTTGGCCGCCGAGGCGGTGTTCGTCGGCGGGGGCAACACCTTTCGTCTCCTGAAGACCCTCGAGGACACGGGCCTCCTGCCGCTGCTGCGCGAGCGCGCGCACGCCGGGATGCCCTACATGGGGGCCTCGGCCGGTGCCAACCTCGGCGGCCCGACGATTCGCACCACCAACGATATGCCGATCGTGCAGCCGGCCTCGTTCGCGGCCCTCGGCCTGGTGCCGTTCCAGATCAACCCCCACTACCTCGACCCCGACCCCGGCTCCGCGCACATGGGTGAGACTCGCGAGCAGCGCCTGCGCGAGTTCCACGAGGAGAATGCGACACCCGTGGTGGGCCTACGCGAGGGGGCTTGGATTCGCGCCGAGGGCGGCAAGATCTGGCTCGGCGGCCGCCAGGGCGCGCGGATCTTCCGACGCGATCAGCCGCCCGAGGAGCGCGTGCGCGGCGCCAGCCTGGCGGATCTCGCATGAGCGGTGGGCGCAGTTTCGTGGTTCTGGGCAGCGGCGCCCAGGGCCGCGCCGTGGCCTACGACCTGCTCGGTCAGCCAGCGACCGCGGGCATCATCCTGGCGGATCGCGAGCCGGCGGCGCTGGCGGCAGCGGCCACCTGGCTCGCGCGCGTCGCCCCCGAGCGCGCGGCCGGGGGCCGGCTCACCACTGCGGTCGTCGACGCCAGTGATCCGCACGCGGTGGCGACGCTCGCGACCGGGGCCGACGTGCTGGTCTCATGCGTCCCCTACTTTCTCAATCTCCCCCTCGCGCGGATGGCGGTCGAGGTCGGCACGTCGTTCGTCGACCTCGGCGGTAACACCGAGATCGTCCGCCAGGAGCTCGCGCTCGACGCCGCCGCCCGGGCGCGCGGCGTGGCCGTGGTGCCCGACTGCGGGCTCGGGCCCGGGCTGATCAACACCCTGGCGGTCGCCGCGATGGAGGGCATGGAGCAGGTCGACGAGGTGCGGATCTACGACGGTGGCCTGCCCCAACATCCCGAGCCGCCGCTCGGTTACATGCTGCTGTTCTCGGTCGAGGGGCTGCTCAACGAGTACCTCGCGGACGCCACCGCCCTGGTCGCCGGCCGCCGCGTGGCGGTGCCCGGGCTGTCCGAGATCGAGACGCTCGACCTGCCGGCGCCACTCGGCCGCTGCGAGGCGGCCCACGCCGCCGGCGGACTGTCGACCATGGCCTGGACGTTCGAGGGCCGAGTCGGGTTGATGTACAACAAGTTGATCCGCTATCCCGGCCACATCGCGCTCATCCATGCGCTGCGCGACCTCGGCTTCCTCGGCAGCGGGCCGGTCGCCGTCGACGGCACCAGCGTCCGCCCGCGTGCCCTCGCCGCTCGCCTCCTCGAGCGCCATCTCGACCGCCCCGGCGCGCCCGATCTGGTGTTCATCCGGGTGGTCGTGCGCGGGCGCCGCGACGGCCGCGTGATCGAGCGCCGTTGTGAGCTGCTGGACTTGCTCGACCCCGCCACCGGGCTGACGGCGATGATGCGCACGACGGGTTTCTCGGCGGCGATCGTCGCCGAGCTGATCGCCAACGGCACGGTGCGCCCCGGCGCCTGGCCGGTCGAGAACGGGGTGCCGACGGCGCCCTTCCTGGCCGCCGCCGAGGCTCGCGGCTTTCGCTTCGAGTGGACGACCACATGAGCGTCGCCGGTCCGATTGGACGCGACCCGGTGCGTCGGGACCCGGTGGTCGCGCTGACCGCCGAGCTGGTGCGGATTCCCAGCCATCCTGGTCTGCCGCGCCAGGAGGAGGCGGTGACTCTGGCCTTGGCCGCCTGGCTGCGCCGGCATGGTCTCGATCCGCGGCTGGTCGAGGTGGCTCCCGGGCGTCCCAACCTGCTGTGCACGCTCCAGGGCGCGGCGCCGGGCCGCCATCTGATGCTCTGTGGCCACACCGATACGGTGCCGCTCAACGCCGACGGCCCCGGCTTCGCCTTTGCCGGCGACGTCGTCGACGGCGAGCTGCGCGGCCGCGGCAGCGTCGACATGAAGGGCGCGGTGGCGGCGATGGCGGTCGCGCTCGCCACCCTCGCTCGCCAGGGCCTGCCGGCCGGCGCCGTGACGCTCGCCGCGGTGGTCGACGAGGAGATGGAGAGCATCGGCGCCGAGTACCTGGTGCGCCATCAGCTCGCCGACCTGGCCCTCGACGGTGCGATCGTCGGCGAGCCGACGAGCAACCTGCTCTGCCGCGGCCACAAGGGTCTCGAGTGGCTGGAGGTCGAGCTCGTCGGGCGCGCCGCCCACGGCGGCACGCCGCAGGCGGGGATCAACGCCATCGTCGCCGCCGCTCGCTTCCTGGCGCTCGTCGAGTCGCGCCTGGGGCCGGTGCTCGCCGGCCGTGCCCACCCTTTGCTCGGGCCGCCGACCTTCAACGTCGGCACGATCCGTGGCGGTGACCAGCCGTCGACCGTCGCCGGGCGCGCCGTCATGGCGGTCGACCGTCGGACGGTCCCCGGGGAGTCCTACGCCGGCGTCATCGCCGAGCTCGAGGGCCTGCTGGCGGAGGTCCGCCGCGGCTTGCCGGGGCTCACCACCGAGGTGCGCCGGATGAGCGGCGGGATGGCGACGATGGAGCACCTGCCGCTGTACCTCGCGGCCGACGCGCCGCTGGTCGTCGCCGTCGACGCCGCGCGCGCCGCCGTCGGTCTGCCAGCGGCGCCGCACGGCGCCTTCCCGGCGTGGACCGACGGTGCCCTGCTGGCGGCGTTCGGCGGCGTGCCGACGGTGATCCTCGGGCCCGGCGACCTCGCGCTCGCCCACGGTCCGCGCGAGGCGGTGCCAGTCGCGGAGCTCGTCGCCGCGAGCCAGCTCTACGCTGCCGCCGCCCGCGCGTTCTGTGCGACGTAGACCTGCGGCATCGCTTCAGGAGCCAACCTTGCGCCTGCGCGTCCCCCACACCTTCGTCCTACTCTTCGGCCTGGTTGCTCTCGCGGCGCTCGCGACGCACCTGATCCCCGCGGGCCACTACCAGCGGGTCGCCGGGCCAGGCGGCCGCCAACTGGTTGACCCCGCCAGCTACCAGCAGGTCACCGGCACCCCGGCGAGCCTCGCCGACGTCGTCCTCGCCTATCCGCGTGGCCTGCTCGAGACTGGCCTGATCGTGTTCTACATCTTCCTGATCGGCGGCACCTTCGGGGTCATCGGCGCCACCGGCGCCATCGAGGCGGCGATCCGCGCGGTGGTGGTGGCCTGCCGCGGGCGCGGCGAAGTGGTCATCCCAGTGCTGATCCTGCTGTTCTCGCTCGGCGGGGCGACCATCGGCATGGCCGAGGAGACCCTGCCGTTCCTGCCGATGCTGGTGATCCTCGCCCGCCGCCTCGGTTACGACGAAGTGGTTGCCGGTGCGATCGCCCTGGCTGGCGCCGGCGCCGGGTTCTCGGGCGCCTTTCTCAATCCGTTCACCCTTGGCGTCGGCCAGCAGATCGCCGGCCTGCCGCCGCTCTCGGGTCTCGGCTACCGCCTGATCGTGTGGGTGGTCCTCACCGCCATCACCATCGCCTACGTCGCCTGGTACGCGCATCGTGTCCGGCTCGCCGGCGTGGCGGCGAGCTCGGCGGCCGGCTCGATCGGCGACGCAGGGCGAAGCGAGTCGGCCGCGAGCGCGGCCGCGTCGTCGACCGCTGCCGCGGAAGGGCCGGCCAGCCGGCGGCAGCGGTTGGTGATCGTCGTGCTGGCCGCCGGGCTGGCGACGGTGATGGTCGGCGCGCTGCGCTACGAGTGGGGGATCCTCGAACTCTCGGGGCTCTTCGTCGGCCTGGCGGTGGCCTGCGGCCTGGTCGGCGGCCTCGGCGCCGACGGCACCGCCGAGCGCTTCGTCGAGGGCGCGGCGGCGATGACCGGCGGCGCCCTGGTGGTCGGCCTCGCGCGCGGCGTGCTCGTCATCTTCGACCGCGCCGAGGTCACCGACACGGTCCTCCATGGCCTGGTCGGGCTGGTCCAGGGCCTGCCGGCGGCGGTCACCGTCGTCGGCATCTACGCCGTCCAGGTGGTGCTCTCCTACGTTGTGCCGTCGGGCAGCGGCCAGGCGGCGTTGTCGCTGCCGATCCTCACCCCGCTCGGCGACCTGGTCGGCGTCACCCGCCAGACCACCGTCCTTGCCTACCAGTTCGGCGACGGCTTCTCGAACGTCTTCACGCCGACGCAGGGCTACTTCATGGCTGGACTGGCGTTGATCGGCGTGTCGTGGACCCGCTGGGCGCGCTTCATGCTGCCGCTCCAACTGCTGTGGCTCGGCGCTGGGCTGATCCTGCTGCTGATCGCTCAGGCGATGAGGTGGGGGCCGTTCTGAGACCGGATCTGGGCGGCGCTGAGCCCGCCTGGCGGCGACGCCCAGCGCGCTTGGGTGGGCGACCGGCGGCTGCTCGTCGTTACCATGACCACGGAGGTGGTGATGGTGCAGATGGCCGTTCGAGCGGTCAGGCCCCCGGTCGCCCACGACCTGGTCGCCCACGACCTGGTCGCCCACGACCTGGTCGCCCGCGACCCGGTCGCGGACCGGGCGGACCGGTGTTTGGCGATCGAGGGGTTGCTGGCCGCCGAGGGAGCGAAGCTCCTGGCCTTTGCTCGCCGCACCTGCGGTGACGGCTCCGACGCCGAAGACATCGTCCAGGAGGCCTTTGCCCAGGCCTTTCGCGCCTGGCACCAACTGACCGATCCGAGCCAAGCCAGGGCCTGGCTCTATGCGATTGCCCGGCGGGTCTGCCAGCGGATGCACCGGCTGCGCGCCGGCCAGCCGGCGAGGCTCGAATCCCTCGACGAGCTCCAGCCTCGGCCCACCGCCACCCTGCCGGATCTCGGCGACGGTGCCTGCGACCCGCATGGTGCCTGCCTGCGTGCCGAGGCCCGCGAGCTGGTCGAGCAGGCGATCTCCTGCCTGCCGGAGCCGTTCCGCCGCACGCTGGTGCTTGCCGATGTGGCCGAGCTCGCGACGGACGAGATCGCGGCGGTTCTCGGCGTCAAGGAGGCGACGGTCAAGACGCGCCTGCACCGTGCCCGCCTCAAGCTCCGCGTCGTGCTGGCCGAGGGGCTGCCACAAAGGCCAGCGCCGGCGGGTCCGTCGGCCAGCCATGCGCGCAAGGTCTGCCTGGACCTGCTGCGCTCGAAGCTCGATGCGATGGACCATCACGTGCCCTTCCCGTACTCCGACGCGGCGCTCTGCGAGCGCTGCCGGACGCTGCTCGGTACGCTGGACCTGGCCGCCGTCGCCTGCCGGTCGCTGGCCGATGAGCAGCTCTCCCTGGCGCTCCGCGCCCGCCTCGAGTGGGCCAGCCAGTAGGTTCGCCCGCTTGTTCGACCCCGCGCGTCGGCGCGAGGCCGCCGCGGGAACCGTTGGCCGCGGTCTTGGCTCTCCCCTAGAGGAGGCGACTCCGGCGCGACGCGCCAGGGGATCGCCTCGCGGCCCCTGGCGGGGCCGCGAGCAAGCAACGAGGAGATCGCAACATGCTCAGTCGACAGCACACGATTTCGGCCTTGGCGCTCGTCGCCCTGGTCGCGGCCGGGACCCAGGCGAGCGCCGGTGACGGTACGAAGGACGGCAAGACGCTCTACAAGGACACCTGCAAGAGCTGCCACTTGGCGGACTCACCCCACGGCGAGTACACGCCGATGTCGTTGATCCAGGACCAGTGGCGGGACTTCTTCGAGCACAAGCTGGTTCCGGCGCACGAGAACGTGACCGATCCCAGCCACGACGGCAAGAAGGTCCTCGATCTGCTCACTCCCGACGAGCTGCAGATCTTGAAGGACTGGACCATCAACCACGCCGCCGACTCCGAAAACCCAATGACCTGCGGCTGACGCCCGGGTCGCGAGCAGAGCTCGAACCTTGCGTAGAGGAAGATCGCCATGAGAATCCACCGCATTCTGCGGGTCGTCGCCGCCGCCCTGTTGACCCTCGCCCCCTCCCTGGGCCTCGCCCAGCAAACCGAGGCGAATAGCGCCCCGCCGTCCAAGGCCGAGCTCGAAGCCGTCCAGAAGCAGATCAAGGAGCTCGAGAAGCGCCTGGCGAAGAGCGAGAAGAAGGACGCCCTCGACCGCCTCAACTTCTCGGGGGACTACCGCTTCGAGGCGCATTCGATCGACGCTTCGGTGCCGGCTCACTTCGAGGGCCTCGGGCTGCAGAACCTGTTGGTCAACACGCTCTTCTACGTCGGGTCGACCGGTGAGCTGCCGCAGTCGGTGGCGCAGATCGGCCAGCACGTCGCCAGCCACTACGGCGACTACCTCTACTTCACCAACAACTTCACCTTTGCCGACCTCCAGGCGGCGATGGCGCAGTTCCCGCCCGCGATGCAGCAGCAGCTCTTTGGCATGCTGCTGCCCTCGACCTACCGGCCCGGCTATCAGGCCGACAACGACATCCTCTACACCAATCGACTGCGCCTGCGCTTCGACGCCGACATGGGTGACGACGTCACGTTCTCAGGTCGCTTGTCGATGTACAAGGCCTTCGGCGACTCGACCGGGGTCCAGGTCTTCAACGGTCAGCCGACCAGCCTCAATCTCGACGGCAACACCGCTGGCGTCCCCAACTCCGACATCGTGCGGGTCGAGCGGGCCTACTTCAACTGGACGAACATCGGCGGCGTGCCGCTTTACCTGTCGATCGGCCGCCGGCCGTCGACCGCCGGGGCGCCGCTCAATTTCCGCCAGGACGAGCCCCGCGGCGGCACGCCGCTCGGCTCGATCATCGACTACCAGTTCGACGGCATCACCGTCGGCTATCACCTCACCGACAACTCCACCGTCCGCCTCTGCTACGGCCTCGGCTACGAGTCGGGATTCGGCAGCGGCGACCTCCTGAAGCTCCCCGCCGATCGCCTGAAGGACGCCCAGTTCCTCGGCGCCAACTGGGATGTGCTCGATACCGAGAGCATGTTCATCCAGACCACGGTGGCGCGGGCCTTCGACGTCACCGACGGCTTCAATGGGCTGGTCGTCTTTCCGGCCGACCCGCTGACCGGCAACCCGATCAATGCGCCGGTGGTGCTGCGTTTCACGCCGTCGGCCAACCTCGGCGACATCGATCTCGCGAGCGTGGTGTTGGTGCGCAAGGACGGGCCGGTCGACTGGTTCGTCTCGGCCAACTACATGCAGTCGCATCCGAACGCGGTGACCACGCCCTTCGGCGGTCTGTTCTCCGGCCCCTTCGATACTCCTGAGAAGCAGACCGGCTCGATGTGGTACGCCGGGGCTCGCTACCGCTTCAACCAGGACCGGACCAAGGTCGGGGTCGAGTACAACCACGGCTCGCAGTATTGGTTCAACTTCGCGCAGGCCGAAGACGACGTGGTGGCGCCAAAGACCTCCGCCCGTGGCGACGTCTGGGAGCTGTACCTGACGCACCGCATCACCAAGAACCTCATCGCCAAGCTCGACTACATCGACTACGCCTACGACTACTCGGGTTCGGGCTGGCACCTCGGAACGCCGGAGAAGCTCGACGCGACGCCGGTTCTCGGCTTCCCCACCTACGACCAGGCCTCGAAGGTCGCCCTGAGTCTGATCGCTCGCTTCTGACCATGGAGGACGCAATGAGCTGCAACCTGATCGCCCGCCTGCGAGGCGGGTTGTTGCTGGGGGCGCTCGGCGTCCTGGTGGGAGGGGCGGTAGCGCCGGCTGTCGCCGCCCCGGCTCCCACCTCGGCCGCTGCGCCGGCCGGCTCCGGTCACGCCCAGTACTTCGAGCACTACGAGGGCACCCAGACCTGCATTGCCTGCCATCGCGACGAGGCCGTCGCATTCTTTGGCTCGCAGCACTACCAGTGGCGGGGTGAGGCGCCAGGAATCGTCAACGCGCACGGACAGAAGCTGGGCAAGATCAACACCATCAACGACTTCTGCACCAACCCGGAGGCCAGCTGGATAGGCCTCACCCGCAACAGCCGTGGGGAGGTCCTGTCCAAGGGCTGCTCGGCCTGTCACGCCGGTCTCGGCGAGCTGCCGGTGCCAGAGGAGAGCCCGGCCCAGCTCGCGAACATCGACTGCCTGATCTGCCACGCCGCCGGCTACAACCGCGACCTCTATCCCAAGGAGGGCGGCGGTTGGCAGTGGCGGCCGGTGTTGTGGAAGAACCAGGTCGGCCTCGACTCCGTCGCCAAGCGCATCTCGATGCCAGAGCGGAAGATGTGTCTCCGCTGTCACGCCGGCTCGGGTGGTGGGCCGAACTTCAAGCGCGGCGACCTCGAATACGCTCTGGCGGACCCGCCGCCCGAGCTCGACGTCCACATGGCGACGACCGGCAACAACATGCAGTGTGTCGACTGCCACGCTGGCGAGGACCACCGCGTGAAGGGTCGGGGCACGGACCTCGCTGGCACCGATGCACCGGGGCCGCGGCTGACCTGTGACGGCTGTCACGGCGAAGCGCCGCATGGGGTCCCCGCGCTCGACGCTCACACCGCCCGGGTGTACTGCACGACCTGCCACCTGCCGACCTTCGCCAAGGTGGATCCCACCGACATGGTGCGGGACTGGTCGACGCCGGTTTACAACGAGGAGAAGGACAAGTACTCCGCAGCGATCACCCTGCAGGGCAACGTGACCCCGGTCTATGCCTGGTTCGACGGGACGACCGTCGCCCAGTTGCCGCGCGAGCCGGCGCGGCTCGGCGCCAATGGTCGCGTGGGGATGATGTTGCCGCACGGCACGAAGGCTGATCCCGGTGCGAAGATCTATGCCTTCAAGCTGCACCGCGGCAAGCTGCCGGTGTTGCGCGATCGGCGGTGGATCATTCCGATCGTGGTCGAGGAGTTTTTCGCCGACGGCGAGATCGACCGCGCGGTGAAAAGCGCCGCCAAACAGTTCTACGGTGTCGACGACGCCCAGTACGACTGGGTCGACACTGATCGCTACATGGGCCTGTTCCACGAGATTCCGCCGGCGACCCAGGCCCTCGGCTGTCTCGACTGCCACCGCCCGGGAGGGCGCATGGACTGGCAGGCGTTGGGTTACGACGGCGATCCGTTGGCCAAGCTGATGGTCGAGAAGGCCGGCCCGTAGACGTGACCGGCGCGCCGGGATGGGGGTGCTGGCCTCACGGCCCCCATCCCCGGAGGCGGTGTTCGCGGTCGGTGACACCGGCTAGTCTGCCGCGCAGGAGGGCGTTGCGATCATCACCGAGCTGAGCAGCATCGCCGAGCGCTCTACGCGCTTCCTGAACAGCTACCCGGAGTACGCCGCCACCGCGGCGCTCGATGAGCTGCGCCGCGCACAGCTGTCCCGACTCGATCGGGAGGGTCACGTCTACCTCGACTACACCGGCGGCGGCCTCTACGCCGATCAGCAGGTCGAGCGGCACATGGCGCTGCTGCTCGGCACGGTCTTCGGCAATCCGCACTCTTCGAACCCCACCTCGGCGGCGGCGACGCGCCTCATCGAGAGCTGCCGCAAGCGGGTGCTGGCGTTCTTTGGAGCCTCGTCGGACGAGTACGTGGTGATCTTCACGGCCAATGCCAGCCAGGCGCTCAAGCTGGTTGGCGAGTCGTACCCTTTCGCCGCGGGCGACCAGTTTCTGCTCACCTTCGACAATCACAACTCGGTCAACGGCATCCGCGAGTTCGACCGCGCCCGGGGCGCCGAGACGACCTATGTCCCGGTGCGTCCGCCCGAGCTGCGGGTGGACGAGGCGGCGCTCGATCGCTACCTCGAGCGCGCGCGGCCGGGTGGCCACAATCTCTTTGCCTACCCGGCGCAGTCGAACTTCTCCGGGGTTCAGCACCCGCTGTCTTGGATCGCCCGCGCACAGGCGCTGGGTTGGGACGTCCTGCTCGACGCCGCCGCCTTCGTACCGACGAATCGCCTCGACCTCGGCGCCGTGCACCCCGACTTCGTGGCGCTGTCGTTCTACAAGATGTTCGGCTACCCGACAGGGGTGGGTGCCCTGCTCGCCCGGCGCTCCGCGCTGGCCAGGCTGCACCGGCCATGGTTTGCCGGCGGCACGATCAGCGTCGCTTCAGTGCAGGCCGATCACCACACGCTGGCCGAAGGTGAGGCGGCGTTCGAGGATGGCACGCTCAACTACGCCATCCTGCCGGCCATCGAATACGGGCTCGACCTGGTGGAGTCACTGGGCATCGAGCGCATCCACGAGCGGGTGCGCTGTCTGACCGGCTGGCTGCTCAGCGAGCTTCTAGCTCTTCGGCATGGCAACGGGGCACCGCTCGTTCGGCTCTACGGACCCCCGACCACCGAGCATCGCGGTGGCACGTTGACGTTCAACGTCTATGACGCCGCCGGCCACTTCATCGACCACCCGCTGATCGAGCGCCGCGCCAACCAGCGCGGCATCTCTCTGCGCACCGGTTGCTTCTGCAATCCAGGGGCCGGTGAGCTGGCCCTCGGGCTGTCGAAGGACGAGCTCATCCACTGTATGCGCGACGCGGGGGACGAGGTGGCACACGTCACCTACGACGAGTTCAGGCGCTGTATCGACGACAAGTCGACCGGCGCGGTGCGCGTCTCGCTCGGTTGGGCGTCGACCTTCGCCGACGTCGAGGCCTTCCTGGCGTTCGCCCGCGGGTGGTGCGAGCCGGGCTAGCGGCACAGCGCCGGCAGATCAGCGGTCAGGCCACCGCGCCAACAGCTTGCGCAGTGCTGGCTCGGTCGCCGTGTCCTCTTTGAGCTCGAGGAGTGGGAGCAACTCACTCCAGATCAGATCAGTGTCGAGCTTCCCTGCCTGACGTGCGGCGATGCCCTGCAGGTCGAACCAGTCCTGAGGTCGGGCGGCGAACGCCTTGAAGACCACCAGGTCTTCGGCAGAGCAGGTGCGCAGGACTACCCCGGGGGAGAGCTCGTAGTCGCTGGCGCGCGCTGCAGCGTGCTCCTCGAAAGCCAGCCCCCCGAGAGCAATGTCCAAGGGCACACCGGCCGCGGTGGCGAGCGGCAGGACACGGTGCCGAAGCGCGACGTCCGCAGCGTCCGCACGCCGTGCCGGGAACGCGGCGAGCAGCGCCGCAATGAACGTCGCCTCCGAGCCGAAACCAGTGACAATCGTCAGGTCCGCGTCGCGGGTTCCCCGCGGTTCGCCCCAACGCTGAACGGCGAGGCCACCGAGGAAGAAGTAGGCCCAGCCGCGCTGCCGGCAGAAGGCGTCGATCTCCCTCGCCGCGGCCAGGACTGGCGTCAGATCTGGCGGCCGCGGCTGAACCACGCCTGCTGCTCGATCAAGCCGGAGGTCGCCCAGCGTTCGGGCGGGATGGGCACCAGCCAGGCGAGGGCTAGCAGCTCGCGGGTAGAGTCGAGGGCCTGCTCCTCGGACAGCTCGCGTAGTCTGAGCGCCCGCTCGTCTTCGAGCCAACGTCCGGTGTCCGCCCATTGTTTGACCAGCTGGCGCTGGGTTTCGATCGGTAGCGTCACGGTGACAGTCTACGCCCAGGCACGAACGGCTCCCTCGGCAGCTGGCGCCGCCACCAGATGTAGGCCGGAAGCCCGAGGGCGGTCAGACCCAACCCGAGCAGCGACTCGACGGGTTTCTCGAGCACGGTGTTGCCGAGCAGGAGCAGCGACGCCAGGACGAAGAGCGCGGGGACCACTGGGTAGCCCCAGACGCGGTAGGGGCGCGAGGCCTCGGGGTGCCGGCGCCGCAGGATGAAGACCGCCATGCCGGTCATGACGTGGAAGCCCACGGCGACGAACACGACGTAGGTGTAGAGCTGGTCGTAGCTGCCGGACAGGGTGAGCAGGATCGCCCACGCGCTCTGGCTCCACAGGCTCACGCCGGGGGTGTGGAAGCGCGGGTGGATGCTCGCCACGCGACGGAAGAACAGCCCGTCTTCGGCCATGGGCAGATAGATCCGCGAGGTGTAGAGGATCGTCGCCGACAGGCAGCCGAAGGTCGAAACCAGCACCGCCGCAGCCATCCACCGGCCGCCACCGGCGCCGAACAGGACGGCAGCCGCGGTTTCACCGATGCGCGGGGTGGCGGCCATCGCGGCGAGCGGCAGGGCGCGCGCGTAGACGACGTTGAGCAGCACGTAGATCAGGGTGATCGCGCCGGTGCCGGCGATCAGGCCGATCGGCAGGTCGCGTTCGGGCCGCCGCATCTCACCGGCCGAGAAGGTGGCCCCGTACCAGCCGTCATAGGTCCACAGGGCGGCAATCATGGCGATCCCGAAGGCGGTGAGAACGCTCGGGCCGCCCGCCGGTACGGTCGCGGCGGGCAGGGCGTCGCTCGCGACGGGTGCGGCGACGAGGAAGCCGCCGACGACGAACACGGCGATCGCGCCGAGCTTGATCGCGGTGAGCAGGTTCTGGACCCAGGCGCCCTCGCGCAGCCCGACGTAGTTGACCGCGGTCAACACCAGGATGGCGACGGCGCCCGCGACCTGCGCCCCGTTGACGCTCCAGTGCCAGGGGCCGACGGGGAGCGACCACAACAGGTGGTCGGGGCCAAACCAGGGTACGAACGTGCCGAGGTAGACCCCGAAGCCCACGGCGATGGCCGCAATGCCGCCCGACATCACGACGCCAAAGCTGGCCCAGCCGTAGAGAAATCCCCACACCGGGCCGTAGGTCTGGCGCAGGTAGTGGTAGATGCCACCGGCGTACGGGAACATCGCGCCGAGCTCGGCATAGGTCAAGGCGCCGGCCAGGCTGAGCAGCCCGCCAGCGGCCCAGACGGCGAGGATCCAGCCGGTGCTCGGCAGGATGCGCGCCATGTCGCCGCTGGTGATGAAAATGCCGGTGCCGATGACGCCGCCGATGGTGATCAGGGCGGCGTCGAGCGCGCCGAGGCGGCGTTCGAGGCGGGGCGGCGCGGCGGTGCCGTCAGGCATGCACGTCCTCCAGGAGAAGCTGCGAGTACGAAGAATCGGTCGCAGCCTATCGCGGCCCGGCCGGCGCCGCCGTCAGGAACGGCCGAAGAGCGGAATCGCTGCGCCGCTGATCGCCGCGCCAGCGCCGTCGCCACAGAGGAACAAGATCGTCTCCGCGATCGCCGCGGGCGACACCCAGCGGCGGAAGTCGGCGTCCGGCATGGCGTTGCGGTTGGCCGCGGTGTCGATCAGGCTGGGAAGGATGGCGTTGGCGGTGATGCCGTGGTCGCGCGTCTCGGCCGCCAGGGCCTCGGTCAGCCGAAGGACGCCGGCCTTGCTGATGCCGTAGGCGGCGAAGCCGGCGCGCCCGGCGAGGGCGTCGCGGGCGCCGACGTTGACGATGCGGCCCCAGCCTGCGGACGCCATCGCCGGCACCGCCGCGCGAGCCAGACACCAGGCGGTGCGCAGGTTGAGGTTGAGCATCCGCTCGAGCTCCTCGTCCGCGGTTTCGGCGACGGGCTTGCCGCCGGCGAAGCCGCCGGCCAGGTTGACCAGGATATCGAGGCGGCCCCATCGCTGGACCGTCGCCGCCACGACCCTCTGCGCGCCGTCGGACCGCGCGAGATCCGCGCCGACCGCCTGGGTGGCGACGCCGTGCTCGGTCGCCAGGCGACTCGCGAGCTCGTCGAGCGGGCCTTGGCGGTGGCCGGCGAGGGTCAGGCGAGCGCCCGCCCGCGCCAACGCCTCGCTCACCGTGACTCCCAGGCCGCCGGTCGCCCCGCTGACGATCGCCACGCGACCCGCGAGTGTCTGTGCCGATTCGTTGCTCTGTCCAGTCATGGTCGCTCCTCTCTGCTGGATGGCTCAGACCGCGCGCGGTCCGAAGAACTCCTGCACCGGAATGTGGGCACGCAGGGCCCATGCCTGCTCGTTGTGGCGCGCCTCGGGGAAGGCCAGGTAGCGCAGATCCACGCCCTCGCGGAAACCCGCCCGGACGAGCAGGTTGCGCATGTTACGCGTGACCTCGTAGTTGTCGCGCGGCCAGCCGCTGTCGAGGTAGAAGGTCACGCGCGGGCGGGGCTCGTGGCTCACCCGGTCCATCAGGTCGTCGCGGTAGCCGAACGTGCTCGACATGCAGGCGGCCTTGCCGAAGACCTGCGGGTACTGCCAGCCGAGGTAGAAGGACACCACGCCGCCGAGCGAGGAACCCATCACCGCGGTGTGTTCGGGACCGAGGAGCGTGCGGTACTTGGCGTCTACCCAGGGCTTGAGGTCCTCGACGACGTAGCGCCCGAAGGGCTCGTAACCGGGCTTGGTGTAGTCGGCCATGCGGTCGACCGGGTAGAGGCCCACCACCAGCGTCTTGCGGATGAGGTTCATCGAGTCCATCACGTGCAGGGTCTCCTCGACCTGCCAGTGCTGGCCGCCGAAGGCCTCGTCGGGGAAGAACAGGTTCTGGCCGTCCTGCATGTAGAGGACGGGGTACCGCTCGAGGGTGTTCTCGCCGTAGCCGGGCGGGTAGAAGACCCGCACCGCGTGGCTGCGCGCGCCGTCGCCCGACGGGACGTAGCTGACGTTGCAGACGCTGCACGTGCTGTCGGCAAAGAAGTGCGGATAGGCCGTGGGCACCCCCGGATCGTCCGCCAGGGCCAGGACGTTCTCGCCCTTGGCCCAGATCGGCTCGCCGCTGGTGCCGGCGCGGTGCAGCACGGGCTTGAAGTAAAGGAACTCCTGACGGGTGCGGAGCGCGAAGTCGAAGGTCGTGCCATCGGCCGAGACGGCAGTCGGGGCGACGTCGCGCTGCCAGTCGAGCTCGCTGCGCAGGGCGAGTCGCGCGCCGGCTAGATCGTGTTCGGCGACGCTCGGCCCGTCGAGCAAGGGGTAGCTGACGCGGACGTGGATGGTGTGTCGGTGCATGGCTCAGCCGCCGCCCGCGAACTCGGGATAGAGGGTCATGCCGCCGTCGACGTAGAGCGTCGCGCCGTTGACGTAGTCGGCGTCGTCCGAGGCCAGCCAGACGGCGGCGCGGGCGATGTCGTCGGTGACGCCGACGCGGCGGTAGGGAATCAGCTTCAGCAGGGCCGCCTCGGCCTCGGGCGTCGCCCAGGCGGCGGTGTTGATCGGCGTCTTGATCGCCCCCGGCGAGATGCTGTTGACCCGGATCCGCTCCGGCGCCAGCTCCTGCGCCAGCGTCTTCATCAACATCGCCACCCCGCCCTTGCTCGCCGCGTAGTTGGCGTGGCCCGCCCAGGGGATGACGTCGTGCACGGATGACATGCAGATGATCTTGCCGGCTGCGCGAGAGCGCTGCGGGTCGACGCCCTGGCGGCGGAACTGGCGGACGGCGGCACGTGCGCAGAGGAACTGCCCGGTCAGGTTGACGCCGACGACGAGGTTCCAATCGGCGAGCGTCATCTCGGCAAACGGCGCGTCCTTCTGCAAGCCGGCGTTGTTGACCAGGATGTCCAAGCCGCCGAGCTGGCCGACCGTGTCAGCGAAGAGGCGCTCGACGTCCGGCTCGCTGGCGACGTCGCCTTGCACCGCGATCGCCCGGCCGCCCGCGGCCGCGATGTCGTCGACCACGGCGGCGGCCCGCTCGGGGCCGCGTGCGTAGTTCACTGCTACGGTGGCGCCGGCCCGCGCCAGTAGCTGGGCCACTCCGGCGCCGATGCCGGAGCTCGCGCCGGTCACCAGGGCTCGTTGGCCAGCCAGCGGTCGGGCGTCGGCGAAGGTTGCAATCCCGCTCCTGGCTGGCGTGTTCTCGGTCGTTTCCATGGTTCGTGACTCCTCCGGGAGTTGACTCCAACGCCGGCTTGGATGACGTCCGCCGCCGGAGGTTTCAGCAGCCGGTGCGAAACCCCCCGCCGCGACGAACATCCAACGGCACGATGCACTGGCGGGCGGCGCTCGCCCCAGCGGGACCTTGCACACACCCGAGACAGGAGACGACGACCGTGAACGCGGAGAGACAGCGGCTGGCCGAGGCAGCGCGGGGAGCGCGGAAATGGAAGAAGTGGGGGCCTTACCTCTCCGAGCGGCAGTGGGGGACGGTGCGCGAGGACTACAGCCCGCAAGGCGCGGCGTGGGACTACTTCCCCCATGACATGGCGCCCCACCGCGCGTACCGCTGGGGGGAGGACGGCCTGGCCGGGCTCTCTGACAACCAGCAGCGCCTCTGCTTCGCGCTGGCACTCTGGAACGGGCGCGACCCGATCCTCAAGGAGCGGCTCTTCGGCCTCGCCGGGCCAGAGGGCAACCACGGCGAGGACGTCAAGGAGCAGTACTTCTATCTGGCCGCCACGCCGACCTCGTCCTACCTGCGGATGCTCTACAAGTATCCCCAGGCGGAGTTCCCTTACGAGAAGCTGCGCGCGGAAAACCGCCGGCGGGGCCGTCTCGAACGCGAGTACGAGCTGGTGGACACCGGCGTCTTCGCCGAGGGTCGCTACTTCGACGTCTTCGTGACGTATGCGAAGGCGGCTCCCGAGGACGTGCTGATCGAGATCACGATCGAGAATCGCGGTCCCGAGGCGGCGCGGCTCGATGTGCTACCGACGTTGTGGTTCCGCAACACCTGGTCCTGGGACCTGCCGGCCGAGGGTGGCGGCGACACTTCTCGACCGAGCCTCGCCGACGGCGAGGACGGGGAGATCGTTGCCTCGCATCCGCGCCTTGGAACCCTGCGCCTGCACGCCGAAGGGGCGGGAGAGCGGCTGTTCACCAACAACGACACCAACGTGCCGCGACTGTTCGACGCCCCGGCGCCCGGCCCCTTCAAGGGCGCCTTCCATGACTACGTGGTCGGTGGCGATGCCACGGCCCTGGCCGCCGACCGCCGCGGCACCAAGGCGGCGTTCCGCCACACGGTCGTGGTGCCGGCCGGCGGCGCCAGCCGGCTCCGGCTCCGGCTGATCGGTGACGGCGACGTCGTTCACCCGGCCGCACCGTTCGCCGGTTTCGATGACGTCCTCGAGGCTCGTGTGCGGGAGCTCGAGGCGTTCTACGACGAGGTCGGCCACGGGGTCACTGACCCCGAGGAGCGTCGCCTGCTGATCCAGTCCTCGGCCGGGATGCTGTGGAGCAAGCAGGTCTACAACTTCGACATTCCACGCTGGTTGGCTGGTGACAGCGCCCAGCCGGCGCCGCCGGCCTCGCGCGTGCACGGCCGCAACGGCGAGTGGACGCATCTGAACAACGCCGACGTCATCTCGATGCCGGACAAGTGGGAGTACCCGTGGTACGCCGCCTGGGACCTGGCCTTCCACTGCCTGCCACTGGCTCGCCTCGACCCCAACTTCGCCAAACACCAGCTGCTGCTGCTCACCCGCGAGTGGTACATGCACCCCAACGGGCAGCTGCCGGCCTATGAGTGGGCCTTCGGCGACGTCAACCCGCCGGTTCACGCCTGGGCCACCTGGCGGGTCTACCAGATGGAGGCCGAGGCGACCGGCAAGGGCGACCGCGCCTTCCTCGAGCGCGTCTTCCACAAGCTGCTGCTCAACTTCACCTGGTGGGTCAACCGCAAGGATGCCGAGGGCCGGAACGTGTTCCAGGGCGGCTTTCTGGGTCTGGACAACATCGGCGTCTTCGACCGCAGCGCCGAGCTGCCCACCGGCGGCCACCTCGACCAGGCCGATGGCACCAGCTGGATGGCGATGTACTCGCTCAACCTGCTGCGCATCTCCCTCGAGCTGGCCAAGGAGAACCCCGTCTACGAGGACGTCGCGACGAAGTTCTTCGAGCATTTCCTCTACATCGCTGCGGCGCTGCGCAACCTCGGCGGTCAGGGCGCCGACTTCTGGGACGACGAGGACCAGTTCTTTTATGACGTCCTGCACCAGCCCGATGGGCAGCTGCATCGCCTGCGCGTACGCTCGTTGGTGGGCCTGACACCGCTGTTTGCCGTCGAGGTGCTCGAGCCCGAGTTGCTGGCGCAGGTGCCGGCGTTTCGTGGACGCCTCGACTGGTTCCTGAAGTACCGTCCGGACCTTGCGGACCTGGTGTCACGCTGGCACCAGCCCGGCAGCGGCGACCGCAAGCTCCTGTCGTTGCTGCGCGGTCACCGCATGAAGGCGCTCTTGCGCCGGATGCTCGACGAGAACGAGTTCCTCTCGCCTTACGGGGTGCGCGCCCTGTCGCGCTGCCACCTCGAAGACCCGTTCGTGCTCGACGCCGGCGGCCGCGAGTACTCCGTGTCCTACCAACCCGCCGAGTCGGAGACCGGGCTTTTCGGGGGCAATTCGAACTGGCGTGGGCCGATCTGGTTTCCCATGAACTACCTGCTGATTCGCTCGCTACGCCGCTTCCACCGCTACTACGGCGACGACTTCAAGGTCGAGTGCCCGACCGGGTCCGGTGTGTTCATGACTCTCGCCGAGGTGGCCGACGAGCTCTCGCGTCGGTTGCTGGCGATTTTCCTGCCTGATCGGCACGGCCGCCGGCCGGTGTTCGGGCTCTACCCGGAGCTGCAGTCCGATCCATTCTTTCGCGATCACCTGCTGTTTCACGAGTACTTCCACGGCGACCACGGCTTCGGGCTCGGCGCCTCGCACCAGTCCGGTTGGACGGGACTGGTGGGCGAGCTGCTGATGGAGCTCACCGCCCGCCGCCAGGGTGCGACCAGGGTGGCGGAAGACGTCGAGGTGGCGGCCGGCGAGGTGGGACGGTGAAGGCTGCCGAGCCTGCCGCGCCGCCTGGCCCGGGAACGCGCCCACTCGCCTGGCGGGAGTACGCGATCGAAGGCGCCCTGCTGGGCCTCTTCATGGTCTCCGCCGGCCTGTTCGGCACGCTTCTCGAGGCGCCGAGCTCGCCGTTGCGTCGGGCGCTCGACGACCCGTTCCTGCGCCGGGCGCTGATGGGGCTGATCATGGGAGCCACGGCAGTGACCCTGATCCGCTCGCCGTGGGGTCGCCGCTCCGGCGCCCACATGAACCCGGCGGTGACCCTGACGTTCCTGCGCCTCGGGAAGGTGGCGCGCCGCGATGCGGTCGGCTACGTCGCGGGCCAGTGCCTGGGCGGGCTCGCTGGCGTGCTGTTGGTGTCCGCGCTGGCCGGTGACGCGTTCACCCAGCCGCCCGTGCTCCACGTCGTCACCACCCCCGGCGCAGGCGGCCCCTGGCTCGCGCTCGCGGCCGAGGTTGCCATCTCGTTCCTGTTGATGACGACGGTCCTCGCGCTCGCGAACAGTTATCGCCTGGCGGACCTCACGCCCTACTGCGCGGGCGCGCTCGTCGCGCTGTACATCACCTTCGAGGCACCGTTCTCGGGGATGAGCATGAACCCGGCGCGCAGCCTCGCCTCGGCGGTTCCGGCCGGGGTCTGGACGTCCTTCTGGGTTTACCTCGTGGGGCCGCTGCTCGGCATGTTGGCGGCGGCCGAGCTCTACCTGCGCCGTCGGGGCCTCGGGTGTGTGCTCTGCGCCAAGCTCGACCACTCCGACGGCAGCCCCTGTCCGTTCCACTGCAATTGGTGTCGGCACCAGGCGTCCGCAGCGCAGATACCCTGAACGGGGGGCCACGGCACGCCGATCGCCCGGCGACCGGCAGCTCCCGGTGGAACCTGGTGCTGGCGTTCGGTCCGGCCTGACACCGACGCCGCAGCCCAGCGAAACGAACGAAACCTCTCGCCCGCTCCGGCATCGGAAGAGGCAGGCAGCCAAGAGCCGAGCCCGACATTCGCAAGGCCCGCTGCCCACAGTCGCCAACAGAAATCTGCGCGCCTCGAGGTGGGTAGACCCAACCCTGAGGCGCCCCCTGACAAGGAGCCGACGAATATGTTCTGCGCATCCTCAGCTACTGCTTTGTCCGCCCGCGTTCGCCGCGCGGTCCTGGTGGTCGCCCTGCCGCTCATTGCTGCCGCCGACGCCGGCGCCCAGGACGCGGCCGCCGGCCTGCTCAACGTCGACGCCAGCGGCGTCATCCTCGATGGCTACGACCCGGTCGCCTTCTTCACGGACAGTCGTCCGGTGAAGGGCGACGCGAGCATCCAGTCGTCGTACCGGGGCGCGATCTACCATTTCGCTTCCGCCGAGCACAAGGCCGCCTTCGACGCCGAGCCGGCGACGTACGAGCCGCAGTTCGGCGCCTTCTGTGCCTATGCCGTGTCGCTCGGGCGCACCGCGCCGATCGACGTCAGCACCTTTTCGATCGTCAACCGCCGGCTGGTGCTCCAGCACAACGAGCGGGCGGTGAAGGGCTGGTCCAAGGACGTCGAGGGCAACCTGGCGCTGGCCGACCGCTACTGGCCGCTGGTGGTCGCCAACGGCGGCAAGCAGATCGACGTTCCGGAGAAAAAGGACCCGAAGTTCGTGGTCAACGTCGACCGCAAACACGTGGCGCTCGAAGGCTATGACCCGATCGCCTACTGGCTCGACAACAAGCCGACCCGGGGGACGTCCGGTTTCACCTTCGATTACGACGGAGCCACCTACCAGTTCGCCTCCGCCGCGCACCGCGACCAGTTCGCGTCGAACCCCACCCGGTACGCCCCTGCCTTCGGCGGGTTCTGCGCCTACGCCGTCTCGCTCGGCAAGCTGCGCCCGGTGGATCCGACGATCTTTCACTTCGTCGGCGGGCGGTTGCTCTTGCAGCACACCAAGAAGGCGTACGACCTGTTCGTCGCCGACACCGACGGCAACTACCGGTTGGCGGTCGAGAAGTGGCCCGGCATCGTCGCCAAGAAGGGCGGCCAGCCGCTCCAGTACGACGCGCCCGCCAACTGATCCGACCTTTCGCCACGCCAAGGAAGAAACCACCATGCGACACCTTCGTGCCCTGATTCTCGTGCTGTCCGTCGCGGCGACCATGCCCGCCGCCGCGCAGACACCAGTCCCCCAGACCGCGCCGCGCGTCAGCGCGCTGGCCGCCCACCAGTCCCTTACCCTCGCCGGCGCCCAGGTGGTGCTCGATGCCGCCACCTTCGAGGCGAGGCGCCTCGGCGTCGGCGGCTCCTTCGCCGTCGTCGACGCCGGCGGCAACCTGCTCGCCCTGTCCCGACTCGACGGCACCTTTGCCGCCAGCGCTCTCGTGGCCTATGGCAAGGCGCGGACCGCAGCCCTGTTCCAGAAGCCCACCCGCGTCTTCGAGGAGACCATCAACAGGGGGCGTTTCACGATGACCGCGCTCGACGACTTCACGCCGCTCCAGGGCGGTGTTCCGCTGGTCGTGGCCGGCGAGATCGTAGGGGCGGTCGGCGTCTCGGGGTCGATGAGCGCCCAGCAGGACGATGACCTGGCTTCCATCGGCGCCGGGGCGGTCGCGACCGCGGCGTCCCCGCAGGCTGGGGGTGGTCAATGAGCTCCGCAGGCGTGCTCGAGACCCCCGCACCCCTGGCCCGGGCGGCGACCCGCGGCAACGCGCTACGGTGTTCGGCGACGCTGGCGTTCCTGGCCTTCGGCCCGGCCGCCTTGGCGCAGGTAACGGGCAGCGTCCCGACGCGGCGGCCGCCCGTGGTGGTCGACCTCGCGACGCGCGAGGGCCTCGCCGCGGTGGCCGGGAGGTGGGCGTTCCGCGAGGCCGAGGTCGTGCCGGTGGAATTCCGCCGTGCGGGCGTCGACATGAAGGCAAGCGGCGCCGCCGCTGCCACCCACGACGTCGCGCCGAGGGCGGGCGCCGCGGGCTTCGACGACAGTGCCTGGGAGACCGTGGACCCCACCACCCTGACTGCCAGGCGCGGCACCGGAAGGCTCAGCTTCGCCTGGTACCGGCTTCGGTTCACGGTGCCGGAACGGCTCGGGACGATGGCCACGGATGGCGCGACGATCGTCTTCGAGACGGTGGTCGATGACTATGCCGAGGTCTGGGTCGATGGCCAGCTGCCGCTGGTGCTCGGGCAGACCGGTGGGCCCGCCGCCCGCGGCTGGAATGCCGCCAACCGGCTGGTCGTCGGCCGCAACGTGCATCCGGGCCAGCGGGTCGATCTGGCAGTGTTTGCCGCCAATGGCCCGCTCTCGCAGCCGGCGGAGAATTTCATCTGGATCCGTTCGGCGACGCTGGAGGTCTTTCCGCCTGGCGTGGTGGGTGCGGGAGAGCCCGTGCCGCTGGTGGTCGACCGCCAGGACCCGGCGCTCGACCGCCTGGTGCCGCCAGGCAGCAAGCTCGAGCGGCTGGCCACCGGCTTCTCCTTCGGCGAGGGACCGGTCTGGGCCGCTGACGGCTTCCTTCTGTTCAGCGATCCCAATGACAACGTCGTCTACCGCCGGTCGGCCGATGGCGAAGTCGCGCTCTATCGTCCGAAGAGCGGCTACGCGGGGCTGGACATCGGTCGCTACCACCAGCCCGGTTCGAATGGGCTGGCCCTCGACCGCGAGGGGCGGTTGACCCTCTGCGAGCACGGCAACCGCCGGGTCACCCGGATCGAGAAGAACGGCGTCGTGACGGTGCTCGCCGAGCGCTACCAGGGCAAGCGTCTCAACAGCCCGAACGACCTCATCTATCGCTCCGACGGCAGTCTCTACTTCACCGACCCACCGTTCGGGCTACCGGCGGTTTACGACGACCCGGCCAAGGAGCTGTCCTATAGCGGGGTCTTTCGCTGGTCGGAGCGGGGTGGCGTCCAGCTGGTGGCGTCGGACCTGGCCGGCCCGAACGGGCTCGCCTTCTCCCCGGACGAGACGTTCCTTTACGTCAGCAACTGGGACGACCAAGCCAAGGTGGTCAAGCGCTATCCAGTCGCCGCCGACGGCTCGCTCGGCACCGGGGAGGTCTTCTTCGACATGACGCAGGCTCCCGGGGCCGAGGCGCTCGACGGCGTCAAGGTGGACCGCGAGGGCAACGTCTATGTCTCGGGACCCGGCGGGGTGTGGATCATCTCGCCGGCCGGCAAGCATCTCGGGACGTTGGCCGGGCCCGAGCTCCCGGCGAACTTCGCCTGGGGGGACGCCGATCGCGCGACGCTTTACATGACCGCCCGGACCGGGCTCTATCGGCTGCGCGTCGGCGTCCCCGGGGCCAGCACGGCCTGGTGAGGCCCGTACTGCCCTCAGTTGGCAAACGGGTTCTCGTCTGCCGTCGGTCCGTAGACCGACGGCAGCGGCACGTCGAGCAGGCGCAGGTAGACCACCAACTGACCGCGGTGGTGGTAGAGGTGGTTGAACATCAGGCTGCGCAAGAGCCCCAGCCGCGGCATCGCGAAGAGCTCGCGGTCTCCCCTGGTGAGGCGCCAGGTGGCCTGCGCCCGCGCGTCGTCGAGATCGGTCAGGAAGCTGCGCGCGCTGTCGACCGCGGCATCGTGAGCGGACATCAGCTCGGCTGCGCTCCCCGGGCTCGGCGCGGTGAAGTCGACGGTAGCCGCATCAAGCACGTCGGTCGCCGCCATGTGGGCCAGCATGCCCGGAATGGTCGCCACGTGGAGCGCCAGCTGGCCGAGCGACATCGACTTTGGGTGCGGGCGGAAGTCCAGCTGGTGAGCAGGGACGCGTTCGAGCACCCGCCGAGTTGCCACGGATTCATGCTCGAGCTCGGGAACGAGGGATGCGGCTGCGGTGGGCATAGATGCCTCCTGGGGTCGCTTGCTCCATGCAAGTCACGAGGACTCTAGACCCGGTAACTTGCAAAGTGCAAGTGACAAGGGCGCAACACTGGTAGGCTTCAACGGTGCCGAACTTGCCCGCCTCGGGCGCACCGCCTCACCGCTCGCCATGCCCGATCGCGCAGGCGCTCGACCTGCTGGGCGACAGGTGGACCCTCCTCGTGGTGCGCGATCTGCTGCTGCTCGACAAGCACCGCTTCGGCGACTTCCTGCGTTCCCCCGAGTCGATTCCGAGCAACATTCTGGCCGAGCGGCTGCGCCGACTCGCGGCGGCGGATCTCGTCGAGCGCCGGCAGTACCAGGCCCATCCGCCCCGCTACGAGTACCATCCGACCGCCAGGGGCGCCGAGCTGTTCGAGGTGCTGCGAGCGCTGATCTCGTGGGCCAACGTTCACCTTCCCGAGGCGGCACGGCCGCCCGAGCATCTGCTGGCAGCCGCGGCGAAACGGCTCGCCGGCGTGAAAAGGCCCGGCGCCGATCACGACGCCGGGCCCTGAGCCGCCCGCCGCGGCGTCGCGCTACGGGCGGTCGGCCACCAGGACGGCGTGGCCGTCGCGATCGCGCACCAGGAGGACCGATGGAGCGTGCCGGGGCGCCTCCTCGAGGCTCGAGGCCACGCGGCCGCCGGCCGTCGCGACGCCAGCGACCAACGCCGCCTGGTCGACGTTACCGACGGTGATCTGCCAGTGCTCGAGATCGACCGGGCGCAGGTCGACGGGCGCCGGCCGTCCATCCGCCGGCGCGACGTACTCGAGAAACTCGACCCCTGGACCGCTGGCGCCGCGCAGGCCGGTGATGCGCAGGTGGGCGCCCGCCTCCATGTTCAGGTGCGCTTGTTCGGGACCCCAGTTCTCACTCGCGCCGACGACACGCAGACCCAGCAGGTCGCGCCAGAACCCGAGACTCGCCTCGCTGGAGGCGACCACGATCGCGGTGTGATCGATGCCCAGGAACAGCCGGCCGCGCGCCTGCCACCGCGGATCACCCTTGCCCGCGGGGTACTGGATGACCTCGAGGTTGTGCCCGTCGGCGTCCTGGAAGTAGAAGGCGACGATGCCTCCGGCGTTCGGATTCCAGTCCGGCAGGCGCTGCGGCGCGGTCGAGACATGGCGCACGCGCGCGGCGCGCAGGCGGGCGTAGGCGGCGTCCATGTCGCTGGTGACGATCGCGATGTGCTGGAAGGCGCGGTCGTTGCTCTGCGCGTCGACCGGGATCGGCTGGCCCCGCGGGGTGAGGTACTCGCTGAGCTCGATCTGCTCGCCGCCGAGTCGAAGTCGGGCAGTGCGGGCCCGAGCCCCGAAGACGCCAGTTTGCCGCTCGAACCCCTCGCCCATGTCTTCGCGTTCGTCGATCTTCGCGAAGTCGAGGACGGAGGTGAAGAAGGCGACGCTCGCGTCGAGATCGGAGACGGTGAATCCCACCGTCTCGACGGTGGTCGTTGGCGACCCGGCAGGTGCCGCGGCCTGAGCCGCCAGCGTAGCGGAGACGAGGGTGGTGGCGAGGAGGAGGGTACGCAACAGGCGAAGTCGTCGCATGGCGTCTCCAGGATCAGCCGAGGCGGGCGCGCAGGTGGTCGCCCACCCGTAGCGCGTTGGCCATGATCGTCAGCGAGGGGTTCACCGCCGCGGAGGACGGGAAGAAGCTGCCGTCGACGACGTAGAGGTTGTCGAGCTCGTGGGCGCGGCAGTCGACGTCGAGGACCGAGGTGGCGGGGTCGCGGCCGAACCGCGCCGTGCCGCATTGGTGGCCCACCGCCTGGAGCGGGATCTTCTTGCGGAAGTAGAGCCCGTGGGGGATGAAGGACTGCCCGGAGTCGACGCTGCGCAGGACTGCCTGCCAGCGGGTGAGCAGGCGGTCGAAGCCGGCGGTGTTGTGGTCGTGGTACTCGAGCACGATCCGTTCGCCGCCGGCGCCCTCGACGCGCACGCGGTTCTGCGGCAGCGGCAGGTCCTCGGCGGTCAGCCACCAGGCGACCGCCCGCTCGGCCATGGTCTCGAGCGCCAGGCCGGGGGCGAAGGACGGCGCATCCGCCGCCAGCATGTCCTTGTTGACCTTGCCGAGCAGCTGGACGTGTCCCATGGGGTAGTCGAAGCCCGGCTCGCCCCAGTAGAAGTCGTTGCAGCCGAGGGTCTTCTGGAACACCGTCGGGTTCTTCTGCTGCGACAGGCCGAGGATCGCGCCGTTGTGGTGCTTCATGAAGTTGCGGCCGACCTGGTCGCTGCCGTTGGCGAGGCCGTTCGGGTGCCGGTCGTTCGCCGAGCGCAGGAGGAGGACCGCCGAGTTGATGGCCCCGCAGGCGACGACCACGACGTCGGCGCGGAACGTGACGCGCTCCGGATGGGGCCCGGGCCCGACCAGCGCCTCGACCGCGGTGACCTGACGTCCGGTGCTGTCGGTGTGCAGCCGTTGGACATGGGCGTGGGTGATCAGCTCGACTCCCTGACGCAGGGCCGGTCGCACACAGCTCGTGTCGCTGTCGGCCTTGGCGTCGACCAGGCAGGGGAAGCCGTCGCAGGTGTCGCAGCGGATGCAGGCGCTCGCGTGCTGGTCGTCCTCGTTCAGGCGTACGCCGAGCGGCAGGTGAAATGGGCGGTGGCCGAGCTCACGCAGGCGCTCGCAGATCTCCTGGATCCGGGGTTCGTGGGAGACCTTCGGAAAGGGGAACCCGTTGCGGCGCGGGGGCTCAGTGGGGTCGACCCCGGCCTCGCCGTGGACCGCATAGAGCGCCTCGGCCTGGTCGTAGTAAGGCGCCAGCTCGGCGTAGGAAATCGGCCACGCCGGCGAAACGCCATCGTGGTGAGGCACCACCTCGAAGTCGCGCTCACGCAGACGCAACAGGGCCGCGCCGTAGACCTTGGTGTTGCCGCCGACCCAGTAGCCGGTTCCCGGGTGAAGCGGCGCGCCGTCCTTGTCAAACCACACCTCATTGGTGTGGTACCGGTCCTTCTGAAAGACTTCGACGGTGTCCCAGTTGGCCTTTTCGCGGGGCAGAAAGCCGCCGCGCTCGAGCATGAGGACGCGTTTACCGCTGTCAGCCAGGCGGTGTGCGAGGGTGCCGCCGCCGGCGCCGGTACCGATGATGAGGACGTCGTAGTGCCGATCGTTCATGAGGTCATTCTCCTGAGTTGCCGGGACGAAAGTGGCAACTCAGGACCTCGGATGCGCGAGCGGCGCTGACGTTTCAGCGCGGTCTCGCCCGATCGAGCGTTGTTTGCGCCGGCCGTCGGCCGCCGATCCGGCACCGCAGACCCGGCACCGCAGACCGGCCGAGGCGACCTCCTACTGCGACGAGTCGCCCGGCGCCGGAAACACCTCGGGATCCTCGACGACGATGCCCTGGAGCTGCTCGTAGACTTCCTCGACGCTGTCGATTCCGAATTCGACGGTCACCGACAGGCCGTCTCTGATCGTGCTCCCGAGGCCCTTGGCGCTCGGGTCGGCGAGCAGGATGTGGCGGCTTACCCGTTCGAAGGCGACCAGCGCCTGACGCAGCTCGCCCAAGGGCACACCCTGGGCGGCCCGTCGCTCGGCGAGGTCGCGGCAGTAGGCCATGAAGTGGCCGCGCTGCCCCGAGCGAACGCTGACCAGCAGGCTCCGCAGTAGCAGCCGGTGATTCCACATGTGGTCCGCTACCGGCACGTCGGCGTAGTGGGCGAGCCGATCACGGCCCTCTGCCTCGACCAGCTCGTGGGTGAAGGCGGTGCGGATCGTCTCCTCGTGCTTCTCGAGCAGGCGCAGCAGACGGAGGTCCGGCGGCAAGCCTTCCAGATGCAGGAGCGCCTGGTTGCGGTGCAGCCACTGTGCGGGGTCGCTGCGCAGGTTCTCGATCAGGAACGGCAACCGGCGAAGGATCTCGAGGCGAGGGCGGACCCGCCAGTCGAGGCGCTGACGGGTGCGGCGGGCGTCGACGGTGAGCGCGAGGTCGATGTAGGCGGCCATCCACGGCCGCTCGAAGGGGCGGTCTCCGATGACCCGGCCGATCAGATCGCGCGCCCGGATGCCGACCCCTGCCAGCGGCTTGGGGATTCCCATGGACCACCGGCGGCGACTGAAGTAGCCGTGGGTGGCGGCGTCGAAGAGCTGGCGGTGGCTGACCGCACCGTCGGGGCTGGCGATCAACACCTCCGCCGGGCCGAGGTCACGGCGCCGGGCAAGCGCCCGCTCGATGAACACCAGCAGGTCGCGGACATGCAGGTACGGCACCGCGGAGGCTCCGCGGCCGCCGAGCAGGCGCGCGTTCCAGCGGTCGCCGAGCCAGGTGTCGAGGAAGATGAACAGCGGCGCGTACTCGCACCAGTCGGAGTAGAGGGCGCCCAGGCGAAGGATGGCGGTCGGCAGGCGGCACGCGGCGTCGCGCGCGAGCTCCTCGCCCTGGCGCTTGGAGACCGCGTAGGTGCTGTCGCCGTCGGGTGGGCTCGCCTCGTCGATGACGCCGCCAGGGGCCGGGAAGCTGCAGGCGGCCACCGAGCTGACGAAGAAGAAGCGCTCGAGGCCGAGATCCTGCGCCGCCGCCAGCACCAGCTTGGTGCCCTGGATGTTGGTGCGCTCGTATTCGGGGTTGGGGTCGCCGGTGAAGTCGTAGTAGGCGGCGAGATGGAGCAGCGCCTGCGCGCCGCCGGCCGCCCGGATCTCGGCGAAGACGCGCTCGACCGCCGGGCCATCGGCGACGTCGACCCGGTGCCAGGTCACGCCTGGGTGGTCGGGAACCCCACCCTCCTCCTGCGACAGGCGGTCGATCGCGTGGATCCGCCAGCGCCCGCGCAGAGACTGGATGACCCGGTGGCCGACGAAGCCCGAGGCGCCAGTGACGATCAGTCGGGGGAGCTCGCTCATGGTGGCGCCCTGAGGCTAGCGCACCGGCGGTGCGGGAGGCGCCGCGGGAGTCAGGAGCGAACGGCCACGGCGTGGTCGGCGGCGTCGGCGCGTGCCCACCACAGGTCGCTCAACACGGGCTCGGGCCGGAGCGCGGGAGCTGCGCCGAGGCGTCCGAGCTCGGCGACGACGGTGGCGACCAGGGGTGAGATCGCGCCCGCCACCGGCTCCGAGAGCGCGGTTCCCGAGCCGAGGTGCGCCGGCACCACGCCGACGACGACCACGTCGGCGGGGGCCTGCCCGGCCAGCGCGAGCTCGTCCAGTGCGTCGACCAGGCTGGGGTCGTGGGGTGCCGACCGCAGGCGGCTGGGATCGCGCTCGACGAGAACGGTACCGGCTTGCTGCGCCACCCAGAGCGTGTCGAGAGCGACGACCGCCTCGAAGCCACGCAGCTGATCGGCGAGGTAGGCGCCCGGGGTGCCGAAGTCGAGGGCGACGACCTCTGCCGGCAGCTGCCACCGGGAGCAGAGCTGGGCGAGAGCGACGGAGGCCGCGCCGTCGTCTCCCTCGGCCGGATTGCCGAACGCGAGAACAGCGATGCGCCCACGGCGGGTGTTAGGTCCGTGGGCATCGTGCGGTTGGTCGGCCATCTCGTCGCCTCCTGCTCGGCTAGGCTCAGCGGAGTCAGCGCCGACGCCTGCGTGGCGTCCGGTTCGGCTGCCCCCGAGCAGACTACGGCGCGTCCGATGCGCGATCACCACCCGGTCGGACAGTGCTCGCCGACGCCGGCGCGTGGGACTCGGGCAGGTGCCGGGAGTCTGGAGCAGGGGAGCGGTAGGATCACCGTCGATGGCTCTCGATCGACGCGCCTTTCTCGGCCTGACGGCGGTTGCTGCCGCGAGCGGGGTCGCGACGCTCGCCGGGCAGCCGGCGAGGGCCGGGGCCGAGATCGTCGGCCGCCGCCGTGCGCGCGACCTCGGCCTCCACCTCGGTCGCATGGTGCCGGGCGCGGGCAACGCCATTACCGATGTGCCGGGCGTCCGGGTCGGTCACGCGACGGTGATCGCCGGCGAGGGCGCCTGGCGACCCGGGGTCGGACCGGTACGCACCGGCGTTACGGCCGTCCTGCCCAACACCGACATCGGCGCGACGACGGTGGCCGCCGGCGTCGCGGTGCCCAACGGCAACGGCGAGCTGACCGGTTTGCAGACGATCGAGCGGCTGGGCGTCGTCGCCTCGCCGATCCTGTTGACGGGTACCAGCCACGTCGGTGTCGTGTATGACGCGCTGGTCGATGTCTTGGCGGCGCACGGGCCCGTGCCGCCCACGCCGGTGGTCGGCGAGACCTGGGACGGCAGTCTGTCGGACGTCGCCGGGCGCTACCTGGGCGCCGAGCAGGTGCGCTCGGCCCTCGCCTTGGCGACCGGCGGTCCAGTCGCCGAGGGGGCGGTCGGCGGTGGGACCGGGATGATCTGTTACGGCTTCAAGGGCGGCATCGGCACGGCTTCCCGCCGCCTGCCGCCGCCCCTCGACGGTCGCCACGTCGGCGTTCTGGTGCAGGCCAACCACGGCCGACGCGAGATGCTGCGCATCGACGGCGTGGCGGTGGGCGAGGCGCTTGCCGACTGGCGCGGCGGCCCGCCCGCGGCGCCGCCGTCGGGGGTCAACTCGATCCTGATCGTGATTGCCACCGACGTGCCCCTGCTGGACTTCGAGCTCGCCAGGGTGGCGCGGCGGGCGGTGCACGGCCTGGCCCGCACCGGCAGCATTTCGAGTAACTCGAGCGGCGATTTCGCGCTCGCCTTCTCGACCGCCAACGCCGTCGGCTGGCGCGAGCTCCTGGGTGACGGCCGGTTGACCTGGCGCACCGTCGACCAGGGGGCGATCGAGCCGGTGCTCCAGGCGACGGCCGAGGCCACCGAGGAGGCGATCGTCAACGCCCTGTGCATGGCCACCGACATGGTGGGTCTGGATGGCGTGCCGGTGCCGGCCCTGCCCTTGGCCGAGGTCGTCGCCCTGTTGGCCGCGCACGGTCGGACGTCGGCAGCGCTGCCCCGCGGAGGTGGCGCGGGTGGCTGAACCGGCGCCACTTCTGCGGGTGGCGATGCTGCCCTTTGCCGTTGTCGTTGCGGTGGCCGGGCCGATCCTCCCGCGTCGACGCTACTTCGCGGCTTGCCGTTCCTACGGCGGTGGTTTGCCCGTGCTCGGTCAGGCAGTGGTCGAGGAATTCCAGACCATCTCCGCACCCGTCTGCCTGGTGCCGCGCGCCCTGGCCGGAAAGGTCTACGACCAGGGGCTGGCACGGTCGTTCGCCCGCGACCCGGAGATGGGGATCGACGCCGGCTGGCCACCCCTGGTCGTCGGCGTCGACCTGCCAACGCCCGCCCTGCCCGTGGACTGGGCCGAGCAGCTAGCCCGCGTCTTCGACGAGCCAGCGGTCGGCGGGTCGCCCAAGGGCTCTCTGGTGGACCGGCGATCGCTCACGTGCAGCGTCGGGACGGTCGAGCTGGTTCTCGTGGCGGGCTCGGCGGTGGTGGCTACCGACGCGCGGCTGTTGCCTCGGCAGCTCCGCCGACTGGCCGAGGCGGTCGTTGCCATGAGCTCCCTTCCGGCAACCAACGGTGTGGTCGTTGCATTGGGCACGGGGACGACGCTCGCAACGGTCGATGACGGTGTCGAGCAGGACGTGGCCTTCGTCGGCGAGGGCGCGCTGGATGCCCTGATCGGGACTGCCGCCCGGTCAGGCCCCGCACGCGCCTTCCTGCCGGAACGCGTTGAGTCGGCCGCTGGGCCGGGGCCCTCGCTGGCCGTTTGACGGAGGGGTCAGCGCCCGATACCCTCGTCGCCATACGGGTCGGAACGCAGATTTCCACGACAGGAGGAAGGCGCCATGTGGCAGAACGGCTTCTGTGAGCGACGGTTTCCGGGTTCCCTGCTGCCGGTCTTGGCAGTGCTCGCCTTACTGACGGCCTCTGCCGCCGCCGGCCAGCCGACCGAGAACTGCACCGGGGCAGGCCTGACCGGCGCCAGCACCCTTCCTTGGAACGGCAGCTTCACGCCAAATTCGTTCGAGTTCAGTCTCAGCGGCTCTGGTTGCTTTACACCGCCGTTCGGGGTGGATTCCGTCGTCTGCTTCGTGCCGAGCGGTAGCTGTAGCGTCGACGTCCAATGCGCGTTCCCGTCGAGCCAGCGAGTCGAGCTCAACGTCCGCGACATGGGCGCGGGCGGAGCGTGCACTGCGAGCCCGGGTCCCTGTGTGGCAGGTACCGGCGTTGATGCGGGCGGCGGCAACAACGCCACGTCTCCGCTGACGTTGAGCGGCGTGTCCCTGGTCGCCGGCAATAACTACTGCTTCATCTGCAGCACCAGCGACCAGGCGCCTCTGATTCAGCAGACGATTTCGATCACCGGCAGCGGCTGTGGGGCCCTGCCGGTCACCCTCCAGAGCTTCGACATCGCGGGCGCGGCGTCCCCGTCGCCAAAGATGCAGGCTGATCGCGGTCCGAGTGGCGATGTCGACGCCGCGAGCTCCAGCGCGCCCTAGCCGCTCCCGAGGTTTCCGGGCCGACCACCGCTCCGCCGTGTTCTATCGGCGGCTCGACCGCGTCCTGCCGCGGGCGGTTCGTGCCTCGGGTTGTTGGATCGAGGACGCCGACGGTAAGCGCTACCTCGACGGCTCGGGCGGCGCCCTGGTCGCCAATCTCGGCCACGGCGATCCGGCGCTTGCGGCAGCCCTGGCCGCGGCGGCGAGCGAGCTCGGCTACATCAACGGCACGCAGTTCACCCACCGCTTCGTCGAGGACCTGGCGGCGGCGCTGGTCCGTCACCTGCCGCCGGAGCTCGCCTATTGCTACTTCCTGGCGAGCGGCTCGGAGGCGATCGAGGCGGCCGTGAAGCTCGCGCGCCAGGTTTGGGTCGAGCGCGGGCGCCCCGAGAAGTGGCGGGTGATCTCGCGGCTGCCGTCGTACCACGGCAACACCCTGACGGCCCTGTCGCTGTCGGGCCGCGAGCACTACCGTCGCGTCTACGGTCCCCTGCTCACCGACTTTCCGCGCATCCCGGCGCCCGACCCCTACCGCGACCCCGACGGCCCCGGCTCGACGGGTGAGGCGCTCGAGGCGGCGATTCTCGCCGCCGGGCCCGAGACGGTGGCGGCGCTTCTCTAC